>Ga0224506_10003077_pt1 | contig 11154 bp, 12 predicted proteins | sample SF_Jan12_sed_USG_2_FD_169108 | JGI IMG/M metagenome (GOLD analysis project Ga0224506, IMG submission 169108) | Sediment microbial communities from San Francisco Bay, California, United States - SF_Jan12_sed_USGS_8_1 | ecosystem: Environmental > Aquatic > Marine > Sediment | place: USA...
CAAACATGACGCCGATCTTCATACGAATCTGATTAATAAAGATCACTAAGGTATTGGAACGCTTGATATTAGCAGTCAGTTTACGCAAGGCCTGTGACATCAAACGCGCCTGCAGACCCATGTGTGAATCACCCATGTCGCCTTCAATTTCAGCTTTTGGTGTTAACGCTGCCACCGAATCGATGACCACGATATCTACCGCACCAGAACGTACCAGCATGTCGGTAATTTCCAGCGCCTGCTCACCATTATCGGGCTGTGAAACCAGCAATTCATCAATATTTACACCCAGGTTTGCAGCATAAGCGGGGTCTAGCGCATGCTCAGCATCAACGAATGCAGCAGTGCCACCCATTTTTTGCATTTCAGCAATAACATGTAAAGTTAAAGTTGTTTTACCCGATGACTCAGGGCCGTAAATCTCAACGACACGCCCTTTTGGTAAACCACCGATGCCAAGAGCGATATCCAGCCCCAGCGAACCGGTAGAAACCGCTTCGATACCCGGCATTGCGCCATCATCGCCCATACGCATGACAGATCCCTTGCCGAATTGACGTTCAATTTGAGTTAAAGCCGCTGCCAGGGCTTTCTTACGATTTTCGTCCATTATTGTCTCCGAGTATTTACGTGATTCAAGGTATTCTAGCCGTGGAATTATCACATAGATATCAGGCATGGCCTAGCCCGAGTCAGACATTATCGCTATTTAATTTTCTTCCGAGCACATCACCGAAGATCGTATTACGCTTTGTTTAGAAAATCGTATTAAACTAGCACCACAACCTGACCTGTACTCAATCAAAATTTAAAAAAAACATCCATGCCGACACTGCTTTCCATCATCGAATCAAGAATGCACCCGAATTTTGCCGAGCTTTATCAAAAACTCGGTCTCGACGAACACCGGGTTGGCTCTATCCGCAAAGCCCTCAGTCTGTTAAAAAATCATCAACCTGATTTTATCGTCTGTGAATTCTTTTATGGTTACGGCAATAACTACGCGGGCGTCAATATTAGTAATCTGGATGTTTTGCTCTCAACACTGCAAAAATACTCGCCTGATAGTAAAGTTATTGTGATTGTCGAAAAATCGGAACGCCAGTATGTGGATAAACTCAATGAGCTGCTGCCACTGTATGCGGTGTTTGTTTATCCCGCTAAAGAAAATGAAATGGAAGCACTATTAAGATAATCGCCATTCCTTCAACATATGGTACTGAACTCCATCAGAACTGGATTTTGATTCCATCAGGGCAAAGCTTTTTACCTGCCAGTTAATTTCTGGCAATATCTCTTTATCCAGCGATAGCCTGGCTTTCCTGAATAAAGTGATATGCGGCCGATAAGGTATTGGCTGATAACCTTCTATACATTGCTGAACGCAAGTAGCCGTTTGCCGCTCAAGCTCTTCCAGCTCGGGCGGTATATTTTTCATACCTAGCCAGAAAACTCCGGGCTTTGGAAAACAGCCTACTGTATTAACATCGAAATTAAATGCCTTGCATCGCACCGAATCTAACGAAACTTCCAATGCCCGCAATTTCTCTATTGAAATTGCGCCGATAAAGTGCAGCGTCATGTGCAGGTTGTTACAGTCAACCGCTTTAGCTTTTCCGAGTAACTTTTCCCGCCCTAGCTGTTGTTGCAATGCAGTAAATTTTTCACGCACCACCGCATCTGGCAACAGTGCAATAAACACTCTTTTAGTCATCAATTTATTCATGTACAGGCCTGAGTGTAGGTTAGATTTATTTGACTTGCCAATCCCATTAAAAACATTAATACTACGCCTACAAATCTAACAAACGTAACATAAATAAAATCATAAAATTTACGGAGTCATTCAGTAATGAACACCAAGAGCATACGCCTCGCAGTACTTCCAGTCTTACTATCAGCAACGTTCACCGCCAGCGCCGCAGATACATTAATTCGTCCCCGTGCGTCGCTGGGCTTCGCCTCATACGACCTTGCTTTTACTCAGAGCGGCGCAGCAATTTCTGACAGTTCATACATGTCAGGTGGCTTTGGTGTCACCATTGCTCAGGACAAACTGTATTTTGACTTTGCATACAACACTAGCCTCGGCGCCACTTTTGACAATGGTGGAGTTGACGATGACTTTAATCGAACCGACCTCAGCCTTACCGTGGGTACGGCACTCAATGGCGGCTTAAGTATATTCGGTGGCTACAAGAATGGTAGCACTGAATATTTCAATTATTTTGGCCCCAGCGCTAACATGCACTTCGATACATCAGGTTTATTTTTTGGTGCTGGCATATCTAACTCAATAAATGATAACAGTTCAATATCCTTCAATGGTGCAATTGCTCTTTTAGACGGCTCTCTAACCGATGACGGCATCAATCCATATGATGCCACTGCTGCCACGGTGGGTCTTAGCCTTGGAGCTAGCTACAATTATTATCTCAACAACGATAGTGGTTTCAGCCTTAAAGGAACCTATCAAAGTTACAATTTCGTGGACTGGGCTGATGCCAACTACAACATCCCAGATACAGTTGAATCTATAATCGCTGTAGAAGCATCCTACTTCTTCAACTTCTAAACTATTATAAAGCGGATGGGGGATGATACACCCATCCGCTTTACTGCCTAAAACAACACGTGAATATCTTTAAATACTCCTCTACCCACCCTCTCAAAGCATTTGCGCTGTCAGTGCTGCTCATCAGCGGCTGCACAACTGGCACCAAAACAACTTCGCAGAAACTCCCCGAATGGTTCTACAATCCTCATACCGAGGGATATATGGGCGTCACCAGCTCAGCGCCAGTACAAAAAATGGGGGGTATTGATGGGCAAAGACGATATGCACTACTAAGAGCTCGTGCAGAGATGGCGCGCATGCAGAATGTTCATGTGCAATCCAAAAGCGAAACTTTTCAGGAAATCTCCAGCTCTGGCGTTAAATTCAACTACGATGATTACAAGAAACTAAGTAGTTCACAGGCGCTAGATTTATACAACGTAGTGATCAAGAAGGAATGGATCAACCCGGAAACAGGTGAGCTATTTCTCTGGTTAACTTACCCGATTAACTAAAGAAAAAAACTGAATCACCATCCCCCGTAAACTCTGCGTTTACGTGACGCCTCTTCCTCTTCATCCTGTCGAGAAACTTCCTTCGCAGCTTTTTTGCTGGCTTGCTGTTTGATAATTTCAAGCTCCTGAGCCGCACTCTGACGCGCCATCATTTCGCTTTCCAGCTGTTTCTGTGCAGCATCAGCCTCAGCCTGCTGCTTCTCCTTAGCAAGCTGACGTTTACTAGTAGATTGAGCCTGTACTGGTGAAGCATCTAATACTACAGGTGAGCTTGGTGCTACACCGGAATTCAGACTTGCCATGGCTTGTTGTTTGAGCTCTTCACGCATCTGCGCTGTAACCACTGGTGTGACCAATGCACTAATTTCGTAATCAACCTGCCAGCCAGACTTGTCCGCTGTCAGATCAAAGGTATCCTTTAGAATCTTTATATCAGAAACTCTCGCAGATACGCGAGATCTCGCTTCATCCTTGGTCAGATTAAAATTCTTAATTTCCGTCACTGTATCTACTACTACCAGTGAACCCTGCTCTGCAGCCTGCCTCTCAGCCTTAACACGCGCCTGATCACGACATTGATCCTTGGTCTTATTAAGGCTGCAGGTTTCACGCACCTTTATTGAAATACGTTTAGACTTATTTATTTGTTTTAGCTTTTCATTAACCTGAGCGCCCGCTAAATCATCGGAAAAGCGCTGCAGTGTAGCCTCCAGGTTCTTTTTTTTATTCAGCGCTATATCATATTGTGTTTTATACTCACGCACCTTGGTATTAAGACTACCAATATATTCCTTGGTTGAGAGATATTCCTGATTGGTTTTTTTCCAGATTCCTCTCTGCTCACCAATTTTGTCACTGAAGTCTATCTCTGGATTCTGATCTTCAAAATTACGCAACTTATCCAGTTTGGCTTTTGCAGCATTAACATCAGATTGCAGCGAGTCAAGTTTCGAGTTTACCGTATTCATTTCGATTTTAACGCTTTGGTAGCCTACCTTGGCTCTGTCAAGCTCTCCATTCACCGTGGCTAATTCGCTTTTTTTCTGCTGGTACTGCTTATAAGCAGCCTCATTAGCTTGCGCCCCCATTGCCACAAACGTAATAATTAGGCCCGCCAGAAAATGGATATTCCGTGTGCATGTAAGTTGAATATTGATCATTAAAGTAACTCTTATATTTTTATTTTCCAATAGTGCAAATCTTATCAGAAGATCAGGTAAAACATAGAGATAAAAGTGTTGATTAGCTCACAATCTCCGTAATCACACAAAAAATACCTTTGTTTATTAAATCGATTCAGGGCAATTCATAATATCCAGCACTGCATTCAGCGCCGCCTCAACCGTTTGTAAACGCACCGCCTCTCGATCACCTTCAAAGTGAAATTCATTTGCGTAAGAACTTTTATCACGCCTACCCCAGCTCAACCAAACTGTACCAACCGGCTTATCTTCACTTCCACCACCAGGTCCGGCAATACCACTAACACTCACTACCACATCTGCCGCTGTACGTTCGAATACACCATCAGTCATGGACAATACCGTTTCACCGCTAACCGCACCAAACTCTTCGATGGTAGCAGTAGATACTCCCAATAAATCATGTTTGGATTCATTGCTATAGCAGACAATCGCACCTTCAAACCAGGCAGAACTACCCGGTAAATCAGTGATGACCTTTGCAATCCAGCCGCCACTACAGGATTCCGCCGTTGCCAGCTTCACATCCTTTGCTTGCAGGCATTTGCCCAATTGCTGCGCCAACTCCAGATTCGATTGTTCTGTAACTACCATGATGTATTCCGATCAGTAAAAATTGCGCCCACTTTAAAACAAATGCTTACGCCATACTAGAAAACCCGGTTAAACCACTAGTTCGACCAGGGCATAACATTACGCATACCGTTCATAACTGGCGCAGTATTACGTGTCAACACGTTCATATCCCGCGTCACCTGCCCGATATTTGCATTCATATTATCAACAGAAACAGTCATATACTGCATATCTTTAGACATACTAGTCATCGCTTTTTCCATAACAGTTACTACGTAGAACATATAAATTACCGCAATAACTGCCAGACTAACTCCAGGAACAGCAATCCATCGAGTCAGCTTAGATCGCTGCGCCTGCACTTCTGACAAATACCCCAACTTCTTATCTGCCAGCAGCTCCTGCTCATGCACTTCCTTCAACGTTGCCTCATGATCGTGCATAACCGATTCAGTTAACTTGTTAATAATTTGAACACTACGATCTTCCCGCTCATTACTTATGCTATTAGCCCGGGTAAATGCCGCATTCAGACCTTCAAATAAATGCAACATTTCCTTATCACGGCGGGAATCACGATCTTCCACCTGTTCTGTAATAACACCAAGGCCTTCACGTACACCTTCAGCCAGTGCAGCCAGCTGTTGATCACGGCTTTCCCTGTCACTTTTCATCTCATCCAGAATAGATTTGATATTGCTCAGAGATGCGTCAGTTAGCGTGTCAGCCTGAGCAGGCTTGCCTGAAACCGGCTTTTTACTCGCAGTCGTCTTTATCGCTGCTTTAGATTTAGTCACTTTCTTCGTTTTTTTCTCTGGTAGCTCTTTATCAGTCATTTTTATCATCCTTTTTGAATTAGAATATTATCTAGTCAGACCAGTCTAGTATATTACCAACTATTAATATACCAGGCAAAAACTGAAGCTAGATCAGAAGATTTTTGAGCAAATGCTATGGCATACTATGGCGCATTATCCAACATAAAAGTGGATCTCCTAAACCTGAGTCTCAATCAAAATAAAAAAATAAGTAAATATGCATCAAGTTAAAGCAAGTTTTAAGGAGAGTTCAAGATGGCAATGATTATACAAACAGTTGAAGGCGTGGTCGCGAATAAATTTCTCATTGATCAATTGCCCCTCAAATTTGGTCGATCCGCAGACAATCAGGTTCAAATTAATGATATAGAAGTAAGCACCGAGCATGCCCAAATCACTAGTGAGACCAATGACAAAGGTGTAGTCGCCTACTTTCTTGAAGATCTTGACAGCACTAATGGCTCATATATCAATGAAGAAAAAATAAAAAAACAACAGCTTCATGATCAAGACAATTTACGCATTGGCTGGAATATTTTCACCTTCATCGATGAAGAAGAAATTAATCTTGAAAAAACCCGTGCCGTTAAAAAAAGCTGGATACCCGGTCTTTTTTATTCCAAAGATAAATAGTGAAATCAAGTAACTTAGTTGGTGTGAATGGAGATACAAACATGGAAGATAAAGCACTACACATTCTGAATAGCACCTTTGGCTATTCAGAATTTCGAGAGTACCAGCAGGATATTATTGAGCAGGTCATCGATGGCAAAGATGCCGTCGTGCTCATGCCCACTGGTGGCGGCAAATCACTGTGTTACCAAATTCCAGCAATGGCACGCGAAGGTGTTGGCATTATCGTCTCGCCACTCATCGCACTGATGCAGGATCAAGTGGTTGCGTTAAAGCAGTTAGGCGTCAATGCTGCTTTTTTAAATTCAACACTAGACGCTAAAAGCGCCAGTGAAGTAGAGCAACAATTGTTGCGCGGTGAACTGGACATGCTTTATGTCGCACCCGAACGATTGATGACAGGTCGCTTTCTGAATCTATTAGAGAACGCAGCCATCTCCCTTTTTGCGATTGACGAGGCCCACTGTGTATCACAATGGGGTCACGACTTCCGTCCTGAGTACATCCAGTTATCAGTACTGCACGAACGTTTCCCACATATCCCACGCATTGCATTAACCGCCACTGCCGATGAACCCACGCGTAAAGAAATCATTCAACGGCTTGCGCTGGAAAATGCCGAATTATTCGTTTCTGGATTTGACCGCCCCAATATTTGTTATCGTATTTCACAAAATCAGGGCAACGCCAAAGACCAGTTATTACGTTTTATTCTTAACGAACACGAAAATGATGCAGGTATCGTTTACTGTCTGTCACGTAAAAAAGTTGAGCAAACTGCAACATGGTTAAGTTCAAAAGGTTTGAATGCGCTGCCCTATCACGCTGGTTTATCAGCGCAGGTTCGTCAACAACATCAACATCGTTTTTTAACTGAAGATAGCGTCATCATCGTTGCCACCATTGCCTTTGGCATGGGCATCGACAAACCCGATGTGCGTTTTGTCGCACACTTGAATTTACCCAAGAGCATCGAAGCCTATTATCAGGAAACTGGTCGTGCAGGACGCGATGGCCTGCCTGCCGATGCATGGATGATGTACGGCCTGCAAGACGTCATCATGTTAAAACAAATGATGGGCAACTCTGAAGCCGATGAGGCGCACAAACGCGTCGAACATCACAAGTTAGAATCCATGCTCGGCTTTACTGAAATTACCACCTGCCGACGACAGGCCTTATTAAAATATTTCGACGATCATTTAGAAGAAGCCTGTGGTAATTGCGACACCTGTTTAATACCAGTAGAAACCTGGGACGCGACGGTAGTCGCACAAAAAGCTTTATCGTGTGTCTATAAAACCAATCAGCGATTCGGTGTCACTTACCTCATCGATGTATTGCTCGGCAAAGACATGGCACGCATCAAACAATTTGGTCACGACAAAGCCAGTGTTTTTGGCATAGGCAAAGAGCTGGATAAAAAACAATGGAGCAGCATCTTCCGCCAACTCATCGCCAGAAATTTACTCTCGGTTGATATCGAAGGTCACGGTAATTTGCGTTTAACCGAAGAGTGCCGCCCGGTGCTGCGCGGAGAGCTCTCCCTGCATCTTCGCAAAGAAAACAAACAGGAAAAATCGACACAACGCGGCCGCAAAACATTCAACAATGTTAAAGATACAGACAAAGTTTTGTGGGAAGCGTTAAGAACCTGTAGAAAAGCACTGGCCGATGAAGCAGACGTACCGCCCTACGTTATTTTCCACGATGCCACCTTGATGGAAATGGTCGAACGACAACCACAAACACACGACCAGTTCTCAAAAATGAGCGGTGTCGGTGAGAAAAAACTCGAAGCCTATGCCGACCAGTTTTTAGATATCATCAAACATCATATCGAGACTGCAGCAAATCCAGCATCCAGCAGTGATACCGTAGAAGAAACCCTGCAACTACTCCGTGCCGGCATGAAAGCCGATGAAATCGCTGCCCATCGCAATTTAACTGCCACCACCATTTATGGGCATTTAGCGAAGGCCATAGAACTGAGTGAAGTAGAATTACAGCAGGTGGTCGATTTAAGCGAGAATGAAATAAGAGTCATACAAAACGCTTTCTTGAACTTTGGCGAAGAAGACAAAAAACTAAAACCCATCTACGACGCTTTTGAAGGTGCTTTTGATTATGGCCTGCTTCAGTGCGTTCGGGCTTCGATTGATGTGCCGATGTAGCACTTATATGAGGAACTCATGTTAGAACAACATGAGATAAACAAATTAAAAATCAGGCTTCCCTGCCCAGATTTATTTTAGAAGTGCAAGAACGCACCAACCATTACACCTTTGAATTCAAGGTCAGCATTAACTGCATCTAAACCCTTTAATTCCAGTGAGGTTGTTTTCAAACCTGCCTCAACACCAAATACGCCCATCTCATATAATGCACGAATACGCACATCCTGATAACTGACATCGGAGTAGCTGATATTATTAATATCCATACCTACTGAAAAACCACTAAATGGCAAATCAAACTGGGCAGCCAGATATAGCATAGGCACAGTGCTAGATACTGATACAGATTGATTACCTACAGTAAAATCACCTTCAAGCTTGCGCGCATTAAAACCAAAATCAAAATTCACCCAGTTATCCAGCAAACGCCAATATATAATAGCGTCCGTGTTATCAATATTGATTTCAGACACAGCACCAGTATTAACAGTTTGGCCGTTAAAAATAACAGAGGCCGATGAAGCTCCAGTATGCCCCATAGATGCTGATTCAATTCGGACATTTGGCACAAACGGTACAAAATGCTCAAATGCCGCATAGACATAAGCATCACTCTCTCCGCTGTATTGTAAATTTGTTTCCATATCGATAGCTGAATCACCAACAGTACCAAAAGTACCAACTGGGTCATGCTGCCATATACCACCACCTACATACAAACCCAGAAAATCGGCATTTGCATTACTGGACAACACTGATAGAGCCAATACAAGTGGCGCTGTAAACTTAGTCATAATCCTACTCCTAATTTAAAAAACTAATGATAGTTTAGTTAACTACCATTTATCAATCTATAAAATACAATTAAATTAATCGTTATTTTTGACCAATGGTAGTTTTAACCTGATCTTTGACTTTACAAATACAATGAATAGCTCTGCAATCACAGCTAACACACCTAATAGATTGATTTATTTAAGATTACTCATAACAGCATTTCATCTCTGGCCTACATTTGGCAATAAATCTAGGGTAAAATGGAAATAATCAAAATACTTAAGAATACGAGACACCCTGAATGAGCAATCCTTTTCAAGACCAGTTCCTCAAAGCTGGCCTGGTCAACAAGCAACAAGTACAAAAAGCCCAGCAATCTAAAAATAAAAAGAAAAAAGAGCAACGCAACAACAAAAAAATACAGGTTGTCGATGAAGTCAAAATCGAAGCCCAAAAAGCTGCCGCCGAAAAAGCAGCGCGCGATAAAGAGCTAAATCAGAAAAAACAGGAACAGGCACGTCAAAAAGCCACCTCTGCCGAAATCGACCAGCTCATTAAAGCCAATCGCATAGAACGCGATCAAAATTGCGATATCGTCTACAACTTCGAACACCAGAAAAAAGTGAAGCGTATCTACGTCAATGAAGACATGCAGAAACAGATCGTACAGGGCAAGTTAGGTATCGCTCGTATCACCGGTCAATACGAACTCATACCCAAAGCCATTGCCGAAAAAATTCAGCAAAGAAATGAAAAACGCGTGATTTTATTTACCGAAGAAAAGCAGGAAGTGGATGCTAATGATCCGTATGCTGATCATCAGATCCCTGATGATTTGATGTGGTGAGTTAAACAAGAATGATAAAGTATCGCTCGCATAACAGACCAATACGAACTTACAACTTTCAACATTGTCGAACATGCCGCGATCAATGAGTCATCGCCTTAAGTCACTGTTGAGACTAGACCCCGACAATGAATGATTCACCAACCACCACCGATAGCGCGTGGATATTAATTTTCAGTTGCTGGATATTAGCCGCTATTGGCACACTGGGCAGCTTATTTTTCAGTGAGGTCATGGGATTGAAACCCTGTGTGCTTTGCTGGTATCAGCGTATTTTCATGTACCCATTAGTGGTCATCTTTCTGGTAGGACTATTCCCGCTTGACCGTTCCGTGTTTCGGTATGCGTTTCCCATCGCGCTTATTGGCTGGGGCTTTGCCATCTATCATTATCTTCTGTACTCCGGCTATATACCCGAAAACCTTCAACCCTGTGACAAGGATGCATCCTGCACAGAAATAAATCTGGAGTTATTTGGCTTTATTACCATCCCCATGTTATCAATACTTTCATACACGGCAATCATCGTATTATTATTAATTTTTAGAAAAAGGACACAAACATGAACAAACAAACTCTGGTAATGGCTGCTGGTGTGCTACTCATTGCAATCTTTTCTATGGCAGCATTTCTCTACAATACGCAAAAGACTGATGAACTCAGTGCCACTGCACAGAATAACGCCTCATCACTGGTGCGAGACTATTCACCAACAACGGGCGATGAAAATGCCAAAGTCACCATTGTCGAATTCTTCGATCCGGCCTGCGGAACCTGCAAGGACTTTTATCCATTCGTTAAGCAAATAATGGAAGCCAACCCCGGTAAGATAAAACTGGTCATGCGCTACACACCTTTTCACAACGGGTCCGATGAAGTAGTAAAAATACTTGAAGCTGCCCATCTGCAAAATAAATTCTGGGATATCCTCGAAGAAACCTATGCAACGCAATCAGCCTGGGCAATAAACCACACAGCTCACCCAGAAAAACTATGGACGATACTCGCCTACTCAGGGCTTGATATTGAAAAAGCAAAACAGGTTGTACTAA
>Ga0224506_10003078_pt1 | contig 11153 bp, 3 predicted proteins | sample SF_Jan12_sed_USG_2_FD_169108 | JGI IMG/M metagenome (GOLD analysis project Ga0224506, IMG submission 169108) | Sediment microbial communities from San Francisco Bay, California, United States - SF_Jan12_sed_USGS_8_1 | ecosystem: Environmental > Aquatic > Marine > Sediment | place: USA...
CCCCACAACCAACAGTAGAACGATATACTCACTGCCTATCGTGGGTGACCGCACCCACTTATTTATTTTTTCTAAGGTGTGCGTTCAGTTTGCTAAAGACGCAAACTGTCGACTCCCATCAACCGCTCCAATCCCCTTGCCTTTAATTAATTACTTCACCACCGACATCTCGATATGCAAGTTTCTACCCCTGAATATAAAACAGAAAAACCTTTCCCAGGTGTAGGTGCCAAACAAAGCGCAGATCAGTCGCTGTGGCCATGTCAGGGCAAAGCTGCCAAATGAAATTTTCTTTTTAGTGACCTCAAACTCACCGGTTTGCTCGGCTAGATAGCGGCCTTTGGTAAACAGGTCGGCAAAGTCACAGGACAGGTGCCATTTATGTGTAGGGTCGGCCCATGAATCAATTGATGAAAAATGGGGGGTATCGATAATCAGCCTGCCACCAGGCTTGCTGATGCGGTGTATCTCTTTCATAAATGCTGGAATGCTACCGACGTGCTCTATTATATGCTTGGCATTCACGGTCTCGAAGGTGTTGTCTTCGAAAGGCCAGGGTGTGACATCGATATCGTGGACAACATCCACACCCTCATATTTATGTATATCTAGTCCAATCGCACCCGGTGTTTTTGTATATCCACACCCAATATCAAGTATCATTAATTTTTCCTGTCGCTGTTAGTTTTTTTATTAAAAGTATTCTTGCTAACATAGACCATACCAACTGTTGATGCAAAATAATTGAACCACACTTCTCTGGCAGAACGTGTGCAATTTATAACTTAATTACTCTTTTTCAATAACCGCTAATAACTCACTCACATCTATTGGCTTGGTGATGTACTGCCTGAAACCGGCCTTTTCACCCTTGGCAATATGTTCCGGTAGAGCATGGGCGCTGACTGCAATCACTGGTATCAATGCCGTCGAATTGTCTTCAGATAAAACTTTCATGGCCTCAATACCACTCATACCCGGTAGGTCGACATCCATCAGAATAATATCCGGAAGTTGTTCTTTTGCCACATCAATACCGGCTTCCGCATTTGTCGCTGTTAATAATGTGTAGTTGGAATATTTTTTCAAAATAGTTTCGACCAGCGTGGTGTTCGCAGGGTTGTCTTCAATATAGAGAATGGTCTTTTGACCACTTGCTCTGTGTTCAAGCTCAGCCTTTTCTGTTGAGCCTTTTTCCTCAACAATTGCACAATCATCTGCAAGCGGTAATTCCACCCAGAAAGTACTACCCTTGCCGTATTCACTTTCAAAGCCGATGTTGCCTCCCATCAATTCAACCATTTTCCTGGTAATGGTCAGGCCAATACCACTTCCTTCTATATTCTCTCCGCGCAGACTAAGGCGCTGGAAGGGTTCAAACACCTTACGTTGATCTTCCTGTTTTATACCCACCCCGGTATCTGTTATGGCGATATACATCATGGCGATATTTTTATCATTATTGTGTTCTGCAACACGATGGTAGCTCAGTCTGACATCACCACCCTTACGATTGTACTTAACAGCATTTGACAACAGATTAACAAAAACCTGTTTCAGTCGTTGCAGGTCGCCCTTTAATGTACAACATGAAGTATTTTCAATGGCATGGATAGTCACACCGTATTTAATAGCAAGGGGGTTGACCATTAATAACGCACTTTCAATCACATCACTGAAGGCCACATTCTCTATTGAGATCGACATCTTACCAGCATCGACCTTAGCGATATCTAATACCTCATTGATAAGATGCAGGAGGTGCCGGCCCGCCACCATTATGTGGCCAATACCAGCTTTTTGTTCCTCATTCAGTTTGTTATTGTCCAGTTCAAGCAATTGCCCAAACCCCAGGATGGCATTCATCGGGGTACGAAGCTCATGGCTCATACGGGTGAGAAATTCTGACTTCGCCTTATTGGCATAATCTGCCTCGCGCTTGGCATCTATCAGCTCCTGTTCCTTTTGCTTGCGTTCAGCAATGTTATGGAAAAAACCGAAATGACAGGTTCGTCCTTTATACTCGGTCAGATTCAAAGATACCTCTACAGGTACCATTTCACCTGTTTTGGTTTTATGTACTGTTTCCAGCAACATGCCTGGCTGATGTTTGATATCTTCCACATGAGGAGCAAGATCTTCTTCACTAAAACTGGGATCCCAATCTGGTATGCGCCAGGTCAGTATCTCCTCTCGCGGTGCTTTATAATGTTTGACCGCTGCTTCATTGACATAAATCATGCGTGAGCTTTCACTATCGATAACAAACATGGGGTCGGAGGTAGATTCCACCATCAGGCGATAAAGTTGCAGATCTTCTTCTGCGAGTACCCGCTCGGTAATATCCTGAAACACCCAGATACGCCCATCCAGTTCCTGACCAGCAACTCGTTGTAATGGTCGGGTATAACGTTCAAATATACGGCCATCTTTAAAGCGTAGGGTATCGGTGGCCTCCCTGTCGCTGGCGTAGATATCCTGTACCAATTGATAAAAAGATTCAGGGTCTTCCAGCTGACTGGTACCACACTTTAGAACGGCTTCATCATCACCTGCATCAATGAGTTCCTGTGGTATGTTCCACATGGCTTGGAACTGGTGGTTGGTATGCATGACCCGCCCCGATCCATCGACAACCAGAATACCCTCCTGAGCCGACTCGATAATTGAGCGTAATTTTATTTCACTTTGCCGAAGAGCATCCTCCGCCGCTTTTCGTTCAGTTACATCCCTGGCAATCGCAATCAGGTATTTAATATTATCCTGATAAAATGCCGTTATCAGGACCTCAACAGGAAACCGACTACGATCTTTTCTCTGCTGCAGTCCGTTCACAGTAACTGACTTACCCGGCTCGGTATTATTCCAGACTGATAATAATTCATCAGCTGTCGCACCGACTTCAATATCAAAAATTGTCAGTTGCTCTAGATCACCTTTACCATAACCCAGGTTTGTCCGACCGGTTTTATTGATATCAAATATATGCCCCTTTTCATCATGAATAAAAATACCATCGGCGGCATTATCCGATAATAAATTATATTTAGTTTCTCCAAAATGAATCTCATCGCTCTGTTGCCGGATTTTTTCCTGTAGACCATCCTGCGTATCATGCAGACCGGCATTGACCCGTGCCAGTTCTTTCATTGCGTCATTGGCACTATTTTCCGCCTCGATTCGAGAGGATATCTCTTCCTCAAGTCGACGATTGACCTTGAGCAACTCTTCATTACGTTGCTTAAGTGTTTGGGTGATTTGCTGGTTTATATCTCGTAGCTGGACTTTTTCTGATGCGCGCTCAATGGCGGCCATCAGCACGTCATGAGATCCAGACTTACTAAGGTAGTCAATCGCACCATGGCGTAGTGCCAGCAGGGCAGATTCAATATTTTCTGATCCTGTCAGGATCATGCAACAAAGGTCGTGATTCTCCTTTAGCAAGGCATCCAACGCATCAATGCCACTTTCATCTTTGAGTTTGAGGTCAATGAGGGCAATATGGGGCTCAAAGTCCTTTTGTTGTTGCAAAGCATCCTGGATGGTATGGGCCACCCTGACTGCATAATCTTGCCCTTCCAGAAGAATGGTCTGGTAATCGGTGAAGTCCTTGTCGTCATCGAGTAAAAGGATGCGATACTGGGTAGATGAATCCGGTGCAGCGTGCTCGGCACCCTGCGGAACCTGCTTTGCCATAGATAAACGTCCTAAAAATTAATGCACTATATATTCGATAAAGGGATCAACTCCTTAGTTATCGTCTGTCTATATAATTTCCTTAGGACTAAATCTGACCTCCACCGGTTAAGCTTCATAATGGCAATGAGCTACAAGAATAAATTCCAATAAAACCCTCTAGTTTTCAATTTATTATTTCATCATCTGGTCTAACCCGGCATAGCCGAGTAGACCAGATGTACTCTTAACCCCATGGGCTATATGCCTCAAGGTATGGTGAGATACACTTTATCTACACCAGAAGATGCACCAATAACATCCAGGTTCGGATCAGCGACTCTTATCTGGAATTCCATGGTCATACCTGGTGACAGGTTAACACCCGGATTGTGCCATGTGTAAGTCGTGGTGCTATCACCATTATCAACAAAAGTAATTTCTGCACCACCTTCAGGAGCTGTAGGTGTTACAAAGCCCGCCCTTATGTGAACATCCGTACCCGGTATCTTCATCACGATCTGCCAGCGGCGTCCATCAGCGGGTGGCGTTGGTACTGTCCATCGCAAACCAAAGTTATTGGGTGAAGCTGTGACATCAACAGGGTTAGCATCATTACAAAATGAACCTGCACTACATGACACATCAGTTGTACCTGGACGGACAACAACAATGTTGGACAATGTCGGTGCATTGTAACTTGATGGATCCAGGGCCAAATATTGTTTACGGAATGTCAGCTTGTCATCCGGATCTAATGGATTAGATAGAACTACCTTGTAGAGATCGGCGGCCAGCAGACCAACTCCCAATCCCAGAGCGGTATCGCTGCGTACTGAGACGAAACGTCCAATTGACTGAGGTTGACCGTCATCAGTGGGATAGAGCAGGAAGCTATCGTAACGATTAGCAAAGTCATTATTAGGAGTTATACCATCCGTATCGTCCCAGACTTTCTTACTTGCAGTACCCGTACCAGCACCAGCAACCACAAATTGAGAATTATCATTCACCTTGACGACCGCCTTCTGATAAACAAACTCCTCAACCGGGTTAACCATGACAACACGGGTCAGTGCAGTACCGTCTGAATACTTATACGATCTCAGGTATAGTTCTGAATTTACCGCACTGGCAGTTGCTGTTGTACCATCTGGAGTATCCTGAATACCTGCAACATCATCAGGTGAAGAAACAATCGCAGTTCCGCTGGTGATGACACCTGTGGTTTTGAAGTGTAATTCCAAAGTAAAGGTATTACTTGCACCACCTGCCGCAATTGAACCGTTATTATCGGTAATCGAAAGGCTAACAATATCGGTATCGTAATAAATTCGACTATCAAAAGCATTACATGTAAAGGCGGGATTGTTCATGATCTCACAATGCTGGATACCCCAGTTATCACTTCCCAGGTTAACCTGAAAGGCTGCGGCCCTGATATCAGGTATATTACCCAGCTCGATATTGAACAAACCATTAATACCATAAGCAATATTCAGCTTACGACTATAGGACTGTGCCGTTGGTCCTGTGGGTGGTGAAATATTATTCTCAGCTACTAAACGCAGGTTGAACTGCTGATTCAACTGGCTAACTTCAATACTGGCGGAGGTACCTGTGGTTGAATAGCGATGTTCAGTTACCCCGTTTCCTGTCTCTTCCAGACGTAATTGATAAGTATCAGTACCTGCCAGTGCAGGCCAGGTTACTAATAGTGGCTCACCGGGATCGATATAGCCAGTCAACGGAACAACACTACCGCCCATAGTCTGTGAACTGGTAGCACCATTGATACTTATGGTGTGTAATTGTGGTGTCTCGGTATAACGGGTCACATCTGGTGAACCTTCTGTACCAGCTACTTTCGCAACATAGGCAGGGGCTTCAAAAGCAACACTATCATCACCACCACCTAGCACACCGTCTGCTCCCGTATCAATAATCTGAACCCGATAAGTAGAGCCATCAAATACACGATCGGTTCCATTAACATCACTTGTATTACAGCTGATCCGGCTGTAATTGTTTCCTCTGAACTGAATCAGGGCCATATCAGGGTCAGGTTTATTGAATTTTTCTACATACCGGCCATTTTGTACACCATCAAAGACATAAGGTGCAGTACACAATACTGTGGGGCCAGTTTCATCAATAACCTGCAGATATAACTTGCTGGTCAGTGAGCTACGACGAAGTGGTGGGTTATTGAGCCCAATTTTTATTTCCACATCATCCTGTTGAGATCCATTTTGAATAAGCTGGGTGCGACTGAAGGCATTTGTTGTCAGCATTTTTCCATAGCCGAATGAATTGAAATTCGATGCAAATGTTGGAAATGCACCGGGTAGATCGATATCACCTGAGAAGGAGTGTTCATATCCCTTTTCGATAAGGGTCCCAAGCGGTGCACCATTCTCTCCTTTAAAGACTGCAGGGTCACCCACCAGAATGCCTGTAATAACATTGTTGAAGACATCGGTCCCCTCAAAAGTGTCAGGATTACCGTCATAATCGTATTTCGATACCCCCGCGATTGAGAACTGGTAGAAGCCAGTTGCAGGGTCAAAGCTTGCTCCAGAAATCGTGAATGTTTCATCTGGATACTCTGCAAAGTGGACACTCAATGTAGTACCGCTAACCACCATTTCCATCACGAAGGTTTCCTGCTCAGGTGTTGACATACTACCTGGGCTAATACCTGCAAAGAGTAGTTCGAAGGTATACATACCACTGTAGTTTTCACTACCTGTTGGGGTATACAGGTGGTGCCCACTGATAGATTGAGTCTTGGTACACTCATCTGGCCCAGGGAACTCGACGATAGTGACTGAGTCTGTTCCAGACATGGTGCTACTGTTTGGACTACTTGCACTAATGGAAATAGTAGATTCGTTTACTATTACCGGTGTCAGGTTAGAGACATCCGACAAGTCTGCCCTTTCGACATTTTCTGTACCGGTAACGGTGAAGGCACCGGTTACCTCATTAATGGTACCCGTCATTGCAACCCCGCCACTATTAATTGCGGTCAAGGTCGAGCCTGATTGTACAAAGGAGAGCAGTTGTTTATTTTCAGTCCCTGGTGCCGTACCAGTACAACCAGCACCTGTTTCACTGACATGGGTAAATGTCAGCTCCCATATACCACTAATATCAACCGTACCACTTTCATTTGCCCCGTTGATAGTGATTACCAGATCAGCAGACAGGCCATTAGCCTCATAAGTGAAGGTCTCAGTTAAAGTGTCTCCATTATTCAATGCCTGTACCGCTGGGTTGGCATTATCTAATGTGTACATCCATGCGCCGAGGTTGTCGATTGAAAACGTACCATAAGTACCAGTGCCACTGAGAGCAACATCATTGGTGACGTTTAAGACGCTATCTACATCTGAGTCATTATCCAGTACGTTGCCACTGACAGTAGGTGCTGCGTCTTCTGTGATACTAGCGGCATCACCGGTTAATACCGCAGGATCATCGACTGGGTTAACAGTGATAGAGACAACGACCGTATTGGAGTGGTTATTACCATCAAATGCACGATAGACGAAACTGTCAGAGGTGGTTTCTCCACCGTTATGTATGTAATTGAAAGTACCGTCACCATTCAGTGTTAAGTCACCATTACTTGTTGAACTGAATAGAACAGCTGTTAAGGAATCCGCTTCAGCATCAGTATCATTTGTGAGGACACTAGCTGCTCCGGTGAGTGTGCCACCTTCATCAACACTGTATGGCCCATCACCATCGACTGCGGCTGGTTCATCATTTACCGGATTAACAGTTATGGATACGGTAACCGTGTTTGAGTCAACAGTTCCATCATTGGCTTTATAAGTAAAGCTGTCAGATGTGGTTTCACTTCCATCATGGGTATAAGTGAATGTTCCATCACTATTCAGCGTAAATGAGGATGCATTAGCTGGGCTGTCAACAAGTATTGCTGTCAGCGTATCACCATCTATATCAGTGTCGTTACTCAAAACCCCAGTGGCAACAACTGTTGTTAGAGTTCCAGCTTCATCGACACTATAAGGGTCTGCCACAGCGACGGGCGCATCGTTTTCTGGAGTAATGGTGATTGTAACAGTAGCTACATTTGAATCGATATCGCCATCATTGGCCCTGTAGGTAAAGCTATCACTACTCGACTCACCCCCATTGTGTGTGTAATCGAAACTGCCATCAATCTTCAGTGTCAACACACCATTGCTGGTGGTACTAACAAGAGAGGCCGTTAAGGTATCACCTTCTTCATCAGTATCATTACCCAACACAGTGGCGGCATTTGTTAACGCTCCACCTTCTGCAACAGTATGAATATTATCATTTACAGCGACTGGGGCATCATTGACTGGTGTGATAGTAATGTTGACAGTAACAACATTAGAGTCACTGGTTCCATCATTGGCTTTATAGGTGAAACTATCAGTCGTAGTTTCACTACCATTGTGGGCGTAATCAAATGTTCCGTTAGCACTGAGGGTAACTGTACCGTTAGTTGCCTGGCTGACCAGAATTGCTGAGAGTTCGTCACCTTCAGTATCGGTATCATTGGTAAGTACCGAGGCTGCAGCTGTAAGACCAGCACCTTCATCAACCGTATAAGGCCCATCACCAGCAACAGCAACAGGGGCATCACTCACTGGATTGATGCTGATGCTAACTGTAGCAATATTTGAATCATCTACAGCTACACCATCATTTACTCTGTAAGTAAAGCTGTCTGTTGTGGTTTCACTACCATTGTGGGTGTAATCAAACGTACCATTTGGATGCAATACAAAAGATGCACTATTGGTCGGTCCTGATTCCAGTTTGGCCGTCAGTGTATCGCCAGGAAGATCGACATCGATATCATTTACCACAACGTTGCCAGTCAGGGATTCACCTTCGTTGACAGAAAATCCAGAGTCATCTACGGCAACAGGTAGATCATTCACCGGAGTAATACTGATGGTAACGGTAGCAATATTAGAGTCACTGCCGTCATTGACTTTATAGGTAAAACTATCAGTAGTCGTTTCACTACCGTCATGGGTGTAGTCAAAACTGCCGTCAATATTCAGTGTCAATGTACCATTGCTAGTTGTGCTGACGACAGAAGGTGTCAGGGCATTATCTTCAGCATCGGTATCGTTCAACAATACGGAGGCAGCACCTGTTAATGTTCCACCCTCTAATACGATATAAGAATCATCGTTAACTGCCACAGGGGCATCATTGACTGGTGTAATAGCAATGTTAACTGTCACAGTATTAGAATCACTGGTACCATCATTGGCTTTATAGGTGAAACTATCAGCCGTAGTTTCACTACCATTGTGGGTGTAATCAAAAGTTCCGTTTGCATTAAGTGTAACTGAACCATTAGTTGCCTGGCCTACCAGAATTGCAGAGAGCACATCGCCTTCAGTATCAGTATCATTGGCAAGTACCGAGGCTGCGCCTGTAAGACTGGCGCCTTCATCAACAACGTAAGGCCCATCACCATCCACAGCAACTGGCGCTGTATCACAGACATCACCTACACCATTGCTGTTACTGTCGGCCTGATCTTCATTAGAGCTTGCAGGACAGTTGTCAATAAAGTCAGGGATGGTGTCACCATCATTACTTGGGGTTTCTATTGCGGGTGTAGGAGTTACATCAATGCTACCACCAGCTTCCAGTTCGGTAGTGCTTATCGTTTCTCCTGTAGTGGCTTTTTCATCAACCAGAACACTCTCAACATCACCTACCGTGATGGTTGTACCAGGTATAACCAATGAAGCGGGATCAGTGCTGGTAAGTTCCGTTATATCAGCAGGGTCAATAATAGAGCTGGGAGCACCGTCAACATTACCGTCAATAACTCCATCGCTGAGGTCAGCGGTAAGCTCGGTCAGCATATCTTCAGCTGTCTGAGCAGTTCCAGAGCCATTGCTACCCATTGCATGCACAATTGCTGTCAGCGCTTCAATTGCTGTGCGATATTCAGCTACGGCAGCTTGTTCTTCCGTCGTGTCTGTATCGCTATTAATTAATGGAGGGGTGGTAAAAATATCTACTTTGTTCGACGCGCCAAAGCCAAGCGTTGACATAACCTGAGCAGCAGCCGTGGGCAGCGCTGCCAGAAATTCTGCTGTAGTCGCATTGCCATCATTATTTCCTGTATAAGGTGCAACATCTGAATCGGCATTATTAATTGCTATATCTGTTGCCATGGTTGTTTGTGGTGAGGCATAAATTGCGATACCACCATCCAGCATAGCTTGTGTTACAACAGTACGCAGCGTGCTAATCACAGGCGCTGCACCAGTTGTAATATCAGTGGTTCCAGCATCACTGGTGAATTCAAGAATATATGGAGGGGTCAGGGGAACGGGTAATTCCAGCCCTTCGATAGCGGCGCTATCATTGGTTGTTGCTGTATCAATCACCGCACCTTTAAATCCGGCCTGACTGGTATCAACAGCATAAGCTGTGACGACAGCATTACTTAGAGGTCCCTTAACACCACCACCATCAACACTGCGTGGAGTCGCCGGCGGCTGTTTTATGTCTGGTGCTGGTGCCCCACCACCTCCACCACCACCACAGCCTTGTAAAATAAAGACAAGGCCAACAGTAAGTGTTGCGATGTACTTTTTAAAACCTGATAAAACAACACTAACAAATTTAGCATTAATTTTATAAGACATAATATTTTTCTCCCAACCGGCTTCCATATTAAATTATGAATTTTATTTTCGGTATTATTGCACGTATAGAGACAAAACTTAATTTTATTTTTGACAAAGTATTAAATGAGTTTCTTGCCAATCTAAAATCAATGAACATGTTAAGAATTTCGACTCACCCATTTGGGTTAAATATAGCAAAGTACTTATATACAGAATGGAAGTTAAAACTTGTAATTATATTGATATAAATAAACTGTAAAAAAATCGGCACAACCACCATAAATTTGAACTGTACAATTTTTTTCTCACAAAAAATCATGCCAAGTCCAAAATAGTTCTAGTTTTTAAAAAGAGGCATTTAACAACCTGCACTCTTTAGCATTTACTTTACCAGGAATAAACTCCGCTACAGTTTAACTCCTTAGTATATTAAAACTTAATAATTTACTTAGGACTAATTCTGGCCGCTGCCTGTTAATCATCATGATGGCCATAAGCTGCTAGGATAACTCTCATGAACACCCGACTCCTTTATATATATTGCTTCTTCAGCTGGTCTACCCCAGCATGGGCCGCCGAGGTTTCCCAAGCCTACATTGACCACGATGACGGGCATTATCTGTTAAACCTTGAGATGAAAGTGGAGGCAGAAATGGAGACGGTGTATGCCATACTCACTGACTTCGACAATATTCATAAACTGAACAATGCCATCAAACACAGCAAGTTACTGAAGAGTGAAGGCAAGCACCACCTGATACGTATCGAGGCCGAAGGCTGTGTGTGGTTTTTACGTCCGAAAGTATT
>Ga0224506_10003079_pt1 | contig 11152 bp, 11 predicted proteins | sample SF_Jan12_sed_USG_2_FD_169108 | JGI IMG/M metagenome (GOLD analysis project Ga0224506, IMG submission 169108) | Sediment microbial communities from San Francisco Bay, California, United States - SF_Jan12_sed_USGS_8_1 | ecosystem: Environmental > Aquatic > Marine > Sediment | place: USA...
TTAAGCCTTCGGCGACTAGCGTGAGGGTTCTTGTTATCGGCTCACCCGCAACTAGTTCAGTCAGGTCCCCCTGCCAGAAATCATGAAGTCGTAACTCTCTGGCCGGTAACCAGTGCTGATCTGTAAATGCCGGATCAATGCCGGTTACTTCGAGTACCAGCTCAGGGGACCTGACACGCTTAATCTCCCCCCGGGTTTGAAACGGGTCGAATATTGAACCGGCCTGTGGCACCAGGCGGACTTCGCCGAGCACCGGTTCGAGCCTGAGTTGACCGCTTTGCTGAGGAAATAGTGCCAGCTTTTTCTCCAGAACCAGATAAGCCTGATCACCGAGACGGGTCTGGTATCGCTTAACATCACCAAGCGGTTCGACCACCACATCCATATCATTGATTATCAGATCACCAAACTGGTAAGCAGATATATTGGTGTTACTCATCAGACGCATACTGATAACAACCTGCCCCTGCACCGGGATAGATTCTCTGTCTGCTTTCAATTCCAGAATCAGATCACTATTCTGGTTAGCATTCGACTGGCTGGCTGGTTTGACCGATATTGGAAAAGGCTCGGTTTTATCATCACCAAAACGAATAGCTGGTACGATAAAGTCGCCGACCTGCTTTGGCATAACCTGCAGCGTCCACTTTATACTGCGCTGGTAATTGCCATTGATGATACTAATGCTATTACTCTGGCTGGTATTTAAAACCATGAAATGTTCCTGCAACATCGAAAAATCCGGATCGTCGTCCGGTGATTCATCGGCTTCAAAAATCAGCTGGAAGGACTCGTTAACATGTACCGGGTTGCGGTCGATAGAAACCTCGATAGCCGCAATACTGGTCTGAGCCATTATTAACAAAGCCCACAGAAAAAAATGATGTCGTCTCATCGCCTTAAGTTACCACGGATTTTGCGCTTTGCTTTGATCGCCGCGCTGCCTGTATTGATAGAGAAATTTTCGGCGCAGCAGGCCACCCGGATCGTCCGGAATCTTGCGCAACCACTGCTCAGCAGCCTGATCAGACATCTGCTGTTCCCTTTTCGCCAGTTCTTCCGCCTGCGCTAACTGCTGTTGCTCGGATCCGCCTTCTTCCCCCTGTTGTTCAGTTGATTGCTGTTCGCCTTCCTTCTGCTGGTCTGATTGCTGCTCATCAGATAGATCTGACTCTGACTGCTGTTCGGACTGATTTTGTTGATCATCGCCCTGCCTGGATGACTCCTCAGACTCCTGTTGCTGTTGCTGATCCTGATTCTGCTGATCGGATTGCTCACCCTGCTGTTTCTGTTGTTGCTGCTGCTGCAGTAAATCTTCGATAAGCTTTTTATTATGGGCAGCATCCGCGTGTTGCGGATTTAGTTCGAGGGCTTTACTGTAAGCATCGATAGCCGCTTCATATTGCTGGAGTTTAGCCAGAGCATTACCTCGATTATAATGAGCGCGTTCGCTGTCCAGGCCCTGCCAGTCCTTCAGTGCCTGTTCATAGTTCCCGGCACGAAATGCCGAAGAGCCTTTCCATTCATTCAGATTAAAAAGTTCGCTAGCCGCTCCATACTTTTCTTGATCAAAAGCCTCCATACCGCGTTGATTCTGGTTCCTCCAGAGATCATTCCATCCCAGGGCATTTGCCTCGGGCGGCATGGGCAGGAGTAGCAAGGGTAGAACCAATACCACACCCCGCCGGAACAGTATCGCAACCAGCGGTAGCAATAGAAGCACGAGCCAGGGTCCCAATTCACGCCAGACGTCGGCCTGCAGATCGCTTTCTACCGAGTCGTTTTCAAAGGAGCTAGTCATGGCACTCAGCAGACTATTGATATCGGTATCGTCGGCACTGATCAGCTCGAATCGGCCACCGCCGGATCGTGCAATTTTGCGCAGGTTCTCCTGCATTAAACTCGCGACAACGATAGCTCCCTGCTGATCTTTGAGAAAACCACCATTCGTTATTGGAATCGGCCCACCCGACTCGGTGCCAATACCCAGCACCGAGACACGATACTGCAAATTCTCCTGTATTAATGCCAGCATAGCTGTTAATTCACTGTCATCGAAGCCGTCACTTAGCACCAATATATCGCCTTCTGTTACACCTGAATTCTCAAACAAGGCATAGGACTGCGTTAAAGCGCCAGCCGCGTTGCTACCCTTCGAAGGCATAAGCTCGGTGCTTAGTGCTGGTAATATAGCATTGATGGTTGCCGAATCTTCGGTAAGCGGCGTGACCACAAAGGCATCGGCTGCGTAGCTCACTAATGCGGTTTGTCCCTCATCGCGCAGACTTAAAATATCTGCAATTTTGAGACGTGCCCGGGTTAATCGACTCGGCCTGATATCGCCGGCATCCATCGAACGCGACAGGTCGAGAGCTATCACCAGCGCGGATTGCTGCCTGAAGGTCGGCTGCGGCAGTTTATCCCAAACCGGGCCGGCGAGTGCGATAATCGCAAGGCTGGCGGCTATGCCGACGATTAACCACAGGCTACTACCCCTGCTCTGTCGATTATCACCTAAAAGATGCGGTAACAACTGAGCATCAACCACAGCCTGCCAGCTCCGACTCTGGTGCCGGCTGTTAAAACCATGCCATATTATCGCCATTAAAGGCAGCAGTGCGAGCAACCATACAGGGCGTAAAAAATGGAATTGCTCTATCAAGGCTTCCATCTCCTGTAACTGGCACCATAAGCAAACAAGGATAAAACCAGTGCAAACGCCAGCGGCCAGTAAAACAATGCATTAACCGGGCGCAGGCTTTGTTGATCACGCCCCAGAGGCTCCAGCTCATCAAGCAGCTGGTATATCTGTTCCAGTTCTTCAGTATCGCGGGCTCGAAAATATCGCCCGCCGGTAGTATCCGCAATGGCACGCAATGTTTTCTCATCGAGCTGTGACGAGGGGTTAATCTTACGCACGCCAAACCAGGTGGTCTGGATTTGCTCGTCGGCACCGATACCGATGGTGTATATCTTCAATTTTCTTTCGGCCGCTAGTTGCGCCGCTTTCAGCGGCGCTACTTCGCCTGCAGTATTGGCACCGTCGGTTATCAGAATAAGAACTCTCGAAGTCTCGGGGCTTGAATCCAGCCTTTTCAGAGACAGACCTATGGCATCACCTATCGCGGTACGTTCCCCGGCCAGGCCTATTGCGGACTCCTGTAGTAGCTGATTGATGGTCTTGATATCAAAAGTCAAAGGCGCTTGTAGGTACGCCTGGCTGCCAAATAGAATCAGTCCCAGTCGATCACCCCGGCGTTTTTCAATAAACTGGCTGGCGACGTATTTGGTAGCGGTCAGACGGTTTACTTCCTGATTTTTAATTTTAAAATCGCCGATACGCATACTGTCAGACAAATCCACCGCCAACATCAGGTCTCTACCGCTGATATTAATACTAACCGACTCGCCTAACCATTGCGGCCTGCTGCCGGCAACAACCAGTAAACACCAGACCAGCGCAGCGAGTATTTTCAGCCAGGAATGTCGGTCCGAACTCAGGCTCACTGCCTGCGAAAACCTAAAATCGTCGATAAAGGGTACGCGCAACGCGGACTCCTGTTGATCACTTTGCGCCGGGAACAGGTAATAAACCAGCAATGGTACCGGTAAAAACAGCAAGACCCAGGGCCACTCCAGCTCAAACATGATTCGAGCGCCTCGGCAGAGCATTTATCCAGCGTTCGCAGCTTCGCATAAAACTATCGGTATCGAATTCAGGATCTCGCTGATACTGTCCCCGGGCCAATAATAATTCCTGCTCGTCGCTAAAACAGGGTACTGCGACTAGTTTATTCAAGTGCTCAACCCAGTTTTCACCGGATAAAGCTGCCGTGTCATGGCGTCCCCTGTAACTCATTAAAATACGCCTCAGCAACATGGATAGCTCGCCTACGAGTTTCCTTCTATCTTCTTTTTGATCAAAGGTTTTTGTTATTGTTTTAAATTCGGCAATTGATAGATTTTTCAGCGATTTATGTTTCAACCAACGCCACAGATAGGGCAACCCCACAACCAGCCCTACGACCAGGATTAGTAATACCCACCAACCGATGGCTGGCGGCCACCACAGCAACATGTCCGGCAAATGTATATCTTTGAGCGGGATCTCGTTCATCGCCGGTTTCGGATGCGCCGTAAACCAAGCGCTGCTTTCAGGGTTTCGAGCATGTCGTCTGCAGTGGAAATATCGAGCAAAAATAGTTGCAATTGATTACACAACTGCTCAATCGACTCGTAGTGGTCGCTAAAGCGCTGTCGATATTGTTGCCGACTGGTACGATCAGCACTATCAATAGCCAGTTCACTGACGCCATCGGTCAGTCGATATTGTCCGGCCGGGGGTAGCTCTCTTTCCAGCGGATCGTAGGTAAACAGGAGTACCACATCGTTATGGCGCGCGAGTTGCGCGAGATGGATACGGCAGGACTCGTCGAGGAATCGAAAATCACTGATTAGCACGATCAGACTACCGGGGCGGGCGACCTGGCGCAGGCGATTTAGCGCCTGTAATCCCGAATTAGAATGTTCCTCCGCTGATTGCAAGCCTGCTTTCGACCAGGCACTATGCGCAACCAGCTGTCGGATAAAATGCAGTACGGCGGCTTTGCCACCCTTCGGACGAGCTTCGATATGCTCATGTTCGGAGAAAATCAAACCCCCTAGACGATCACCGTGTTGCACACTACTCCAGGCCAATAACGCCGCCAGCCGGGATGCCAGCACCGACTTATAGTAATTACGGGTACCGAAAAACATCGATTGTTGCAAGTCGACCCAGAGCAGGACCGGGCGCTCACGTTCTTCGCGATAAACCTTAGTATGCGTCTTGCCACTACGGGCAGTGACCCGCCAGTCGATAGCGCGTATATCGTCACCGGGTTGATAACAACGCGACTCGTGAAACTCCATACCCCGGCCACGAAATGCAGACAGATACCCTCCGGCCTTATGCGCCTTAATCGAGTTCGATATCAGCGGAATCGTGCTGGCCTCACGATTCAACCCGATCAGGCTCGATAACCTGACTCGTACGATATCGTCACCGGTTTCCAGTAGATCTTCCATCGCAGTTAGATCACAGATTTTCAGGGTACGGCAACACGAGCTATCAATTCCTCGATACATCGATCCGGCGTAATACCATCGGCCTCGGCCTCATAGCTTAGAATAATGCGGTGCCTCAGCACATCGGGGGCAATAACCTGGATATCTTCCGGGGTCACAAAATCACGACCATCGAGCCAGGCGTAGGCACGAGCACAACGATCCAGCGCCATGCTCGCCCGCGGGCTTGCCCCGTACTGAATCCAGCCAGCCAGGTCATCGCCGTATCGCGAGGCGTCGCGCGTAGCCAGTACCAATTCGATCAAATAAGCTTCGAGATTTTCAGCTAGATAGGTATCCAGCACCGCTTCACGAGCCTCTACCAGCGTCTGCTGACTTAAACCACTGGTTGTCGGCTGTTGATCCTGCTGACCGCCACGGGCTTCTTTACGGGTTAAATGCAAAATCGAGCGCTCTTCTTCGGCGTCTGGATAATCGACTCGCACATGCATCAGGAATCGATCGAGCTGGGCTTCCGGTAACGGATAGGTCCCCTCCTGTTCGATCGGATTCTGCGTCGCCATCACCAGGAAAATTTCTGGCAAAGGATAAGTCACCGAGCCTACCGTAATCTGACGTTCGGCCATCGCTTCGAGCAACGCCGACTGCACCTTGGCAGGTGCCCGGTTAATTTCATCCGCCAGTACCAGGTTATGGAATAAAGGACCTTGCTGAAAAGTAAAACTGCCATCCTGAGGACGATAGATTTCGGTGCCGGTCAGGTCGGCAGGCAACAGATCGGGCGTAAACTGAATTCGATGGAAGTCGCCTTCGATACCCTCGCCGATAACTTTAATCGCCCGTGTTTTGGCCAACCCGGGCGCCCCTTCGACGAGCAAATGACCGTCCGCCAGTATCGCAATCAGCAAACGATTAATAAGCGCCTGCTGACCAATAATTTTCTCACTGGCGAATTGTTTTAACTGAAGAATTTCCTGCTGTGACAAAGATAACCTCGCTTTAATTATTTATCTGCATTTGGCAGCATATGACCGGTTTTTACCCAGATGATAGTTTCATCCTGCACATAGGGGCAATGCTCGCTATTATGCGGATTGCGTATCCAGGTACCGGCAGGATAAATACCCCATTCGTCCAGAAAAGTTCCCGAAATTACATAAATTTCTTCGCCACCAAAGTGTCGATGGGGCTGAAACCTCGCATTCTGCGGCCATTTTACCAGAGCAACACTTTCGTGCACGTGCTCGTGTAACGGCATTACCTGCAATTCCCCGTAACCGGGTAACCACTCATTGCTGTTAGTATCGATCCGTAAAGTCTGGGTATCTCCGGCATCAAACTGATCAAGCTTGACAAATATTACACAACCTTCCCGGCTAAACGGCCTGTGACTCGACCCCGGCGGGTGGCGTAAATATGAACCTGCTGGATAGTCACCATGCTCGTCAGAAAAAACCCCTTCCAACACCAGGATTTCTTCACCCACTGGATGACTATGCGTAGAAAAATACGAACCAGGATCGAAACGAACCACGCTGGTGGTGTGGCCGTGCTCCGTTGCTTCTCGCGCCAATGGCTTACGCCACACCCCGGCCATCGGACTGGCCTGCCATTCCTGCTGATTGGTCTCGATAACGACAGTTTCGTTAAAATTCATGTTTAACATAAGCTTACCTGGAGAGGTTCAGAAGCAAGGGAAAGGTAATAGCAACCTGAAAACCTGTTGATCGACTAATTTATGAATTTTGCACCGAATTTCAAGCTACAAAATTCACTTAGGCGGGCTTATTTTCGCACCTCTGAGCCACTTATCGAGATGATCGGCAAAGGCCTTTCGGTCACTCTGGTTGAAAACAGGCAGGCGACGCGAATCGCTTTAATCCATTTCGACGGCGGTAGCGGTATGGCCTGATTAGCCACAAAGGCTGTCGGGGTCTCGGTACGATTGGCGGCTTTACAGAGAATATCACGTATCGCTACCGGACAGGCATCGGCATCTACCCAGATTGTCAAAATACCTTATTGCAAATTTAAAATGGTTAATACAAACGGCAGGAAATTCTGAAAAAGCCATGGTACGCTAAAAACATGTCCGACAAAAAAACATCCCCCTGGTTTGTCTATATCATCGAAGCCGACGACCGATCACTTTACACGGGCATTAGTACCGATATCGATCGCCGTTTTCGGGAACATTGCGACAAAACCGTTGGTGCCAGGTATTTTAACGGCCGCAAACCAGTCGAAGTCGTTTATCGGGAGAGTGGACATAACCGCAGCACGGCAAGTAAGCGGGAAATTGAAATTAAAAAACTAAGTCGACGGCAAAAACTGAGCTTAATCAGCACTCAGCTCGCTAACCCCCAACAAGCTTAAAATCTGATTTTGCGCAGCGTTCAGTATTCGCTGACGCTCGTCTTCACTTTGAATGCTCTTGGCTATGGCCACTGCACCGACCAGCGACGCGAGAATGGCTCGGGATCTTTCCTTGATAGACTTTTGATTGGCGACAAATGAAAGCTTGTTGAGTTTACTCAGTGCGGTGATGCGTTTTTCCAGTATTTTCAAAACTCCAAGATAAGACTTTTCATACAACTGTCTGATTTCCGTAGAATCGCTGCCGATTTCATTAAAAAGAATATTTTCCGGCGAAGGTCTCGTTTGTTCGGACAATGCGCGTAGATTCAACAAGTTATGGGCAAGCTGGATTAAATGCCCTATCGAAAATGGCGCTTTAGCGAGACGTCCGGAACTACTACCATCGAGTGTTTGCAGAAAAGAGGCTTTATACAGGGCCTCCTTAGATTCGAAATGGGCATAAAAGGCACCATGCGTCATCTTCGCCAGCTTCATGACCTGGTTTATAGACACCTTGTCAAAGCCAAACCGGCAAAACAGTTCGGTGGCCGACTGCAATATTCGCTCCTTCGATTTTAATTTGTGTTCAGCTGTATAAGGCATTATGCCTCCCGATTTGGCTACAATTTTACAAGTATAGGTCTAAAAATTATCTTGATCATATTTTATACGCGATTAGTGTTTGTTACCAAATAATGTGTATTACACAAGGTTATCAATGAGTTCTAAAATAGTAGTTACAGGCATGGGTATGGTCAGCCCTCTGGGTTGCGGCGTTGACAAAGTATGGCAACGTCTGGTCGCTGGTGACAGTGGAATAAAAACCATTACCCGCTTCGACATCGATGATTTCCCAATCAAAATAGCTGGTCAGGTACCGAGTCATCTGGACGATGATTTTGCCGGGCTAGACCCCGAAACTGTCGTGAGCCGTAAAGAGCGTCGAAAAATCGACCTGTTTACCCTCTACGCCCTGGCCGCGGCCAAAGAAGCGCTATCACAGGCAAACTGGCTCCCCACCAAAGAGAGCGATCAAAGGGCGACATCGACTATCATCGGTACTGGCATAGGCGGGTTTCCTGTCATCACCGAGGCACAGCGCACCCTCGAACAGAAAGGCTATAAAAGACTATCTCCGTTTGTAGCGCCTGCTTTTCTGGCTAATCTGGCAGCCGGAAACCTGTCTATTCGATATGGATTCAAAGGTCCGATCGGTTGCCCGGTTACCGCCTGTGCGGCTGGAATCCAGGCGATTGGTGACGGTATGCGTATGATTCATAGTGGCGAAGCCGAAGTCGCTCTGGTTGGCGGCACTGAGGCCTGTATCGATCCGCTGGCGCTGGCGAGTTTCCATGCGCTTCATGCACTCTCCACCAATAATGACGAACCAGCAAAAGCATCGCGGCCTTTCGATCAGGATCGGGACGGCTTCGTCATGGGTGAAGGTTGCGGATTAATGGTCATCGAGACCCTGGAGCACGCACTTGCACGAGGAGCGACTCCGCTGGCTACTTTAAGCGGCTACGGCACCAGTGCCGATGCCCATCACATTACCTCGGGCCCGGAAGACGGTTCGGGTGGCGCAGCTGCCATCAAAACAGCACTTTCAAGAGCGGGCCTCGAGGCCGCAGAAATAGGACATATCAACGCCCATGCCACCTCCACTCCGGTAGGAGATCAGGCGGAAGTAGCGGCTCTGAGGAATGTATTCTCCGACCTATTACCCGATATCCCTATCTCGGCTACGAAATCGGCCACCGGACACTTGCTGGGCGCGGCGGGTGGTATCGAGAGTATTTTTTCGGTACTGGCTGTGTGTAACGACACCCTGCCCCCGACCCTGAACCTTGAGAATCCCGATCAAAGCTTCTCCGGCCTCAACCTGGTGCCGAATCAATCGATTCAGCAGGAGACGCAACACGCGCTATGTAACGGTCTCGGATTCGGCGGGGTGAATGCCAGCCTGATTGTCAGCAAGCCCTAGTGCGACATTATCACCGGCACAGTCATACTCGATAATAAAGTACGGGTAACGCCGCCGAAGATCTTCTGTTTCAGGCTGGGAGTGCCGTATCCACCCATGACCAGCACATCGATATCGTTATCGGCAATCTCGTTAAGGATAATAGTCGGCACATCAAAGTCACCGGCAGTACGGCGGTTAACCACCGCATTCACTCCATGAATTTTGAGGTGATCGGCGAGGTCACTGGCAAGCAACTCACCCCGGGCGGTTTTCTGTTTACCCTCGATGATCAGGATCATGACCTCATCGAGCCCGACCAGCAATGGCAGAGCGTCGTGAAGTGAACGGGCTGCGGCAGGAGTTCCATCCCAGGCAATCGCAGCTTTTTGACAGGGGATGCGGTGTGCACCGATATAAGGCATAAAGAAGACCGGACGGCCACTGAGTAAAATTACCTGTTCAGCGACTTCTTCGACCAGCGGTGTGTTATCCCGTTGCGGGTTGGCCTGACGCAAAACCACAAGATCAAAATTGCGCGCATACTGGGCCATTTTTCTGGCGGAAACGGATTGATTACCATAAATAATATGAGAGCGGGCTGTGATACCAGCCGCTTGCGCTAACTCCATAAAATCATCGAGTCGATCTTGCGCACACTGATCGCAAATATCTTTCAGTGAGCCGCTATCCGATATAATCACATTTGCCGGTTTCAAAGCCGCCAGGGTGATAGCGGTGACTCTGGCATCGTGCTTCTTAGCTAGCGCAAACACAGCCTCTACCCTGGCTGAATTCGAATTACCGTCGTCGATATAAAGAAGGATATCCTTGTATTGCATCGTAGTTTCTCGTCAGATTTATTTTATAGGAATTATGCAGCAACGATCAGATTTCTAAAATGATATAGATCATCCGTAATCAATCTTATTATTGCTGTTTTTCCGCCTTTCGAAAATCCAGTCGATAGCGAAATATGGCTTGCTCGTCCTGTTGCAAACCAGAACTCGCATATTGATGGTGTCGATGTAATTCTTCAAATAGACCTTCTTCCGCATAGTAGAAACTGACCTTGCCGCGCTCGCTTACGCGATAACCTTTCTGCAGGAATACACCGTCGGCACCCGGCTGCAGGAATTTTAATGACTGATTATTTCTGACGGTTTTGAATAACAGATCTACACTGTCTGCCGAGGGCGGCAGTAGCTTCACATACAAAGTAGTGCTCAGAGTGGGATTGGTGAATTTGTAGATGACGTCGGTCTCGATATTAGCCTCCTGTAGCGGGCTTACCGAAGCGCAGGCGGCTAACAGCAGGAGAATCCCTGCGAAGAAGATTTTTTTCATAGCCAGTAACCCCTTAATTTACGTCAGCCCCGATTGTGTCAAACATTCCCGCCACTGTCTAAGTCCATAGACCTGTTAGACCAGCCATCCAGACTGCACCATGTATAAAAAAGCGGTCACGGTTAACATCGAAAATAAGGTGGAAATAACCACCGCACTCGACGCCCGCTCCTGCCAGACACCATATTGCTGGGCTATCACAAAAACATTCGTGGCAGACGGCAATGTTGCGAGTAGTACCGCACTATAAAGCCAGATCGGTTCCACATCTGGAACCAGCCAGATCATCAGCCCGTATACCAGTAGCGGATGGACCACGAGCTTTATCGGTATCAGGTAGCTCAATTCTACCGGCAGGCGTTTTAACGGCCGAAGCGCCGCAGTCACGCCCATGACAAACAGCGCACAGGGACCTGC
>Ga0224506_10003082_pt1 | contig 11138 bp, 10 predicted proteins | sample SF_Jan12_sed_USG_2_FD_169108 | JGI IMG/M metagenome (GOLD analysis project Ga0224506, IMG submission 169108) | Sediment microbial communities from San Francisco Bay, California, United States - SF_Jan12_sed_USGS_8_1 | ecosystem: Environmental > Aquatic > Marine > Sediment | place: USA...
AATACTTTTGCTAGATCATCTAAGTTGCCTGCGTCTACACGTTGAGTTGAGAGTTTACTGTTGCCGATCTTTTTCGCTACCCGTTGCAAAAGTTGCGTGTTTATATCTGCTAAGATAACTTGATCAATTTCGGGATCTTCTGCGAGAATTCTAGCTATGACTGAGCCTTGGGCTCCAGCTCCAATTATACATATCTTCATATAACTTCCAACCTTGAAGGATTCTTGTCATAAACCATTGCCTCTTTGTATATATGTTGTGCGCGCGAAGAAGATCAAAGACCCTGAAAAATATGCCAGTAGGCTCTCCTGTTTCAGGATCTCTCCACTTCTGGCAAAGGTTAGAGAGGATTTCATTGCTGAGCTTGCTGAAAAAGGAATAAACATCTATGAAAAAGTGGAACGTCGCTTAGCTTAGCCACTTTATCTCGTTTTAGGATGCACTCTTGATTTCTTAAAGGTTATAAGTTAATAGGAGAGTTTCCTTGAGGCAAATGAGGAGTAAATACTGGTCTACGACGAGAACAGCGACGCCTACAGCATACAAACCATCAATCTTGCTAAATTATTTAGGAAAAAGAAGCACAAAGGTATCTTTGGTTTTCTAAAGAAGGGGAACGAGAAAGAAGAATCGGAGATTAAAGATGTCACGGTAGCGTTAGACCATGTCGACTTAAAGATTCGTACTGGAGAACTTTTTGGTTTGCTCGGTCCTAACGGTGCGGGAAAAACCACTTTGGTCAAGTGTTTATCCACCATACTGATTCCTGACGAGGGCACCGCAATAATCAACGGTTTTGACATTAGAAAACAGACAACATTGGTCAGAGCTAGTTTAGGTATGGTCATCGGTGGAGAACGTACACTCTATTGGAAACTCACAGCCAGAGACAATCTATTGTACTTCGCATCTCTGTACAAGATGCCACGAAAGAAAATAAAAGAAAGAGTCGACGAATTACTTGGAAAAATGAATCTGCTAGACCGTGCTGACGAAAGGTTAGAAGACTACAGCACTGGCATGAGACAGAAAGTCGCTATAGCACGTGCGTTGCTGCACGACCCCTCAATTCTCTTGTTAGATGAGCCCACACTTGGCTTAGACCCAACGTTCTCCCGACAGATCCGCAACCAAATTCGAGAACTAAGCAAAAAAGAGGGAAAAACGGTGCTTTTGGCTACGCACTATATGGAAGAGGCTGACGAATTGTGCGATCGAATAGCCATCATTAATGAAGGAAAAATCGTTGCAGCAGACACTCCAGATCGGCTGAAGGCAATGGTGAAGGAAACCGAATTGGTAGAAGTAATATGCTATAATCCACCCCAAAATGCTGAAAAATACCTCGAATCTCTCTGTCCAGATGTGGAGATCATAACTCTAGTTCGGGGAGAAGAAGCAAAGGGTACTCCATCACGAATCAAGCTCATCGGAGGAAACGCAGAAAAACGCATTGGCACAGTAGTTGACGCACTTCGCAAGAAGAATACACAAATTATCAGCCTAAACATCAGCGTGCCTACTCTTGAAGATGTATTCATCAAGTTGACCGGAGCGAAACTTACGGAAGGAGGGAGGGGTACAAGTCAATGATAATGCGTCCTTCAGAAACATATTCTTTCAGGGCAAATCTTTTGATCATTTGGAGCGAGGTTGTCAAGAACGTGAAATTTCTGTTGGCGTATCCAGTGATTTTTGTTTTCTGGACGATTTTTCCGTTCTTTTGGTTCATTCCCTTCATATTTCAAGGTCAAGCTTTCGTTGGAGGTCTACAGAGTGCAAGCTTTGAGCAGTTTGCGGGAACTCCGGATTATATTCCTTTCATAGTCATTGGTGCGATCCTTAACGGGTACGTGCTTACTTCACTTTATGGTGTGGGAGAGAGCATAAGGAGAGAAGCATACAGAGGAACGTTAGATTATTTGCTCTCGTCTCCATGCAACAAAGCTTTCATACTTATCGGGAAAGCCATGAGTGAAAGCATCAATGGTACAATGTATGCAGCAATACAATTTGTCGTCGGCATCCTCTTTTTTGGAATAGAACTGACAATAGATACAATAATGCCGATAGTTCTGATAATTTTTCTTCTGATATTGGGATTGTATGGAATATCGTTAATGCTGGCGGCAGTGTCTCTACAATTCAAACAGGCTCACGATCTTGCACACACGTTAGAGTATGTTTTCTATGTTTTCACACCTGTACGTTATCCACTTCAAAGTTTACCTTTCTGGGCACAAGTTTTAGGTAAATTTCTTCCTTTGACTTATGCATTAGTTGCTGTGAGGAGCATTATGCTTCTGAAGCAAGATGTTTTAGCCATCTATCAAGAAATCTTTCTGCTTTTAGTAGTAGACATAGCACTAATTTTTCTGGGGTTCTATTTGTTTAATTGGATGGAGAAAAGGACAAAATCTTCTGGGACGATTAGTCACTACTAGAGGTGTGGTGACTTGAAGAGGAAAGATGAAGAATTTCGTGAGTCTAGGAAAATCTTATGCCCTTATGGTTTTACGCTGGCCAACTTGAAAGCTGAAATGAGGGCAATTTGGGAAAGCAACGTAAAGGAGTGGAAGATAGAACTTACGTATCCTATCAGCTTCACTAGACAATGCATTGAACCTTTGATCTTCTTGTTGCCCTTCATTATCTATGGTCTGGTCTTGGTAGGAGGAAGATACAGCGAAAGCCTGATGCATCTTGTAGGAACTGGCGATATCGTTACGTACATCTTTACTGGATACATAATCATGGGGTTCATAGGAACATCTGTTTGGGCTATGGGGTTCAGCATTCGAAAGGAGCAATGGTACGGGACGTTAGAGTCCATATACGTCACTCCAACCAGCCGGATCAGCCTCGTTCTCGGAATGGCTTTGCACAGTGTGGTACATCAAGGCATTGCGGTGCTTTTTGAGTTTTCAGTCATATACGCGATTTTTGGTTTGGCGTTGAAAATTGAAGGCATACTGCCAGCGCTAGTCATATTCGCCCTCATGATGTTCGCGCTTTGTGGATTCGGAATATTCGTCTCGTCACTTGCATTAATTCTGAAAGAGGGCTGGATAATCTCAGAAGGCTTGTACAGTGTTTTGATGATATTATCTCCTGTAGCCTACCCGCTAACGGTACTCCCCAACATAGCGCAGCAAATGAGCAAAGTGTTTCCAACAGCCCCAGCACTGATTGGAATGCGCAGTTTCCTAATTGAAAACTATACTCCTGAAGTGATAGGAAACGTGTTTTTACATCTCTTGGCGCTGGATCTAGCTTGGATAATCTTCGGCATCGTAATATTTTCTGTAACTGACATTTACGTACGAAAGAGAGGCACCTTAGGAAAATATTAGCCAAACCGTATGGTACCGAAAAGCCAATTTTGAGTGGTGGGGCCGGCCGGATTTGAACCGACGACCTCTACCCGGAACGGCTCATCCCCCGCTCCTACGGGTTTCTCTCATCGCTCCAGAAGCTCTTCATCCCAGCCTTCTGGTCCGCAAACCCGTCTATGGCGTATTCTGGAGCCCGTCGTCATCCCTTTCCAGCGGCTCGTCGTTTGGCGAGTCGTAGCTAGACTACGGCCCCACCATTCAAGACATCACTGGTTTAAAATATATAGGTTTCTCGCAGGACCCGAAGCGAAAGCTTAATGAACAATAAAACTTCAGAGTTATCGGGGTTGCCGGCCATAGGGCGCGGGACCCACCCGATCCCGTTCCGAAAATAAGAGACGAGGTCTCTTATCGGTAACTCGGAAGTTAAACCGCGCTCCGTTTCCGGTGTTAGTGTGGTCTTCGGCCACGTGAAGCCGGGAAAGCTGGCAGCCTCATTAGCCAGTTTTGTATCAGACTTGTGGACGGGAAATCCTCAAAGTTTATAACCATCCCCGCATAGTTTTTGAAACGTGAGTGTTCATTGATTTCACAGGTCTCGCAGTTTCCCACTGGACAAGGCGACATTCTTGGGTGGATTATGTCAGTGGTCTGGCTTCTTTTTATTGTAGCGACCTTCATTTACGGGCAGAGCATTCAAAGGATATTAATGTTGAGGGAAGTGCAGGGTTCCCTTTTCCGCCTTAAGTTTATGAGGGATACAGGACGGAAGACAGCCATATCTACGCTGAAGGAACTGGGAGGACAAGAGGCGGATCCAACATCCAGAGTTGACCGGTTTTTGGAGTATATAGCTATACCGCCAGTGGATCTGGATCCCTCAGGTGTAATATGGAGGCTGGAGCACGTGCTAGATGTCCGAGATGTCCGTTTTAAGGATGAAGTGAAGCTTATGGCTCCTGGAGTGGACGAAACCCAAACGAACAACATGGAAAACATGCTCGAAGCCGCCCTCGCTCTAAACATCATCTATAAGGTTATAAGGCACTTCTTCGTGCTTGGCAAAAAAACCAAAAGCCTCTACATCATCATGCAACTCCAGATGCTTTTGCCCCTGATCATGCGAGAGGCAGAAGCCTTCTCCAATGCCCTACAAGCATTCAAAGACGGCCAGCCCATAGGAGACGGAGCTGGCGCCCTCGTCGCCGCCAAGCTTATGCACGGGCACAAAACGAGGAAAATAGCCAAAGACATTGTTATGGCTAAGGTGCCCATAGAAGGGCGAACAGCCTACGTGTTGAAGGCGGAGGGACCGGGCGGAAACGTGGGCAAACCTGGTGAAGCGATAAAACAAATAATAGAGGAAAACAAGGGAAAAATCGCCACCGCTATAATAGTTGATGCTGCTCAAAAGCTTGAGGGAGAAAAACCCGGAGAAGTAGCTGAGGGAGTGGGGGTGGCGATCGGCGGACCCCAAGTTGAAAAGTACAAAGTGGAAGAAACCGTGCGCAAGTACAAGATTCCGGTTAACATAGTCCTTATAAAAGAAGACATAGGGGACGCGGTCTCATCATTGCGAAGAGAAATATTCGAAGCCGCGGATGCCGTGATTGACCGAATTAAACGGTTAATCTTGGAAAGGACGAAAGAAGGCGACGCAATCATAATAGCAGGCATAGGTAACACCATAGGAATTGGACAGTAGGTGGAAATAAATGAGCGAAACAGGTCCTCCGCGCGGAAGATTTTCCTCCACCTTAATTATAATGGTTATCGTGGCTCTTGCTCTGTCAATTGCCGCTTTTTTCTTTGCAGCTGATGCGTATGGAAACCAAGATCCAATCCAAGGAAGCTACTTCATGATGATAGGCATTATGGGACTCACCCTCCTCACATACCTGATGTTTCAAACAAGAAGAAAGACGCTGAGAATGCCCATTCAACTGCCACGAGTTGCCACAACCATCCTTTGCCAAAAGTGCGGGTTTAAGAACATCCGAGAGTTTCAGAGGGGAGACTACATCCTTAAAGAAGGAGAGGAATGCCCGAAGTGCAACGAACAAATGATTATTGCTTCGATCTACCGCGAAGTCAAGGAGAAGAAGGGCGAGAAGGAACTAAGTTAACACGTTGCATCCATCCCTCACTACCAAAATGGTGTGCTCCGCCTGCGCCACCGGTTTTCCGCTTGCCTCTATAAACACGGGATAGGCCGTCAAACTTTTTGAAGAGAGGAGCTCTGAAAAAGCGTTCTTGTAACGATCGTGAGGCACGCACTCTCGAAGCCACCGCTCCGTGAAAGGGAGTGTTCGAAAGTCTTTTCTGATGTAATTTAAGAGCTGCTTGGCGTATGGGTTTTTTAAGGATTTATGCTTTGAAAGTCGAAAGATGTGGGCTTCGGAGCCGCTTTTGACCTTGCCAGCCGCTTTAGGAAGAGTTGTGAAGGGCTCCACCCCGTAAACCTCCCCCTCGCTTACTCTCGCAGTGGAAAAGTGAGATACGTTGGGCAGAGACTTTCCCGCGTGAATCAAATATCGTCCAATCTTGTGTCCAGTAAGGTTGGAGACGGGTTTAAACCCTCGTGTCTTAATCGTTTTCTGAATCGTCGAGCCGAACCGCGAAATACGCAACCCGGGACGAAGTATTTCAACGGCCTTTTCAAGCGCATCCTCGGCCGCGCGCACAAGATTCTCGTACTCTGGATTGAAGCACACGGTTACTGCGGTGTCCGCGATATACCCATCCACATGAACGCCGATGTCCACCTTAACAAGGGAGTTTTCCGGAATCGTTCGCTTGTCTCCTGGCGGCGAAGTATAATGTGCAGCTACCTCATTTACAGACACGTTGCAGGGAAAAGCGGGCTTTCCACCCTTCCTCCGAATCGTCAACTCAAATTTTTCGCAGACATCAATGATTGGCATGCCTTCGCGAAGAGTTCTCTTAACCTCCTCTCGAACCTCAGCGGCGATTTTTCCTGATCGTCGATACTTTTGGAAAACCTCTTCAGGAACCGTCATTCTCTTGCACGCAGATTCCTTTAAATGAGCATAGCGTTAAAAAGGTTTTAGAAGAAAGGGTGGAACCCAACATGGGAAGAATAAGGTGGCTGGGGCACTCCGCCTTTGAAATCCAGTTGATGAACAAAACTGTCTTGATAGACCCGTGGCTGGATGGAAATCCAAAAGCTCCCCTGAGGGCTTCTGATATTACGAAGGCTGACATCGTTTGTGTTACCCACGACCACTCGGACCATCTGGGCGACGCTCTCGACATCTGTAAACGAACCGGAGCAACTTTTGTCGGCGTACATGAACTGAGCGTTTATGCACAGGAAAAGGGCGTGGAAGAGACTGTGGGAATCAACATCGGAGGAACAGTCGATGTGAAGGGAACAGGAATATCGATGGTTCGCGCCTTCCACTCGTGCACTCGAGGAGCACCTGCAGGTTTCGTTTTGAAGGGAGAAGGGAAGACCATTTACCACGCTGGAGACACCGGACTGTTTGGGGACATGCGGCTCATCGGCGAAATCCACCGTCCCGACGTAGCTTTGATTCCGATCGGAGGCTACTATACGATGGGGGACAGAGAGGCGGCAAGGGCGGTGAAACTCGTCAACCCCTCAGTAGTTATTCCCATGCATTATCAAACGTTTCCGGTTTTGGCTTCCTCAGCCAAGAGCTTCACTAGAATCGTTAGGGAGACGCTTCCAGAGGTAAAGGTTGTGGTACTAGAACCCGGCGAAGCCTATCAGCTCTGACTTTCTAAACTAGGGGTAACAATTTCTGAAGCAAGCGTTGCGAAATCGTCTCCCCCCGCATGGTAGATCAGTTTCACCTTCTCAAGATCGAACTTATCGTCGAAAACTCCCTCGTTCACGTAGGCGACTAGGACCTCGCCAACGAAGAGCGTACGATCTCCCATAGAGATTTGCTGATGCAACTTACATTCAAGATGTGCCACGCATTCCTTTATGATGGGGGGACGAACCATCTTGGCTGGCATGGGAGTTAACCCTGTTTCCTTGAACTTGTCGTGTTTTCTCCCGGTTCTCCTACCACAGAAAAGCATTTCTTTAACGATGTCCATCGTTGGAATGTTGACCACAAATTCTTTGGGTCCCGCAATCAGCTCATGTGAATATCTTTTTGGCGCCATGCCTAAGAGAAGCAGAGGTGGATGGTGCGATATGGGTGTAGTCCAAGCCAAAGTTATGATGTTCGCTGTGCCTTCCAGGGGGTTTATGCACGTCACCAACACAACAAGCTTCGGATGTAACAGCCGATGGAACGAAGATAGGTCAACCTCAACCTTCTCGGTTTCCAACAAGTTTCCTCCTATTCTCCTAAAACATTCATGCGTATATTAAAGACTATTTGACAAAGAACTCGTCCGCGATGTCTCTAGCTTTCTCCCTTTTCTTCTGGTGTTCTCTCAAAAACTTCTTCACTTTTTCTGCCAAAATTTTTTTGCAGTCACCGCAGATGATTTCTCCCGACTTGCACTCTCTTTCGAGTTCCGCTATTTTTTGATCGCTTTCCTCAAACAGGTAGTAGAAATAATAATAAATGGTGCAGACAAACGGGTCTCCTCCATACTCTTTCTGTTCTCTCTCGGTTGGCTTGCCGCCCGTGAAGGCGTTCCAGATCTTCTTCTCCGCCACTTCTGGGGGGTCCGTGGTGAATATGCAGGTTTCCGGGAGGGAAGCAGACATCTTTCCACCCTTCCCCAAACCGGGAAGGAATCTACAGTGGATTTGAGCTGGCTTATAGTAGCCGAGCTTCGGAGCTATGTCCCGAGTGACCCTCCAGTAGGGGTCTTGATCGATCGCCGCAGGTATCAGGCAAGGCACGTTTTTTCCAGTCAGATCTGACTCTACAAAGCAGGGGGCAGCTTGAAGGGCTGGAAAGAATATGATCCCTATGTTGGAGCTGCCCTCGAAGCCGAAGACTGCTTTCACAGTGGAAAAAGTCACGTGCTTAGCCACTCGTATCGCTATATCGTAGAGAACATTGATGTTCTTGAAGTCAGAAATAATAATGGTTTTCTTAGGGTCGAAACCCATGGCGATAACGTCCAGCGAGTTGTCGTACATAAGGCTGAGCGACTTTTCAACAGTGAACTCGGGGTGCAGGAGAAACTTCTCGTCGTCGGTCATTTGGAAATACAGTTTTGCGTCAAAAACGTCTTGAAGGTGCTTCGTGAATATCCAGGGAACAACGTGTCCGAGATGGACGGGTCCTGAGGGCCCCCTACCCGTGTACAAAACAAACTTTTGTCCTGCTTCGTACTGATCTAGGATCCGGTCTAGGTCTCTGTGGGAGAAGAACAGTTTTCTTTGGAGTTGTGGGTGTAGCTTTCCAGTGTGTTTTCTCAGTCTCTCCAGGAGTTCTTCCGTGAGGGGTTGGGTGCCGAACTTCTGTATCAGTTTGTTATAGTCGATCCTGCCAGAAACCTCCCACGGCGTAACGATCATTTCTTCCTCTTCTTCAGCCATAGCTCAACACCGTTCGTAATCGATTCTTTTCAGACAATGTTCCCATTTAAAGACGAGACAAACTATAAATAACCTTTATCTTTACCCATTTTTGGGTGAAGGGATGTCCCGCCAATTTCCGCCAATCCGCTCCCAGTTTCACTCTTAACTAGTCAAGGGCGTCCCCAGCTAAAATCATTGAAGAGTTTTTATCATAGCAGTAAACTACTTTATCCTATAACAGCAAAGTTAGAGCCAGCAGATTTTGGAGGAAAACACGGTGGTTGAACTTCGAGAACACGAACAGAAAACCCTGCTCGCGCTGCAAAAGCTCGGAGGAAAAGCGCCCGTCAATCAGATCGTCGAAGCCAGCGGCTTAGCCCACGCCGCAGTCATGCGAGCCGCCCTATCTCTCACAACAAGAAAACTGACACGAATCCACGAGCAAAAGCAGACCGTGATCAAGCTGAACGAGGAAGGAAAACACCACGCAAAGGAGAACCTTCCAGAAAGACGCTTGATCCGTGGACTATTGAAGCTGGGTGGAGAGGCCTCGATTGAAGAAGCGGTTAAGGAGTCAACTCTGGAAAAGAGGTTTCTAACCATAGCTTTGGGATGGCTACACCGTAAGGGCTGGGCCACCATAGAGAAAAAGAAACGCGTGCTAAAGACACAGGAAGAGCCACCGATAGGAGTCGACGAAAAACTCTTGTCCCTCTTAGATGAGAAAGGTTCACTAATTGTTGAGAAGTTAGACAAGCAACTGCAAGACTCGGTTCCCGTTTTGAGAAAAAGAAAACTCGTAAGAGTGGATGAAAAAACCCTCAGAGAACTGGAGTTAACCGAAGACGGCTGGAAACTGGTTGAGCAGGGAATTGAAATGGCCAAGGAAGTCAGCCAGTTAACTCCGGAACTCATCCACACAGGAAGGTGGCGCAAGGTAAAACTCAGACGTTTTGACGTGACAGCGCCGGGTCCAGTTGTCTATCCCGGAAAAATCCACCCAGTGCAGCAGATAATTCAGAGAGTTAGAGAAATTTTCCTAGAGATGGGCTTCACGGAAATTCGAGGCCCAATCGTTGAAACCGCCTTCTGGAACTTTGACGCCCTTTTCCAGCCCCAAGACCACCCCGCGAGAGAGATGCAAGACACCTTTTACCTCGCACACCCAAGAGAGGGACGATTACCCAGCAGAAACATTGTGAATGCCGTGGCTAAAACTCACGAAGACGGCTGGAAAACAGGGTCAAGGGGCTGGGAGTACTCGTGGAGCCATGACGAGGCAAAGAGGCTCATACTGCGTACACATACGACCTCGGTGACGATTCGTCACCTCGCTGAGCACAAGGAGCCTCCAGTCAAGGTGTTCTCGGTGGATCGTGTGTATCGCAACGAGAAGGTGGATTACAAACGCCTAGCAGAGTTTCATCAGATCGAGGGGATAGTCATGGACAGAAACGTGACACTGCGGGATCTGATGGGAACCCTGAAGGAGTTTTACCTCAAACTCGGGTTGAGAAAAGTTCAGTTTTGGCCAAGCTACTTCCCCTACACGGAGCCGTCGGCCCAATCCACAGTTTACGTTCCGGAACTCAAAGCTTGGATGGAACTCTGCGGAATGGGCATATTTCGACCAGAGGTTGTGGAGCCCCTCGGCATAAAGCATCCGGTGCTGGCTTGGGGAGGAGGACTAGAACGCCTGATAATGCTAAAACTAGGCGTAGACGACATGCGATTCCTGTACAAAAACGATTTAGGCTGGATCAGGAGGACCCCGATATGCCGGTGATCACCCTCTTCAGAGACCGCTTCTCCTCATCCATCGGCCGTTCCATCACCGTAGAGGAGATGGCTAAATGGCTTCCTTGGATGGGATTAGACATAGAAGAAGTTGGACCAGACTATGTAAAAGTTGAATTCAACCCAAACCGCGTTGACTTTTCAAGCCACGCCGGAATCGCACGAGGTTACAGCGGGCTCAGAGGATGGAAAACTGGACTGCCCGAATACGAAATGAAAGAAGGAAAAGCCGCTCTGAACGTGGACCCAAGCGTTTCAGAGGTGAGACCCTACGTTTTGGCCGCAGTAATACGCAACATAAGTTTGGATTACGATTCGGTGCGAGAGCTTATGGAGATACAGGAAGACCTACACTGGGGTGTGGGCAGAGACAGAAGGAAGGTTTCCATAGGCGTGCACAACATGGATGTTGTTCAACAGCCATTCAGCTACGTAGCCCGTGAGCCAAACGCCGTGAGGTTTGTTCCCCTAGACAAAACGGAAGAAATGAGTCTGCAAGAGATTTTGGAGAGACATGAAAAGGG
>Ga0224506_10003083_pt1 | contig 11133 bp, 9 predicted proteins | sample SF_Jan12_sed_USG_2_FD_169108 | JGI IMG/M metagenome (GOLD analysis project Ga0224506, IMG submission 169108) | Sediment microbial communities from San Francisco Bay, California, United States - SF_Jan12_sed_USGS_8_1 | ecosystem: Environmental > Aquatic > Marine > Sediment | place: USA...
AAAAGTGGGTCGAACATTACGTCAGGCACATTTTCAATCACCTAATCCCGGCCAATCAAAAGAACGTATTCCTGATGATGTATCACTAAAGCCTGTTGGCAAGGCAGAAACAAGCCCGTTCAAGGCAGAAGCAGTTCATGGTGTACCTAAGGGCAATTTAATAAAAAAGGTAGAAACAGAACTGAAAACGGCTTTAGCACCATTGATTGCGGAAGAATTATTGACTGTCAGGGTAAGTGATGCATGGATCGAGGTTGAAATGAAAGAAGATATTTCTTTTTATCCAGCTACAGCCAAATTAAGGCAACGTTCATTCCCTGTACTGGAGGCAGTGACCAGTATCTTTAAGGATATTCCCAATGCGATTCAGATAGAAGGCTTTACTGATAATACACCGATTGGTACAGATGAGTTTCCAACCAATTGGGAATTATCATCTGCACGGGCAGCAAGTGTTGTCAGGTATTTCAATCACAGGGAATCCATCCATCACGTTTGGCGGCCATTGGTTACGGAGAACATCAGCCCTTGGTAAGTAATAAAACAGAAGAAGGGCGTAAAATGAATCGCCGGATTGTCATGGTGCTTTCAACCAATGAAACACCACGTCGTATTATGGACGAACCTGTTGATGAACCGCAGCCTAAAAAGAAGGTAGCACCGGTTGCTCCTGTTGAAGTTAAGAAAGAGGCTGAGCCTGAAGTTAAGAAAGAAGAGACCACAGCACCACTACCGCCTGAAATATTCAATACGATAAATCAAGCCGGTGAAGTGCTGGATCTTGCACCGGTACAGTTGCCTGGAAATGAATTAGGTAATATTCCTATGAATATCCAGCCCGTTGCACCACCGTCACTAATGGATAAGAGTCTGTTTTTAGGATTACCATCAAGACCTAATATTATCCCTGATATAAAAGGCATGATTAACAAACAGAACGAGGTAAAACAGGGGGGCGATAAAAAATGATCGTCTGGACGGTTGCCAATCAAAAAGGCGGTGTTGGTAAAACGACAACGGCAGTGTCGCTTGCCGGTTTACTGGTCAATCGCGGACACAATACATTATTGGTTGACGTCGATCCGCATGGTTCCATGACAAGTTATTTTGGTCTGGATCCTGACAGTGTTGAGAACAGCGTTTACAGCTTGTTTCAGGACAGCAGTCTTGAACATACTGAACGTCTGATTCGCAATACCCGTTTTGATCATCTGTATTTGCTACCTGCATCAACAGCATTAACAACACTCGATAGACAATTGGGTGCAAAGGCGGGTATGGGATTGGTATTATCACGTGCATTCAAACCACTGGCTGATCAATTCGATAATATTATTATTGATTGTCCTCCCATGCTGGGTGTGTTGATGGTAAATGCATTGGCGGCATGTGAAAAATTAATCATGCCTGTGCAAACAGAATTTCTTGCGCTTAAAGGGCTGGAGCGTATGTTACATACGTTAAAGATGATTAATCATACACGCCAGCCTCCATTGCCACATTTAATTGTGCCAACCATGTTTGATCGCCGTACCCGTGCATCACAGGAAACATTGCAATATCTGCAAGATCATTACAAAAAAAATTTATGGGATAAAGTGATTCCGGTGGACACCCAGTTTCGCGAAGCCAGTCGAGCCGGTATTCCATTATCTTTAATGAATCCTAAAACCCGAGGCTCACAGGCCTATAGTGAATTACTGGATAGCCTGATTGGCCCTGAATTAAGTACCAGTGAAAATATTGTTGCTGTATGAGTAAACATCAAAAAAATTCTCCATTAATTAACGAGCATCAGGCATTAGGTGCTTATCTGGAAGCCTTGCTGGAAGAAGTCCCGGATACCTTTCCTGAAACAGACGTGGTTGAACACTCGGTGATTACTGCACGTGAAATTTTAACGCCACCTGTTATAGCTCCGCCCATGGAATTACCGGTAGTAGAAAAAAAGACAGTCGTTGTCACACCGGTTGAGGAAGTGGTTGAAGTTGTACAAGAAACGCATGCACCAACGAAGTCTGATAGACCTGATTATGCTAATGAACCATTTGAGGCGTTATTGTTCAAGGTTAGTGGTGTGAAACTCGCCGTCCCACTCAAGGAGTTAAATGGCATACTTGAGTGGCCAGAAACCATTACTGAAATGCCAGGTCATGCACCATGGTTTCTGGGTATCGTTAAAAATCTGGAAACCAGTGTTAACTTGATAGATACCGCCTTGATCGTGGTACCGGAAAAACTCAGACAGGCTTTTCCGATTGAAGCAGGGCAACGGTGTCAGCGGATCGTGTTAATAGGTGATGGTAAATGGGGGTTGGCGTGTGATGCCGTTGAGGAAGTCATTACTCTCGAGCCAACCAGTGTACGTTGGCGTACCAGCCGTACCAAGCGGCGTTGGCTGGCAGGTACGGTCATAGAGCATATGAGCGCCCTGATAGATCCGGAGGAGTTTGCAGCCCTGCTCACCAGTGATGAGGTCGGTATCGCCTCCTGACTTTGGCCTCATCAGGCCTTTCATCGTGAATAACTTCAATTAATGACCAATTTCTCAATAATTGGCACATATCATGCATATTCCTAATAAAATCCGATGGATATGACTAAAGTTTGACACTTGCAGCCCGATTACAAGATGGGAAATAACGGTATTTCTACTATTTGAATACAGAGGTTGACGGGATGAATAATGCTGCAGAATCAAACGAAAAAGATCCGATAATTCAGTGGGTTACATTTAAACTGGATAATGAAATATATGGCATCAATGTCATGCAGGTACAAGAAGTACTGCGTATGACAGAAATTGCACCCGTACCAGGTGCACCAAATTATGTACTGGGCATTATTAATTTGCGTGGCAATGTTGTCACGGTAATGGATACCCGTCAGCGATTTGGCTTGATGTCGACAGAAACAGATGATCAGACACGTATTATTATTGTTGAAGCGCAGAGTAATGTTGTCGGGATACTGGTAGATAGCGTAGCCGAGGTAGTTTACCTGCGTGAGTCTGAAATGGAACTTGCCCCGAATGTGGGTAATGATGAAAGCTCCAAGTATATCCAGGGAGTATGCAGTAAAGAAGAGCAGTTACTTATTCTGGTGGATATCAATAAATTGCTTTCAGAGGATGAATGGGCAGAAATGTCTGCCATGTAAAACGGATAACGGTTGGCCGGGAGGGCTGAACCATGGCAGAAATACCAGATATCAAACCTTTGCATCCGGGCTGGCCGGTACGTCCAGTCGATAAATCGGGTGAAAGACAGAAAGAAACGGATTCTAAAAAGAAAAAGAAAAAGAAGACTGACAACAAGAGAGGTGATGGTGAAACCTCCGGTTTTGATGAATTTGCTTAGGAGGAAGTGGTTATGAACGAAACAATCTGGATTGCATCAACAACAGCAATAGTTATTGCTACAATTTTTTCTGCTTTTTCAATGCTGTCTGTCTGGCGGTATAAAAAACAGTTACAGGTCCACAAAAAAGTAATTAATGAGTTAAGAAATAATTTCAGGACATTGACCACTGGTTCAAAGGGTGTTGGTGAGCGTGTGGTCAAACTGGAACAAAAAGTACGGCGTCTAGTCGATAAACTGAATCAACTTGAGTTAAGAGAATCCACAATGCCGTTTGATCAGGCTATTCAAATGGCAAACAAGGGTGATAACATTGATCAACTTGTGGCCAAATGCGGCATGTCACAAGGAGAAGCTGAGTTGCTTGTAAATTTACATGGTATTAAACGCGCCTCCTGACAAGAGATTTTTATACGAACATCTCTGAATAAGAATAAATTTTCTGCCTATAATTAAAGGTGGTTTGAAACATGCGGGAGAATGATGAAGTCTTCATTATTAAGAAGGGCATCTTTTATACTGTGTCTGGTATTGAATGTACCTGTCTATGCCGCTGTTGACATTGGTTATCTAAAATCACTGGTTGATAAACATGATTTTAAAACCGCCTATTCCTACGCAATAAAACACATCGAAGAAAATGAAGGCGATCCTGAATTTGATTATTTATTCGGGATGGCGGCAATTGACACAGGTGAAATCAGCAAAGGTATTTTTTCGCTTGAACGCGTATTGATTATTCAACCTGATAACCATGTAGCGCGACTCGAGCTTGCACGTGCCTATTTCCTTTTAGGTGAAGATCTGCGTGCCCGGCAGGAGTTCAATACTGTTTTGAAACAAAATCCACCATCGGGTGTTCAGGCAACCATAAAGCAATTTATATCGGCCATTAAATTACGCGAGACACGTTACAAGACTACCGCCAAAGCCTATATTGAAACCAGCCTTGGTTATGATACTAATACCAATGGTGGGCCTTCCTCGGGTGAATTTTCATCACCTACGTTTGGCGAGATATTTTCATTAAATAAAGATGATCTCAGACAAAGTGATGCCTTTTATCAAATGAAAGTAGGTGGTGTAGTGAGTGCACCAGTTGCCCCCGGTGAGTATCTGACAATGGGTTATGATATCAGTTATCGTGGTCACAAGGATGTCGAAGCTCAGGCCTTCGATACAAAGATATTCAATACTTATGCGATCGGCAGTATTCTCGATGAGAACAGCAAATATTCATTTGGGGGTCAGATTAATGTTATGTATCAAGGCGATCAACAATTGCGAACTATTCTTGGTTTGAGTGGTGAATGGAAATACAAGTTGGCATCTGATACAGATTTCACTTTATCGGGTAGGCTTTCAAAATATCATTACACCGAGCAAATTATTAAAGATGCGACTAGTGTCATCATTGGCACAGGATTAACACGTAGATACGAAGGGAGTATGAAACCAGTAGTGTTTGGTTATCTAAGTATGGGTCGTGATTTAGCTGCTGCCAGTGGTAGTGAAGCCGCAGCTGTTGCAGATCGTACGGTTTACGGTGTTAGTACCGGGATTCAATTAATGCTAACCCCTGATTTCAGTTTGTCAGGTTCATTGTCAGCACAGAAAATTGGTTATGGCGAAGCCGGCTTTTTTGGCAAGATAAGAAAGGATGATTTGTGGTCTGCCACGTTATCGAGTAACTGGTTGTTTATGCAGGACTGGAGCCTGCGTACCGATATTAATTTCATTGAAAATGATTCGAATATCGGTATTTACAATTATGATAAAACCGAAGGTCAAATTTCGGTCAGGCATGATTTTCAGTGATTTTGTGATGTGCATCACGCCTGAAATGAGACGTGGAACACCTTTTATGGACAGTGATTCTGCTATGTTTTATGCAAGGCATAGAGCGTCACCGCCATGCGGGACAGGAGACAGGTTATGAATAATAATTCAATAAATTTCAGTAGGTTAGCAGCTATTTACGTTATCTCTTTGACTTTATTAGGATTCTCTACAGCCTCCTTTGCAGAAGAAGCGGCTATCGCGCGAGTCATTGTTAGTTCAGGCGATTTTACGGCGGTTCAACCTGATGGCAAGGAACGTGTCTTGAAGCGTCGCTCGGCTATTTTTGAAGGTGACACTCTGGTTACAGCTGAAAATGGTCGTGCCCAGATTCGTTTCAAGGATGGTGCCTTGATTGATATTCAAGCCGCTAGCCAGTTACGACTTGATGAGTATCATTATGAAGGCAAGGTCGATGGTACTGAAAAGAATACCATGAGTTTGATTAAAGGCGGCTTCCGTACTATCTCCGGTATTGTCGGTAAGAAGAACAAGAAAAACTATAAAGTGAATACTCCGGTTGCAACCATTGGTATACGTGGCACGCATTATGGTTTGCATTATTGCGGTGGTGGTTGTCGTGTTGATACCGGTGATGGCAAATTTCAGAATAAAACCGGTTTATATGGCGGTGTTGTGGATGGTGCCGTTGTGGCAAGTAATGATGCCGGTGATATTCGTCTTGGTAATGATGAATATTTTCTTGTTCCTAGTAGTGATGAGTCGCCACAAATATTATTAACACCACCAATTATTATTTTTGGAGCAGATGAGCGGAAATCAACAGATGTTTCTGGTGGAACAGATAGTGGTTCAAAAAATGATGGAACTCAAAAAGTAAGCATGGTTCCTGTTGATGCACCGGAGTTCAAAGAACCAGTAGATGCACCTCTACCTGCACCAGCTTTTGCGCCTCCTACTCCAAGCCTTCTTCCTGTTGTTGCAGTAACATCGATTCCTGTTCCTAACCAATTATTACCAACTACAAAAAATGCAGTAGTCGGTATTTCATTTTTAAATACAAGTGGTGGAGGCGTACATTCTGGAACAGGGATGATGGATACCAATAACGTAAGCGTCACGTTTAATGCCAATAATCAGCCTCTCAGGTTTTATGTGGTTGATCCCGCTGGAACGGCAGATCCATGTTCACCCTGCACGTTTGATAGTGGAACAGCAACGGTTGTCGGTGCAGGTGGTGATGCTATTGGCGTGAATTGGGGACGCTGGAATGGTTCATTTGTAGTTACCAAGAATGGTATTACCGAAACCGTTGCTAGTGATTTTCATTTTATCTATAGCGATAAAATGACGCCCATGAGCACAGTGCAGTCTATGACGGGGGACTTTTCGTATAATCTTGTGAACGCTTCGGGAACTGATCAATCAGGTGCTGTATTGAGCAGTGTAACCAGTACAGTACAGGCAAACTTTAATTCCCAGACATTTACTGAATATAGCTTGGTGTTGACAACAGCCAACAGTGAGGCATGGTCAGCTTCAATTGCCGGAGGAGGTTCCGTGTCATTTACACAAGCGTTCAGTGATAACGGTATTTCAATGTCGGGTACTTGTGTTGGTGGTAATTGTGGCGGTCTCACTAGTGATGTCACTGGCAATGTTAATCCGCTGTTTGTTGGTGCAAATGCTGATGGAATGATCAGTACCTATGGTTTTACGAGTAATACAGCGAGTTCGGGTGTTGCAGGTACAGCATTTTATAAAAAATAACTTCTGTCAGCATTGCTTATTTTGAACGGCGCTCATAAGCGCCGTTCCAGTTTTCAGGTAGTTCTATATTTTTCAGCCGATCAATACGATCCAGGTAAAGTGAATACAGCGCTCTTTGTGGGTATTTTTTATTTAATTGTTTAAATTCTCTTTCGGATTCACTCCATTGACGATCTAGATATAGCTGTAATGCATTTTCGTGAGCTGCAATTTCACTGATAAGATCCCGCGATGCTTCTTTTATAGTACAAACCGGCTCATAGACATGAATAGCTTCATGCTTGCCTTTCACCTGTACAAAATCAAGCTGGCGATAAATATAGTTATCAACCGCATTCTTTGTGTTTTCACCAACGACCAGATTCACACCATAGAACTTGGTTAATCCTTCCAGCCGTGAGGCCAGGTTGACGGTGTCTCCCAGTACGGTATAGGCACGACGATAGGTTGAGCCCATGTCGCCAACATTCATGGAACCGGTATTTAACCCTATACCGATATTTATTTCCGGTAGCCCTGCTTTTGAAAATTCAGGTTTAAGTCGTTCTACTTCCTGTAACATTTGCAAAGCGGTTTTAATTGCATTTTCGGCATGACGTTCATCCTCCAGTGGTGCTCCCCAAAAGGCCATGATCATATCGCCGACGTATTTATCAATGGTGCCCTTGTTTTCAAAAATGACCCGGGTCATGGGTGTGAAAAACTGGTTTAGCAAGTTCTTAAGTTCTGTTGCCGTGAGTGTCTCTGAAATAGTGGTAAAATTACGGATGTCAGCAAACAACACTGTCATCTCGCGACTCTCGCCTTCAAAACTGTAATCGGCCAGACTGCCACTCATTTTTTCGACCAGCTCAGGTGGAATATATTGACCAAAAATTCCTTTTAGCTGATTACGACCGGCAGACTCTTTTAAAAAACCATAGGCAATATTGAATACACCAATCAATGAGACTGTGAATAGCGGTGTTGCAACAGACAGTATTAATGCCTGATTTTCCCATAACCAGAGATTGAACATGACAAGCGAACTACCAAGGAGTATTACGACAGGGAGTAACAGGACAGGACCGATAAAAGGTAAAGCGATGACTGATATTAATCCGAAAACCAGTGTCACAAGAAAGTCGGCACCATCTTTCCATGGTGGTTCAAAATGAAAACTTTTATCCAGAATTCCGGCAATGATACTGGCCTGAATTTCAACACCTGGATAAACACTGTGTACCGGTGTGGAACGCATATCATAAATACCTTCCGTGCTGGTACCAACCAGGACTATTTTGTTTTCAAGGTTGAAATTTGTTTTATTGTTAAGAACATCTGTTGCGGAAATATATTGAAAGGATTTAGGGCCGCCTACGTAAGGTACGTTGACGCGTGCATAGGCATCAGTAGGTATTTTGTAATCCCCCAGATTAACGTGTTCTACAATATCTATATCGTTAAAACGTTTTGTTTCGATATCAACTTTGTCCGCAACATAATAGGTGCGAACAGTCTCCAGAGCGAGTGATGGATAAATATTATTCCCGTAACGCATGATTAATGGCGCACGCCGGATAATGCCGTCGGCATCAGGAAATACTGTAAAGAAGCCGCCACTAAAGGCTTTGTTCTGTAACTGTGGCAGGTTGCCGGTATAACCTTGTGAAGTCAGGATAGTGATATTGCCAGACAAAGGAGACTTGTTTTTTAATGCTTCAGGCAGTATTCCGATATTATCGTTTTGGCGATGATGAAAAACATAACCAAGTACAACATCATGACCTTCAAAACTTTTTGCCAAAATCGCATCATTATCAAATTGCGATTTCATGGAATTGATATGATTAACCAGATTTTTATTTTCTGTCGTAGATTGTTCGATACTATTGATTATTTTATCTGCAGCATTGATTTCCGGCTCGGAAAACATGATATCGAATGCCACGACAACAGCCCCTTGTTCAAATAGTTGATCGGCCATTTTGGCCATTTTGTCACGTGGCCATGGCCAGCGGCCTTCGGCACGCAGGCTTTTTTCATCAATATCGACAATAACAACATTTGTGTTGATTGTACCCTTGTCCGGAAGTGTGGCATTGAGCTTTAAGTCATAGGCCATCCATTCCAGCTTGTGTAACAAAGGGAATTTTGAGGGTTGTATCATCAGCATAACGGCAAGCAAGAGGAGGCCGATGATGATAGGGATAAATCTGGAGCCGAGTATTTTTTTCATTTTTATTGGAATTTAGAACTATCCTGTTAATTATAGTCAAATTCAGGTGACTGGAAGCATTGTAGGTTATCGAATTTAAATGGTTTATCGGTGATAATGTGAATTGTATTAGTTGGTTATTGATTTTAAATGGCACGTTCAGCTAAAAAAAGCAGAAAACGCAGTCCCCGCAAGCAAGGCAGGCTCAGTTGGAAAATCCGGTTGATTCTTGTCCTTGGTGTTATTTCTGTGGTTTATCTGGGTTATTTGTATTTTCTCATTATCAGTAATTTCGAGGGTCGGCGCTGGGCATTGCCAGCCAGCGTCTATGCACGCCCTATGGAATTATATGAAGGGATGTCGATGTCATCACTTCGATTCGTCACAGAACTGAAAAGACTCGGCTACACCCATGTGGCAGCACCGGATCAGCCTGGCAGTTACAACCAGCGAGGTAATGTATTTTATCTGACAACTCGGCCATTTGATTTTTGGGATGGCAGTGAACCGTCGCAGGCGTATCGGCTGACCTTTAGTGATCAAAAGGTCAGTGATATCTCCCTAGTCAGAGGTAATACAAAACCCGGTGTGTTCCGGCTTGATCCGGTTTTGATAGGCAAGATTTATCCTGCGCATAATGAAGATCGTGTTCTGGTGAAGCTGGAAGAAGTGCCAGAACGTTTAATCAATGCCTTGATTGCAACTGAAGATCGTGCATTCTACAAGCACCCCGGTATTGATGTGCGAGCTGTATTTCGCGCCTTGATGGTGAATATGAAAGCAGGGGAAACTCTCCAGGGCGGGAGTACACTCACACAACAACTGGTTAAAAATTATTTTCTGACCAGTGACCGCACCATCTGGCGTAAGTTAAATGAAGCTATCATGTCAATCCTGCTGGAGCTGAACTATGACAAGGGTGATATTCTCGAAAGCTATATTAATGAAATTTATCTGGGTCAGGATGGTAAACGTTCTATTCATGGTTTCGGTCTGGCGAGCCAGTTTTATTTCAATAAACCTTTATCCGAATTAAAACTTCCACAGATAGCAACGCTAGTGAGTCTGGTTCGCGGTGCTTCCTATTATGATCCCCGTCGACATCCTGAACGTGCACTTGCACGTAGAAATATGATACTGGATTTGCTGGTCAGCCAGAAAAAAATTAACGCGCGATTTGCGACTGCAGCGAAAAATTCTCCTCTTGGCGTTGTACCAAAATTTTCCGGGCAGGTTACCAGTGTACCGGCATTTATGGATTTGGTTAAACGTCAGTTGCGTCGTGATTATCGTACTGAAGATCTGACTTCTGAAGGATTGCGTATATTCACTACACTTGATCCGCATGTCCAGAAGGCATCGGAACAATCTTTATCGCAACGTATTAAACGTTTAGGGCAGGATTTTGCAAGTGTTCCTCAGGATTTACAGGGCGCCGTTATAGTGACAGATAGAAATAGCGGTGAAGTGCTGGCTGTGGTGGGTGGGCGTGATGCACAGTTTGCCGGATTTAACCGTGCACTCGATGCCGTGCGTCAAGTGGGTTCTGCTATCAAACCGGCAGTGTATCTGGCTGCACTGTCACAACAGGATAAATACCATCTGGGCACCATACTGGATGACTCTCCGTTTACTTATCAATCAAATGACGAAGAATGGGCACCTAAAAACTATGATGGGCAATTCCATGGTCAGGTTGCTTTATATAAGGCGTTGGCAAATTCCTATAATGTGCCAACCGCACGCATGGCACTGGATGTTGGTATCGATAATGTTATTAAAACGATCCGTCAGCTGGGTGTTAAAAGGGCATTGAATATTTACCCTTCCATTGTTTTAGGGGCAGCCGCATTGGCACCAATAGAACTAACACAAATGTACCAGACATTGGCTTCCGGCGGATTCCATTTACCATTACGTTCTATTCGCGCGGTATTGAGTATGAATGGTGAACCGTTATCACGTTATCCACTTTCAGTTGAACAGGTTGTGAGTCCGGCAGCAACA
>Ga0224506_10003084_pt1 | contig 11131 bp, 9 predicted proteins | sample SF_Jan12_sed_USG_2_FD_169108 | JGI IMG/M metagenome (GOLD analysis project Ga0224506, IMG submission 169108) | Sediment microbial communities from San Francisco Bay, California, United States - SF_Jan12_sed_USGS_8_1 | ecosystem: Environmental > Aquatic > Marine > Sediment | place: USA...
CCGGGATAGTCGGCTGGGTCCCAGCTTAACACTTCGCCTGAGTCCTTCATCTCGCGAGTCAGGCAAACCGTTTCGGAATTTTGCATACCATTCAGGTAAACCGCCATTGCAAAGGCCGCAATCTGACCTTCACTAATACTGTCATCGGTTATGCCTGCAACCAGGAAATGGATTTCCTCATCGCTCAGTGCAAGGCCGTCACGTTTTTTACGGATGATTTCCTGTGTCAGCATAGATTATTATCCTTTTTAGTTCGGATTGCTCAAATAAGAGGTCAGCAGGTTACAGACATCTTTGGCAGCCTTAGCCGCATTTTCCATGGTTTGGCTATGACTCAGTTTGGTTTCGCTCATACCTGCGGCCAGGTTGGTGATAATTGACATCGCTGCTACTTTCAACCCCGCGTGCCGTGCAAGAATGACCTCGGGCACGGTCGACATCCCCACTGCATTGGCTCCGAGGATTCCTGCCGCACGAATTTCTGCGGGAGTCTCGAAGTGGGGCCCGCAAAACCACATGTAAACTCCTTCATGTAGCGTAATACCCATAGTATCAGCCCGGGTCTTTAACTGGTTTTGAATATCGATATCATAGGCATCGCTCAAGTCTACGAAACGGCTATCATCCGGTTCTCCAAATAGAGGGGAGACACCAGTAAAACTGATATGATCGGTTAGTAACATAATACTTCCGGGTCCCGCATCAGGGTTCAGGCTGCCAGCTGCATTGGTTAGTAAAAGGGTCTCGCATCCGAGGTCGGCAATGCATCGTACAGCCACCTTCATGGCATCTGCTGACCCGCTCTCGTAATAATGGGCACGACCCTGTAAAACCATCACCGTCGAATCGCCAATATTTCCAATCAGTAATTGGCCAGCGTGCCCGCTGACTCCGGCATGCGGAAAACCGGGGAGATCTGAATAGGGAATTGTCACGGCATCGGCGATCGTGTCTGCAAACTGGCCCAGACCGGAACCCAGAATAATGGCAATCTTTGGCTTACGTTCGCCTATCTTGCTCTGGATTATTTGTGTGCAAGCTTTAATCTGGCCACTCATGATTGATTTCCTCTTACCGTGTCTAAATTTTCCGGCCCGAATGAGAGAGGCAGTAACTCTGCCAGGGTCAGTGTGCGACGTAACCCTTCCGGTCCGCAGATATGGATGGGGGTGTTGTCATTAGCGAATTCCCGAATTTTCTGACGACAGCCGCCGCAGGGCGTTACCAGAGCATCGCCGGGACCAATAACACAAAGTTCGCTGATTTGTCGTTCACCTGCTCCAATCATGGCAGAAATTGCAGAGGCTTCGGCGCAACAGCCTTGCGGGTAGGCGGCATTTTCAACATTACAGCCACTGTAAATATTTCCGCCGGTACTTCGAATTGAGGCACCGACCGAAAAATTGGAATAGGGTGCATAAGCTTTACCCATGGCATTCCTGGCGGCCTGTAATAAGTCCTGGTTCATTATCGTTCCTTTACATAGGGCACACCGATGGCCCTGGGTGGAGTAGCTTTGCCAATAAAACCCGCCAACAATACTACTGTTAATACGTAGGGAAGGGCTTGAATAAATTGAACGGGTACCTCGCCTATCATCGGCACTTCAACCCCTTGAAGGCGGATCGCGACGGCATCCAGCAGGCCGAACATCAGGCAGGCACCGAGAGCCGGTAGAGGACGCCACTTCCCGAAAATCAGAGCAGCTAAGGCGATATAACCCTGCCCAGCGGTCATTTCACGGACAAATCCGGCATTTTGTGCGATCGCAAGATAAGTGCCAGCTATACCCGTCAGGACTCCACCTAACAGTACTGCTCGATAACGAAGCCATGAAACTGAAATACCGGCGGTATCGACCGCCTGGGGATTCTCTCCAACCGCTCGAACCCGCAAACCGAAACGGGTACGATAAATAATCCACCAGACCAGTCCTACCAGACCCAGCGCAACATAGACTATACCGTTATGACCGCTGAGTAATTCTTTGTAAATTGTTCCGATTATCGGAATATTGCCGGCCTGCTCGGCAAAAGGAAATTCCATCGGCATGAAACGGGCATCCGCGAGCAAGCTGGGTGTCTGACCACCTCGTTTGAACCAGGCATGTCCGAGCGCGATGGTTAGCCCTGATGCCATGATGTTGATTGCCACGCCACTGACGACATGATTGCCTCGATGGGTAATACAGGCGAAGCCATGTAATGCGGACATTAGCATGGTTGCTACGATAGCGGCCATTAACGCTAGCCAGGCGGACCCGGTGACTGCGGCGACCGCCGCCGCGATAAACGCGCCCATCAGCATCTTACCTTCGAGGCTGATGTCGATTATGCCGGAACGTTCGGAAAAGAGTCCTGCCATAGCGCAAAGAATAAGTGGTGTGGAGACGCGTAAAGCCGCGTCGAATGTTAGTATGATCATTAGAAATAAATCGCTCATTTCAACGCTTTATTTCCATCGGTTATAGAGGCGGGTCAGGAAAGGTGTGCTCATATAAGCCAATGCTCCTGAGAATAGAATTACAAAACCCTGTATTGCCACAACCATTTCACGAGTGACCGTTGGAACTTCGAAAGCCAGTTCGGCGCCACCCTGATATAACATCCCAAAAAGCAGGCTGGCTAATACGATACCAACGGGATGATTGCGACCCATTAGCGAAACCGCAATACCGGTGAACCCGTATCCTGCAGTAAAATTCAATATTAAACGATGGTGTACCCCGCTGATTTCATTGAATCCGACAAAGCCTGCCAATGCGCCGGAAATACACATCGATATCAGGACGACCCGCTTTGGATTGATGCCCCCGTAAACTGCGGCCTTTTCATTGAAGCCTACCGCACGAGTTTCGTAACCCCATCGACTACGCCAGATAAATAACCACAGGCCGATACAACAGATTACCGCCCAGACTATGGATAAGTTCAGCGGTGATTGCGATATATTGACACCAAACCACGCAAACACTTCGTGCATGAAAGGTAGTTGGGCTGATTCGGCGAATTCGCGTGTTTGCGGCGATTGCTGGCCGGGCATGATTAGTACGTTAACCATCAGGTAAACCATGATCGCTGATGCGATAAAATTGAACATGATGGTAGTGATAACAATGTGACTACCACGATAGGCCTGAAGATAGGCCGGAATCAGCGCCCAGGCCCCGCCAAATAATGCAGCCATGATCAATGCAATCGGTAGTAGCAAAAAAGCCGGCATCGACGAATCCAGTAGCAACATAGCTAGTCCGACACCCAGTCCGCCGATATAGGCCTGGCCCTCACCACCGATATTAAACAGCCCGGCGTGGAAAGCGATAGCGACTGCCAGTCCGGTAAAGACGAAATTAGTCGCATAGTACAGGGTATAGCCGATACCCTCGTCATAGCCGAAGGCTCCATGCAACATGATGGTAACGGCTTCGACTGGCTCGATACCCACGACGAGTAGCAATATACTCGATACAATCATGGCCATTGATACATTTAAAACCGGAATAACACCAACGTCTATCCAGCGAGGTAGTGGTTGCAGTAGGTCGCTCACGCATCACCTTTTAAGTTCTGACTGGATCTGGGCTCATGGGCGTTAGCCATCATTAAACCCAATGTCATGGTATCGGCTTCGTTACCGTTCACCTCGGCGACAATACGGCCATCAAATATGACCAGAATCCGATCGCTAAGGGCTAAGACCTCGTCAAGCTCAACGGACACCATTAAGATGGCGCAGCCTCTCTGGCGAAGCTGGTTGAGCTGACCGTGAATAAATTCGATTGCACCGATATCGACCCCCCGCGTTGGCTGACCGACGATAAGCACTTCTGGCGATTTATCTATTTCACGGGCGAGAATCAGTTTTTGCTGGTTGCCGCCAGACATATTAGCTGACTTGATTTCGGGGTCTCCTGGACGTACGTCAAATTCTTTTATCAGTCGCTCTGCTTCTTCGTGGATAGCGGCCTGATCAAACAATATTCCCTTGTTGTAGCGGCTATCATGGTGATAGCCCAGAATCAGAGATTCCCAGGCCGACATTGCGGTTACCATGCCCGTTCGATGCCTGTCTTCTGGTACGTGGGCCACTTTTAACTCACGCATATCAGCAGCGTTATAACTGTCCTCGGCTTTAAACTGTTGGCCGTTTATGGTGATTTGACCCTGGCTTAACGGTCGGATACCGCTGAGTACTTCGAGAAGCTCGCTCTGTCCATTACCGGATACGCCTGCAATTCCGACGATTTCACCTGAACGAACTTCAAGATTGATATCATCGAGCAATTTATTACCCAGGCTGCCGGCAACGCTCAAATTTTCAACTTTAAGCCTGATATCTCCGAGGAATTGTTCTCTTGAACGGGTTGCTGCGCTGACTTTTCGTCCCACCATTAATTCGGCGAGTTCTGCGGTACTGGTTTCGGCTGTCTGACAATGAGCTACCATTTCACCATCACGCATAACGGAGACGTTATCAGTTATTGCCATAATTTCCCTGAGCTTATGGGTAATCAGGATAATGGTTACGCCTTCGTCTCGAAGCGAACTCAGAATTTTAAACAGTTGTTCTGTTTCCTGCGGTGTCAGTACACCCGTAGGTTCGTCCAGGATCAGAATTCCGGCACTGCGAAATAGTGCCTTAAGGATTTCCACCCGTTGCTGCTGTCCCACTGGCAGGTCGTCGGTCAAGGCGTCAGGGTCTACGTGAAGACTATAATTCTCGGAGAGTTCGCGCAATTTTCTTCGGGCCTGTCCAATACTGTTCTTTAATAAAAATCCTTTTTCGGCACCCATCATGACGTTTTCCAATACGCTGAAGTTGGCAACCAGCATGAAATGCTGGTGCACCATGCCGATACCCGCAGCTATTGCCGCCTGCGAACTATTGATTCTGGCGGGTTTACCGTTGATCTGAATCGATCCTTCATCCGCTTCGTAAAAGCCGTAGAGAATACTCATCAAAGTTGATTTGCCAGCACCATTTTCACCAACAATACCGTGAATAGTGCCCGCTTGAACTATCAGGTCTACATTACGATTTGCCTGAACGGCACCAAAGGATTTATTGATGTTTCGTAACTCAATTGCCGGTGGCGGAGACATCTCCGCCACCGTTTGCTCAGCTGATTCGACAATCTGCGATGAGTGGTTCATGCTGACTAAAGCCGATCTTTAGATATCGCAGGCGTTATTTGAGCGATAATCGTGTACCTTGATTTTTCCCGATATTACATCGGCCCGAGCCTGTTCAACCTTTGCTTTCATTGCATCGGTAATCATCGATGCGTTATGCTCATCCAGGGCCCATCCAACACCATCTTCCTTCAGTCCGAGTACATGAATCCCCGCTTTCCAGTTACCTTCATAGGCGGCCTTGTAGCTGTTATAAGCGGCGACATCGACACGCTTTAACATCGAGGTCAGCATGGTGCCCGGATGTATGTGATTCTGATTCGAGTCAACACCAATCGCCATTTTCCCTGCATCCTTGGCTGCCTGGTAAACTCCGACACCGGTACCGCCGGCAGCGGCATAGATGATGTCTACCCCACGGTCAAACTGCCCCCGTGAAAGTTCAGCACCTCGTCCCGGATCGTTCCAGGCTGTCGGCGTGGTTCCGGTCATGTTTTGAATGACTTCAATGCTAGGATCGGCCATTTTTACACCCTGTGCATAGCCGCATCCAAAGGCTCGGATCATGGGTATATCCATACCTCCGATATACCCGACCTTGCCGGTTTTGGAGGACATGGCCGCAAGTATGCCAACCAGAAATGAACCTTCATGTTCCTTGAATACAACTGATTGTACATTTGGCAGGTCTACAACACTGTCGATAATGGTGAATTTTAGATTCGGATACTCTGATGCCACTTTCTCGATAGCCGGGCCCTGGGCAAATCCAACTCCGATGATAGGTGACAGACCACGTTGGGCCATTTTACGAATCGCCTGCTCACGTTGCGCCTCGTTAGTCACTTCAAATTCGCGGTAGGAAATCCCGGTTTCTGTTTTGAATCGCTCGACGCCATCGTAAACGCCCTGATTAAACGATTTGTCGAATTTTCCTCCCATATCGAAGACGACAGCCGGTTTGATATCGACAGCGAGAGCGGCGGATGACAGCATTAATATCGTGCTAGCGGTAGCCAGTTTATGTAACAATTTCATTTTTCATACCTCCTCAATTCAATGAGTATTTTTTGATAGTCTGATTACTGATGTGTAATCGATTTATTCCCCGTAAGGAATCCATATATTTTTTACGTCCGTAGCAAAACGTAAAAACTCACGCCCTTCACCCTGCTGTTGAGCGGAAAAATTGCGCTCCAAACCCTGATTCACCCAGGTGCGTTTCAGCGTTCTTGCCGACAACCGTTCTATCCTGGTGCTACCTTGAGCCGAACCGAAATACCAGATCGAATCCACTTGATCATGCGAGGCCAGTACATCCATTAACTGGTCCCGATCTCCGGTAACCATATTGATGGTGCCAGGTGGCACGTCGGAAGTATCCAGCACCTGGTAAAAGTCGGTAGCAATCAATGGGAAAGTCTGTGAAGGAACAACCACTACTCTGTTGCCCGTGGCTAGCGCGGGTGCCACCAGGGATACCAGGCCAAGAAGTGGTAGAGTCTCCGGACAGGCCATGCCGATTATTCCAACCGGTTCATTCATCGCGAGGACAACGCCCCGGAGCGGTGGGCTGTGAACCTGACCATCATATTTGTCAGCCCAGGCGGCGTAACTGAATAAGCGAGAGATTGATATTTCAACCTCGCGCCTGGCATTGGCGGTGCTAACGCCGGTTAAGGCTTTAATTCTCTCGCCAAACTCGGAGGCACGTGCGGACAGATTTTCGGCGATATAATAGAGAATTTGAGCACGGTTATGTGGATCTGATTTGCCCCAGCCGCTGGCTTTGTAAGCGGCCTCTACTGCATTACGAATATCCTTGCTATTACCCTCGCCAACATGCCCCATAAGAACCCCGGCACTGCTATATACTGCAGTACTGGCCCCACCATCCGGACGGGTCTGCTTGCCACCAATATACATTTTGGCAGTTCGGTCGAGGCCCTGCTGGAGCAGGTTGGGCTTTGCAATATTGGGCTTCAATTCAGCCAGTGGCTTCATTTCGGTTTCGTAACGAGGTTTCATGTATTCAAACATTCCCTCTCGACCACCTTCCCGGCCGAAGCCAGATTCTCGGCAGCCGCCGAATCCTGCGGCGGCATCAAATTGATTAGTCGTATTCACCCAGACCACGCCAACCTTCAATGACGGGGCAATGTCGAGTGACAGGTTTATACTTTCACTCCATACACTTGCGGCTAAACCATAAGCGGAATTATTAGCAAGTTCCACCGCTTCCGCCGGGGTACGAAACGTCATCGCGCAGAGTACCGGGCCAAAAATTTCCTCCTGGACTACTTTGGATGCGGGTGATACATCGGTTAACAACGAGGGTGGATAAAATCTATCTCCTGGAAGCTCAATCGGTGCCTGCCATAGCGTAGCACCGTCACTAACGCCTTCGTTTACCATCGCCGTTATTTTTTTCAGCTGAACCGGATCGACGATCGGGCCCATGTCGATGCACTTGTCCAGTGGATTACCGAGCCGCAGGTTGGTCATACGCAGCTGCAATTTTCGAATAAATCGATCGGCAATTCCTTCCTGTACCAGCAATCGTGAACCGGCACAGCAGACCTGTCCCTGGTTAAACCATATTGCATCGACAATTCCTTCAACCGCGCTATCGAGATCAGCATCGTCGAATACGATGAATGGAGATTTTCCGCCTAACTCGAGGGATAATTTTTTTCCGCTGCCGGCAGTTTCTTCTCGGATCTGTCGACCCACTTCAGTCGAACCGGTAAAGGCTATTTTATCTACATCCGGATGCTGTACCAGGCACGCTCCGGTGGATCCGTCGCCGGTGACGACATTAACGACTCCGGCAGGAATTCCAGCCTCTTCACAAATTTCACAAAATTTTAGCGCGGTTAACGAGGTATATTCCGCTGGCTTGAGGATAACCGTGTTACCGGCAGCCAGGGCGGGTGCAATTTTCCAGGCAAGCATCAGTAAAGGGAAATTCCAGGGTACGATTTGGCCGATGACGCCCACTGGTACCATGTCAGGGAATTCATCCTCCATCAATTGCGCCCAGCCGGTATGGTGATAGAAGTGACGTGCTACCAGGGGTATGTCGATATCGCGACTTTCCCGAATCGGTTTGCCGTTATCCAGGGTTTCGAGTACAGCGAGGATACGTGAATGCTTCTGTACCAGGCGTGCCAGTGCATAGAGATACCGTGCGCGGCCCTTGCCACCCAATTCAGCCCAATTAGGCTGGGCTTTTTTTGCGGCCTTTACCGCAGCATCGACATCGTCCGGCTGTCCCTGAGCGATATCCGCCAGTTTTTCCCCTGTGGCTGGAAATAAGGACTCAAAGTAAGCACCTTTTTTCGCGGCCTTCCAGGATCCATCGATATAGTGTCCGAAACGATTGTTGTGTGATGCCAGCCATGCATCGGCAGCAGATCTATTTTCAGGTGCGGGGCCGTAAGCCATCGAAGCCATTAATTTTTCAGTTTCCACGTCATTTACCCCATGGCCAGCCGATGATACGCGGCGTAAGAGCCAGAAACGTTATGTTCCAGCTGCCTTTCAATGTCACTTAACAAACTGGATGCTCCGACTCTGAATAAATCGGGTTCTAACCAGCGTGGCCCCAATTCTTCACGGATCAGAAACTGGTATTGCAAGACATCTCTGGCACTGCTGATACCACCGGCAGGTTTAAAGCCGATGGCATAACCAGTCCGGTCCCAGTATTCGCGAATCATGCGTGTCATCACCAGCGCGACGGGTAAGGTTGCATTGACTGGCTCTTTACCGGTCGATGTTTTGATAAAATCGGCACCAGCCATCATGCAGACGATTGACGCTCTCGCAACATTGCGTAGTGTCATTAATTCACCGGTTGCCAGAATTGTTTTCAGGTGTGCGTTACCGCAGGCTTTGCGGTAGGCTTTTACTTCTTCGTAAAGTGCTGACCAGTTACCAGTTAGTGCCAGTTCGCGCGAAATCACAATGTCGATTTCATGAGCCCCTGCGGTGACCGAGCGTTCGATTTCCATGATCTTGAGTTCAAATGGGGTTTGACCGGCGGGGAAACCGGTCGATACCGTTGCTATCGGTATATCGGTTCCTGCCAGAGCCTCTTGAGCCGTTGCGATCATGTTGTGGTAAACACAGACCGCGCCCGTGTGAAAAGAAGCGTCCGCAAGCCCCAGTGCAGACAGAATATCAGCCCGAACCGGTGATCGTGCTTTGGCACATAAACGTTTCACTCTTCCCGGGGTATCATCACCCGATAATGTGGTCAGGTCGATACAACGGACGGCTTTTAGTAACCAGGCTGCCTGCCATTGTTTTTTTACCGACCGCCTTCCTGGTAGAGTTTTGGCTCGACGTTCAACCGCACTGCGGTTGACTGCTACCGAGTAAACCCAATCAAGATCGAAATCAAGGCCGGGATTACGCGCCACCGTGTCGAATGATTTTATATCAGCTCTCGTCACGTTCATGCCACCTGTTTTGCCAGCAGGTTGACCAGGCCTGCTGCTACTTTTTCACAAACAACCAGATCGGTAATTACCCCGGTACGCAGGGCGGCGAGAACGGCAGCACTTTTCTGGTGGCCGCCCACGACGGCCATTACTCGACTTCCCTTTATATCGGCAAGCTTCAAACCAAGGGATAGGTTATTGACATAGCTGTCTACCGCCTTACCGTCAATGGAGAGGAATTCACCCATAATGTCACAGACAACGTTCTTTCTAAGTAATTCATACCACTCTTCATCATCGACCATTTTCATTTGGCGAATATGAGCCTGTTCTGAATCCCTGTCGATTGCGCCAATCCCGATGATATAGGTATCAGCTTTACGCCCCAGGTTCAGTATTTCGTCGACACTGGGCTGTTGCTGCAACAGGTTGCGCTCTTCAGGGTTCCGGGCGATATACGGGACCGGAAGGAAATACCCATCAGCCTGGGTGCGTTCTGCCAGGTTATGTACGATATCGAATGGATTAGCTGACAATTTACGGGTCAGACTGCCGGAAACAGCGACGATCTTTAACGCCGGAAAATCCAGTTTCGGGATATTTCCTGTCATTGCCGCAACAGACCGACCCTTACCGACGCCGATAATCGAAGGTGTTTCGTTTTTAAGTAGGCTGTATAACCATCTGCCCGCCGCTGCACCAACGGAGTTGAACAGCTCGAGAGAATTCTGGACAGTATCATTTTGCAAATAGGGTGCTACGGAACAGGAGGTGAGTCCGAAGCGAGATTGAATTTCATCCTCCAGAGCGAGGCATTCATGCGGCACATCATCGATAAAAACGTGGACAAGACCAGCCTTTTGCACCTGGTTAATCAGTCGATGGGCCTTGGGCGAAGAGATGCCAAGCTGTTTGGCGATATCACTTTGAGTACAGCCACCGATGTACGAAAGCCACGCGGCGCGAATGGCCAGGCTGTTATCCATGGTCTCGTCTCATGGCTTTCAACCAGTGCTTCGAATTGCTTATATATCTCATACAGCCTGAAGTCATGTGAAAATAATTTCAGTAATTGAAGTTTTTTTCATTCTACCCCGGGAAGGAGTATAGTCAACGCATTTCGCAAACCAGATGAAATCCTTATTTTGATCTATCCGATGATGAGATGGTTGCCATTTAGATTTTCGACCTACCTTTTTACGGTATTTATGGTTATCGGTATCTATGTGCCATTTCTGCCCGCCTGGTTTGAAGGTAGGGGGCTATCGCCGGGGCAGGTCGCAATGATACTCGCGGTGGCGATGTGGGCACAGTTTCCGGTCGGTTTAATGGTTGCTAGCCTCAGTGAAAAATCCGGGCATCGAAAAGGGGTTATCGTGCTGATCAGTGCGATGGTGTTTATAGGCCTGATGGCCTTTCAGGTTTTCGAAGGGTATGTTGCTCTTTTGCTGGGTTGGTTAATGATTGGCACCTTGCTAACTAGTTCTATACCGCTGATAGACAGTATGGCTACGTTGCCGGTGAATGTTTCAAGATTTGAGTATGGTCAGG
>Ga0224506_10003085_pt1 | contig 11131 bp, 8 predicted proteins | sample SF_Jan12_sed_USG_2_FD_169108 | JGI IMG/M metagenome (GOLD analysis project Ga0224506, IMG submission 169108) | Sediment microbial communities from San Francisco Bay, California, United States - SF_Jan12_sed_USGS_8_1 | ecosystem: Environmental > Aquatic > Marine > Sediment | place: USA...
CAGCTCGTCCAGCAGTGGCTGGCTCTGCTCCCAGCTGATACAGGCGTCGGTAATACTTAGACCATACTCCAGCGCTTTACCCGGCACCACATCCTGTCTGCCTGCCTTGAGATGACTCTCGATCATGGCCCCCATGATACGACGATCACCAGCTGCCATCTGCTGTGCCACATCCTGACCAACCAATATCTGGCGATCATGCTGCTTGCTACTGTTGGCATGACTGAAATCTACCATCACCTTTTCTGCTAGTCCTGCCTGGGCAAGTTCACGACAGGCCTGTTCGACACTGGCTGCATCGTAGTTGGGAGACCGACCACCACGTAGAATAATGTGACAGTCATCGTTACCCGTAGTTGAGAAAATTGCCGAACGTCCGGCCTTGGTCAGTGACAGGAAGTTATGAGGACGGTTGGCCGCGCGGATTGCATCAACAGCAATCTTGAGTGTGCCATCAGTCCCATTTTTGAAACCCACAGGACAGGACAAACCCGAAGCCAGCTCACGGTGTACCTGGCTTTCTGTAGTTCGGGCACCAATAGCGCCCCAGCTAATCAGGTCAGCAATGTATTGGGGCGTGACCAGATCCAGATATTCTGTAGCTGCTGGGATACCCAGGTTGTTGATATCCAGCAACAGCTTGCGCGCGAGTCGTAAACCCTTGTTGATCTGGTAACTGTCATCCAGTTCAGGGTCATTGATCAGGCCTTTCCAGCCAACCGTGGTACGGGGTTTTTCAAAATAGACCCGCATGACAATTTCCAGGTCAGCAGCATATTGCTCACGGGCAGCCTTAAGCTTTTGGGCATATTCCATGGCCGCCTCAGTGTCATGAATCGAGCAGGGGCCGATGATAACCAGCATGCGATCATCCTGGTCATGAAGAATATTGTGGATGGCATTACGCGCCATAAAGACAGTATCGGTAGCCTCATCGGTTATTGGCAGCTCATCACGTACCTGTTCCGGGGGACTGACTTCCTTTATCTCGCGAATGCGTAAATCGTCGGTCTGATATTTCATATTTTCAACTACTGCGGGATCCATAACATGTTACCACTATCGTAAGTGTTTCCGAATAAATCTCTCTGCACGCTGGATGGCGTCCCTGGAGGCCAGGTCATCGGCAAAGGTTCGTACGTGTTCAGGACGAAAATCAAAACCGCGTCCCACCCCGGGATAGATCACTAGCTGGGCATCCCGTTTTTTCTCTTTTAAGACCTTGATACTGGTCTCAATGACCCGGCGACGCTGGTATTGCTCCTCATCACCGATGAACACCAGCACGGGTATCTTTAGCTGATCGATTTCAGGCGCATAACCATAGACCTGTGAAGGCTCCGGGGCATTGGGATCCTGCAGATGAGGGTAATAGGAGACATAACAGCTGATATGTTTTTTCTGGCGCTTGAAGGTGGTGGCTATTTTCAGGGTGTAATAGCCACCACGGGTATGCGAATAGAGGCAGGCCTTTTTGGTGCTGATATCTTTTCTGGCCAGCAAAACATCAACTGCCTTATCCAGATCCTTTTCCAGCTTGTAATCATGTTCGATAGGATGGGTACCGATAAAGTGGGCCTTGTACACATCCGGTGCCAACACCACGAAACCACGGGCGGCCAGTCGTTTGGCATGGCGTAGTACCAGTTCATCCAGACCTCGACGGCCATGCACGAACAGGATGGCAGGATATTTCTTTTTGTCCGCCGGGCGAATCAGCACGGTCGGGACTTCCACACCGTTATTTTCATAACTACCCTTGACCAGCTTGAGCTTATGATTACTGACCGTGGGCAACTTGCCGTCTTCCCACCATTGCTTGTCCCACCACCAGGAATTATCTTCCTTCTCAGGATGGGCCGAGACCGAGAGGGGGCCTAACAGGCCAAGCACTAAAACCAGGGATGACAATACTTTCATAAACCGAATTCCAGCTAGTGTTGCGGAAAACCTGCGATCCTAGCCAAAACCAGGTTAGATGTCTCTAATTTTAGGGTAATTTTGTGGGGAAAATGCCAGGTCCTGTCGGACCTGGCCAAAACAAGCCTAAATTGACCGTGCCCGCATATAGGCAACCTCTGAGACATCGTGCCAGGCCTTGGCCTGTTTACGGAACTTGAGAAAAGAGTCATAGACCTTTTTGCTGGCCCGGTCCTTTTTGGCCACCTCAGCCACCACTTCTTCTGAAAGGCCACGTAATTTCTTGAGAACTGGATCGGGGAAGGGGCGCAGATTTACCTTGTGCTTGTTCACCAGAGTATGCAAGGCGGCATTATTGCGGGCCGTATATTCAGCCAGCATGTCCTGATTGACCACCTTACAGGCGTTGGTGACGATAACCTGCAGATCTTTAGGCAGAGCCTGATAGGCTTTGCGGTTTATCATGGCTTCAAGGGTGGTGCCTGGCTCATGCCAACCGGGATAGTAGTAATACTTGGCGACCTTATAGAGACCAAAAGCCAGGTCGTTATATGGCCCCACCCATTCCGTAGCATCGATGGCACCCGACTGCAGGGAGGTATAGATTTCACCACCAGGCAGACTCACCGGCGTCCCTCCGGCCCGTTTGAGCACTTCCCCACCCAGGCCTGGGATACGCATCTTCAATCCCTTCAGATCGGCCAGGGATTTGATCTCCTTGTTGAACCAACCTCCCATCTGCACACCGGTATTGCCAGCCGCTGCCGGGATCAGGTCAAAGGGTGCGTAGATCTGTTCCCACAGCTTCATGCCACCGCCATGATACAGCCAGCCATTCATCTCCTGGGCCGTCAGGCCATAGGGAACGGCGGCAAAAAACTGGGCGGCTTCACTCTTACCCTTCCAGTAATAGGCGGCGCCATGGCCCATCTCTGCGGTTCCACGCGATACGGCATCAAAAACTTCAAAAGCCGGTACCAGCTCCTTGGCCCCATACACCTTGACCTGCAGACGGCCACCACTCATCTGAGTGATCAGTTTGGCCAGATTATTGGCCCCGGTACCCAGGCCAGGAAAATTCTTTGGCCAGGTTGTTACCATTTTCCATTTGAACTTGGGTTTGGCATTGGCAAGCCCTGTGCTACCCAGTCCGGCCAGTGCTGTCCCTGCACCAATGCCCTTGATAAATTCACGCCGTTTCATTATCCATGCTCCCCTTAATGGTTTGATATGAATCACAACTTTTTTTGCATCTTAACAAAAACTTTTAATTTTTTTTCTTAACTGAAAAAAATAAAAATTCTTTGATCCTCAAAGACATGTAAGTACCCAGACAATTTTGACCGAAACTAGGTTTTTGATTTCAAACAAATTGATCTTTTTTTGACCAAAGTGGCAAGCCTGTTTTATCTTTGCCATGCTGTTCCTTACGCAAGGCAATGCTGGTTAGCAATTTCAAGCTACAGTGGCTTTGCGATACACATAATAACCAATAACAACGTACTAAGCAGGAAACGAAACTATGGCTAAGCCCCTCCGGGACTTAACACGGCATTTTGCCCTCTTCACAATATCGGGGATCGCACTGGCACCACTGGCCGGTTATGGAATTGCACTGTTCTACGGTATGGTCAGTATTGAGGCCTTTTACCACAAAGAAACCTTGATATTGGTCGCTGCCTACCTTGGCCTGCTGGGCTGGGTCGGGGTACATTTTTCCCGTTTTCTAAATCCGGTGGAAAAATGGCTGCAGCAAAACCCAAAAGGTGGCGCACTGCCCACGGCACTGGTCAACCATATCCAGGGCTTCTCAGGTAATTACTGGTCATTTCAGCTGCTGGCAATCTGCCTGCTACCCACGGCCCAGCACTGGCTCGGGCTTTATGGCGGCCAGTTCAGTCCTATGGCCAGCCTGCTAAATATCATGTTGCTGCAACTGGTAGTGGCCATTATGGTTGGTATGCCTGGATTTCTGATTGCCCTGACAGCGCTGGGCGGTCTCGGAAAATACACGGGGACCTCGCTCCATCAACTCAGCATGAAAACCAAGATCTTGATTGTAGGCGGTTTTATTCCACTACTTGCTACCACAGTGATGCTCAAATATTACTGGTGGCGAACCCAGTTTCTGTCCAGCGAAATCCTGCTGGCCTGGGCTCTGCTGGGAACCGGCGCTTTCGTGATTACCGCTCTGGCCATTCGCAGCCTCAGCCAGTCCCTAAAACCGGTTGAAGAAATCATCTATGGCAATGGTGCCTCACCCTATAAAAAGATGGCTGACAAACTCAAGCCCCGCTCTAATGACGAGGTCGGCTCGCTGGTGGAAATGCTCGGTAAACTGTTTCGCCGGCTGGGCGATCAGGAGGCCTACGTCAACGCCATTATCGAAAACGCGGCTGAAGGTATTGTGGTCATCAACAGCCAGGGTAAAGTAGAGACCTTTAACCCGGCAGCTGAGCAACTGTTTAATTACAGCTATCATGACATTCATCAGAAACCCATTAGCTGGCTACTACCAGAACTGAATATGGAAAACCTGCAGTCCTATTCCGGTGAGCATGAAACACAGGGCCGCCGTCGCAGTGGAGATGAATTCGATGTTGCTTTACGTATCAGCACCATGCACACAGATAGCGGCCTGTTCTATACCTGCCTGGTCGGTGATATTTCAGAACGTAAAGCCGCAGAATATAAACTTTTAGAAGCCGAATCCCGTTACCGAGATCTGGTAGAGACGGCCCACGACCTGGTCTGGAGTATGGATCTGGCCGGTCACTGGACATATTTGAATAATGCCACGCGCCGTATCTATGGTTACGAACCGGAAGACATGCTGGGTAAAGACTTTATCGAATTCCAGGCACCAGAGTCCTATGAACGAGACATTGCTGCCTTTTCCAGAGTACTGGATGGCCAGGAGTTACTGCAGTATGAAACCGTTCATATGGATAAGGACGGTAACCATCGGCATGTCTGCTTCAATGCCAAACCCCTGTTTGATGGCAATGGCAAGGTTATACGTATTACAGGCTCGGCCAGAGACATTACCGATCAGAAGATATTTGAGCGTGAACTGACTTATCAGGCCCAGCACGATTCACTTACCGGTCTGTACAATCGAAATTACTTCCACCAGGAACTACAACGACTTATCTCTCGGGTTGCCCGTAGCGGTACGGAGTGTGCCCTGCTTTATATCGACCTTGATCAGTTCAAGTATGTGAATGACACCCTGGGCCATGCCGCCGGTGATCGCCTGTTACTGGAGTGTACCAACCTGTTGAAGGCCAATATTCGTGAAGGCGATCTGCTGGCCCGCTTTGGTGGTGATGAGTTCACCATACTTTTATATAACGTCGATAAACCCGCTACTGAACGTGTTGCCGAAAACCTGCGCAAATTGTTCGAGACTTATCGCTTCATGGACAGCGGCAAGACCTTCAATGTGACCTGCAGTATCGGTATCACCCTTATCGATAGCGAAACAGACTCGGTTGATGAAGTCATGTCACAGGCTGACCTGGCCTGTAATATTTCCAAGACGCAGGGTCGTAACTGTGTTCATATCTTTAAACCCACCGATTATGAAAAGTCTGGTATGGCAGAAGACATCGGCTGGGCCTCACGGGTTCGGGATGCCATTGACAAGGATCGTTTCCATTTAGCCTATCAGCCCATTATGTGTCTGAATAAAGATCACATTGCTGATTATGAAGTGCTGCTCAGAATGAAAACCGATAATGGTGATCACATTATGCCAAGTGGTTTTATGCCCGCAGCTGAGCGCTTTGGTCTGGTCAACCAGGTAGATCGCTGGACGGTACGCCAGGCCATCCAGAACCTCGCTGAACAACATGAAAATGGTAATAACATTCGCTTTGCCATTAACCTGTCTGGCCATGCCTTTGATGACAAGGAACTGCTGCCCATGATCAATAGCATGCTGCGTGACACACGGCTTGAGCCCTCGGCACTGACCTTTGAAATTACCGAAACGGCGGCCATTGCCGATATGCAGTCAGCCATGCGTTTTATCGGGGATCTGAAAGACATTGGCTGTCAGTTTGCCCTGGATGATTTTGGCTCGGGTTTTTGCTCCTTCACCTACCTGAAACACCTGCCTGTCGACAAACTGAAGATCGATGGCGCCTTTGTGCAGGGACTGGCCCATACCCATGTGGATCAGGCCATGGTCCGTTCCATGACCCAGATTGCCCATGCCCTGGGTAAAAAGACCATTGCCGAGTTTGTTGAAAACCAGGCCACGCTGGATCTGCTCAAGCAATATGGCGTGGATTACGCACAGGGTAACTACCTGGGCAGGCCATCCCATTCACTACCAGATATTGGCCTCTCCGGTCATGAAGCCTCCTTGCTGGTGAGCTAGAAATAAACTCGCTCTACCATAAAAAACGCCCCTCACTGAGGGGCGTTTTGCTATTACGCTTAGTTAAAATTAATTGCTTCCCGATGATGCTGGTAACTTAATCACTGTCACTGCATCAAAATCCGCAGGTGCACTGCTAAAGGGAGTGACATGACCTCGGACCCGGACATGATCATCCACAGCAATACCTGATACATTCAATGCCCCTGTTTCGACTTCATAGGCATTGGCCAGGGCGTCATTAGCTGCATCGATACCCGTTCCTGCAAAATCAAACTGGGCAATATCACGACCATTGATGCGTTTCAGGTTTATAACAAAGTCATAGGGTGCAGCTTCACCGGCATCCACTCTAGCGGCCCTGAGATAACTAATTTCCATACGGGCGTAACCATTAGCTGCATTCATGATGCGATCATTACCAATACCGTCAACAGCACCAAACACAGTGACAAACTGACCGACAGAAATATCATTCTTATTAAAGGTACCCAGCTTTAAGGCCTTCAATATAGTAGTACTGTCATCAATACTGACCTTGACCGTATCGTTAAAGGTAATCGATCCATTTTCACGCAGGAAGGTCATACCTTTTACAGTTAACACATCACCACTGCGTGCAATGACACTACCCCTTGTGACATCCAGATCACCACCGGGAACTCCACTACCGGCATAAACCTGTTTGGCAATAAAACGACGTGGCTTGTGTTTTATATCGCCCAATACTGCGACAGCGGAATATTGTGCAACATCTGCCATTAATTCCAGACCAGTCTGACCCTGATAAGTCTCACCATTGATCTCATAAATGGTTTCATCATCCGTCTCTACATTCAGGACACCAAAGTGGCGATGATTATTACGCGCGACATGATGGAAAAAGGGTCGAATATAGACCTGGAACTTATTGCCATCTACCTGCACCTCTTTAAGCGGGCCGCGTACACGGTGCTGCTTATGGTTTTCGACATTCACCTCGGCCAACAATTGAGGCTGAACCGTAATGGCAGGAACATCTGCGGTAAACACCACCTCATTACTGGCCTTGAGATCAAAATCCAGACTCAGGTGGGCCGGTACACCAGGTAAAATAGCCAGATGGGTACGGTCTTCCAGCTTGACCGACATTTCCATTTCAGTCACCACATTACCGTCACCGTCCTTGATATTAGCGGCACTGACACTCACCGGCTGGCCATCGGCATTCTCGACCAGTATCTCGGCATTGCTGTAATCCAGCACCATGCTGCCCTTCACATACACCCCGGCAGGGATGGTGGCGATGGTCAGAAACTCCGTCATATCCGTGTACTGCGCAAAATCCACCCTGGTCTTCAGGGGCAGGGTTTCCACCACAGTACCATTGGCCTTGGTCAGGGTCAGTGACACTACATCCACGGTGTAGGAGACAAAGTCCCCTTCCGCATCGGTAAGGGCAATAGACAGCTCAGCATTGCCATCTTCGCTTACAACGGATTGGGTTTCGCTGTTGTCACTGCAGGCCGTCAAGCCAAAGGTCGAAACGAGCAAGACCAGCAGACCCGACCATAGCAGGCGCCGCAGGATTCCCGCCAAATCCGGGAAAAGTGATTGTTGTAGTCCATTCATAATGCATACCTCTCTGGTTTCGTTATTCCAATACTCCGGTTTTTCACCGGTCTTGACTGAAATAACGCAGCAGTGGCCGGTTGGTTGACACGGTGGTGGGATTTCTCTGGTTTTATTTAATAGACGCAATATTCCTGTCTCTTTGAAAACATATATATAAAAGGTGACGAGGGTCGATCACGATGGCTTGACATAAACAGCGCATCTATTATATTTAACCATATGGTTAAATATAAAGATGACAATCTGGATATGGCCTTTAGCGCCCTGGCTGACCCGACCCGTCGGGCCATCCTGGCCAAACTGGCCGAAGGTGAGGCACAGGTGACAGAACTCGCCGAACCCTTTGGCATGTCACTACCCGCCGTCTCCAAGCACCTGAAGGTGCTGGAACGGGCACAACTTATCACCCGCCAGGTGGATGGCCGGGTACACCGATTTCACGTCAACCCTGAGCCCCTGCAACAGGCAAAGTCCTGGATCGAGCACTACCAGAAATTCTGGACCGAGCAACTTGCCGCCCTGGGGGATTTCCTGGACTCAACTAAAAAGGAGAAATGAGATGGCACTCGCAGCACAACAGGCACAAGAAACCGTGCAACTACAGCATACTTATAAGGCAACACCCGAACAGGTATTCACCGCATGGTGTAAACCCGAAGCACTGGGCCAGTGGTTCGGCCCCCATTCACACAGGTGCAAAGTAGAAAAATTTGATTTTACAGAAGGGGGTCAATATCAGATCCGCATGATACCCATCGGTGAAGATGCCGACTGTGAAGGTGATTCGACACAGGATTCCATCTGTGCCGGTGAATTTGTAGAGATCATCGAGAACCAGCGCATCGTCATGAGTTTTGACTGGATCGAAAATGGTGCACCGTTGGGTGATTCCTTACTTACCATCGAGCTGGAGCCGGATGGAGATGGCACAAAGCTCACTCTGATTCATGAACGCTTGCCTGATGAACAGATACGTAACGCACACGCTAGTGGTTGGCAAGGATCACTGGAATGCCTGCAAGACTACCTTTCAGCTAATTAAATTTATGTACAGGAAAGCTCCTGACACCAAGTTGTCAGGAGCTTTCTGATATTATCTAGAAAAATCGACTCAAACGAGATTGGCAACATGGATGAAAAATTCTCCGGCTTTTCAGCAGACCTTTTAAAATTCTTAAATGATCTGAAAAAAAACAATAACCGTGACTGGTTTAATGAAAACAAGGATCGTTATCTTAATAGTGTCGCCAACCCAATCTGCCAATTCGTCGCAGCCATGGGGCCAAGGCTGGAAAAAATAGCAAAATATTATGTCGCTGATCCACGACGTCATGGCGGTTCCATGTTTCGTATCTATCGTGATGCTCGCTTCTCAAAAGATAAACGCCCCTACAAGGAACATGTGGGATGTCAGTTTCGTCATGTAGCAGGAAAGGATGCCCATGCACCGGGTTTTTATATCCACTTTGAACCGAACAACATACTGGTTGGTGGTGGTATCTGGATGCCTCCGTCTGATGCCTTATTTAAAATTCGCAGCGCCATTGCCGAAAAACCTGATGAATGGAAAAAGATCGTCAATAACAAAAGTTTTAAAAATCGTTTTGGTGAAATCCGTGGTGATACACTCACCCGCCCGCCGCGTGGTTTTAATAAAGAATACCCCATGATCGAGGAGATCAAACGCAAGAGTTTTTTTGTCATGCAACCTGTCGATAATAAATTTATACAGACACCCAAATTTATTACCGAAGTGGAACATATATTCAAAGCTGCCAGTCCGCTAATGGAATTTTTAACCAGGGCAGTCGAACTAAAATACAATTAGACTCAAATTAACTTATCGGCAAACCGTTGGATAATCGTTTCCACTGGCTCGATCATATCGATATGCTCCACACTTTTACCTGCCTGCCAGTAATCCTTTTTACCTGCCTCGTCCAGTGATGCGTGTTTGAGTTGGTAAAGGGAGCGCAGGGCATATAGCGTTCGCATGAGATATTTCGTTTTACTACCACCAAGCATCCATTTGGCAAAGGGGCCTGCCTTTACACCGGATTTTTGAATATAGGGGGTATTGATCACTGACACTGGCACACCGGTGATCCTTTCACTCATCACAATATCTTTTTCTTTCGAATTAAGTATGGCCTTTTTATAGCTAATACTGGCAGTACACTCCTCACTGGCAATAAAACGTGTCCCTAATTGAACACCAGAGAAGCCCTGCTTAATGGCCTTCACGAAGTCACTGGCATCACCAATACCGCCGGCACATATTAACGGTACATTAAACTCGTTTAGTTCTTCGTAAAGCTGTTCGGCACTTTTTCCCCCTGCATGACCACCAGCCCGGTTGTTCACGGCTATTAAACCATCTACGCCTCCATCCAGGCCTTTTTCTGCCCACTTGCGTTCCGTCACATCGTGATACACCAGACCACCCGCCGCATGAACCTTTTTTACCACCCAGTCTGGTTTACCCAATGAAGTAATAAAAAAGTACACGCCTTCTTCCAGTGCAATATCAATCCACTGCTGCATCCGTTGATGGTATTTTTTTGATGATTGCTCAATCAGGGCATTCATACCAATGGGCTTACCGGTCATCTCGCGGATATAACGAATACCTTCACGAAAGTCATAACCATGTACATAGGTCAGAGAGACAGGTTGAATAATGCCGATACCGCCTGCTTCAGAAACGGCGGCGACCAGTTCAGGATTACTACAGGGATACATTGGTCCACCAATAATGGGATACTGGATACCTACCGCCTGTGTAAATTTCGGATAGTTCATGGAATTAAGCCCAGACGCCAGTGGGCCGTACAGCGGGCGACCACATCACCCTCAAGATCTTTTATTTCGGCAATGACTTCATGTTCGATATCTTCGGTAACCTCAGGTTGTAAAGTTGAACTCTCTGCGATTAACGACCCGCGCGCCTTTTTAAGGTACTCAATAGACAGGCCCGTGATGATACCCCGCACCCCAGGCTTTAAACCTGTCAAGAGAGCCAGACCGGTAGTCAGCTCCCCCAGGTTCATCAGGGCAATGGCATGAATGGAATTGAGATGGTTACGAATCTTATGTCGGTCCTGAAGTTTTACCCTGGCACGGCCTGGCGCAAGCTCACATATTCGGGCTGAAATACTGCCGGTATAGGGTATCTGCCTGGCGAGTAAAAAGCTGAACAGCCACTTCCCA
>Ga0224506_10003086_pt1 | contig 11130 bp, 9 predicted proteins | sample SF_Jan12_sed_USG_2_FD_169108 | JGI IMG/M metagenome (GOLD analysis project Ga0224506, IMG submission 169108) | Sediment microbial communities from San Francisco Bay, California, United States - SF_Jan12_sed_USGS_8_1 | ecosystem: Environmental > Aquatic > Marine > Sediment | place: USA...
ATCTGGATTCGCACACTTTTTTGAACACATGATGTTCCAAGGGTCGGATAATGTGGGTGATGAAGAACACTTTAAGTTTGTGACAGAATCAGGTGGTACATTAAATGGAAGTACTGACCGTGATAAAACGAACTATTTTGAGACTGTTCCGAGTAATCAACTGGAAAGGATGTTGTGGTTAGAGGCTGATAGAATGGGGTTTTTGTTAGATGCTGTTACACAGGAAAAATTTGAAATACAGAGAGCCACAGTTAAAAATGAAAAGGGGCAAAATACCGATAACAGACCCTATGGCCGTTGGAGAGAATTAAATTCAGAGACTTTGTACCCTTATGGTCACCCATACTCGTGGACGACCATAGGCTTGTTGGAAGACCTTGACAGAGTTGACGTGAATGATTTAAAGAAATTTTTTATGAGATGGTATGGGCCTAATAATGCTACATTAACTATAGGGGGAGACGTAAAACCAGATGAAGTATTAGCAATGGTTGAGAAATATTTTGGTTCTATTCCTCGTGGCGCAGAAGTGACAAATATGAAGCTTGATCCCGTAGTTCTTGACAAAGACAGATATGTGTCTTATTATGATAAAAATATTCGATTTCCTGCGTTATTGTTTACATACCCTTCGGTACCGCGTTATCATCCTGATGAACCTGCGTTAGACTGTTTGGCTGAAATTTTAGGCACAGGGAAATCATCTTATTTTTATAAATCATTCGTGAAGACACAAAAGGCTATTCAATCAAGTGTATTCCACAATTGTAGTGAGCTTGCAGGTGAATTTACCATGTTTGTTTTACCATTTCCTGGTAAAAAATTAGCAGATTTTGAAGCAGAAATGCGAACTGCGCTGGAAGATTTTGAAAAAAATGGTGTCAGTGAAGAGGATATTCAAAAATTTAAATCTAGTTATGAATCCAGAACGATTAATGGTTTAGCAACAGTAAGAGGAAAGGTGTCTCAATTGGCTGCATATGAGACATTCCAAGGCAATCCTAACTTCTTTAAAACAGAGCTTGATAGATATCTTGCTATCACCAAGGAAGATGTAATTCGTGTTTATAATCAGTATGTGAAGGGAAAATATGGAGTTTTGCAAAGTGTATTAGCAAGTGAAGATGGCGTACCTGCAAAACCTAATAACTATGAAGCATTAACTTCAGGAGATAACCCATATCCTACCACCGATTATTCAGGATTATCATATACCAAACCAACCGATAATTTTGATAGAAGTAAAAAACCTGAGCCTGGTCCAGCCCCTTTAGTGAAAGTGCCAGATTATTGGGAAGATAAATTTACGAACGGAATAAAAATAATAGGCACAAAAAGTGATGAAATTCCTACTGTTGCCATTCAGCTTACTATCAATGGAGGCCATAAGATGCAAGCCAACAACCCTACTAAAGCTGGTTTAGCCTCACTTACAGCTTCAATGCTTAATGAAGCAACTGAAAACTATACCTCTGAAGAAATAGCAGATGAGTTACAGAAGTTAGGAAGTTCTATTAGTATAAATTCAGGAAGAACAAATACATCAGTAAGCTTACGATCATTAGCAAAAAATTTGGACGCAACAATTAAGTTAATGGAGGAAAAATTAATGCGACCAAAATTTGATTCCACAGATTTTAATAGGGTAAAAAAGCAACAATTGGAAAACGTAAAAGCACAGGAAAAACAACCTGTTCCTATTTCAAACATGGTGTACAGCCGCTTACTTTATGGTGACAAACATATAATGTCAGTTCCTGATATTGGCATTGAAGAAACCGTGAATAGTATTACGTTAGATGATGTGAAGACATTTTACTCGGAGAGTTATTCTCCTTCTGTTTCTGAATTGGTGATAGTTGGAGATGTAGATAAAGAAGAGGTGCTCAATAAGCTTGGGTTTTTAAAGAACTGGAAAGCTAAAGAAGTGAAAATTCCAGAAATGCCTAAGCCAAATTCAATTGATAAAACTAAAATTTATTTAGTGGATAAAGAAAAAGCTCCTCAGTCAGAAATAAGAATAGGATATTTGACGAATATGAAATACGATGTTACAGGAGAATATTACAAATCGTACTTAATGAATTACACATTGGGAGGAGCATTTAATAGCCGAATAAATTTGAATTTGAGAGAAGATAAAGGCTATACTTACGGTGCACGTTCCTATTTTAATAGCAACGATGCCGCTGGCCCCTTTACTGCTAGTGCAGGAGTGAAAGGTAATGTTACAGATAGTGCTGTCGTGGAATTTTTGAAAGAAATTAGTGAGTTTCAGAAAAATGGTATTACAGATGATGAACTCACATTTTTGAAAAAGTCTATTGGACAAAGAGATGCACGTAGTTATGAAGCACCTTATCAAAAAGCTGGCTTTTTAAGAAGAATTGTGCATTACGATTTAGATAAAAGTTTTGTAGATGAGCAAAATAAAATCATAGACAATATTACTAAAGCTGAAATAGATGGATTAGCAAAAAAGCATTTACCAGTTGATAGAATGAATATATTGGTAGTTGGAGACAAGGAATCCGTAAAACCAGGTTTAGCCCAACTAGGTTATGAAATTATTGAGCTAGATGCTAAAGGAAATGTGGTGAAAGATGATACAAAAATTCAGGTGGAAAAGTAGAATTTTAAGATAAGATAATGTTATGAAACAATCAGCTCAGTCATTTACTGAGCTGATTGTTGTTTTATAGCGTTCTATTCTAAAAATATTTCTAAATCTAAAAGGTTGTCATAAAGAAATGTTTCCAATAATAGAAAATAAAATACTATCTCTTGTAGCTAATTTTTGATTGCCAATAATGGAATACTTTTTTAAAACGGTTAAACCATTGTGCTTTTCAAATTCCATAGAAAGCGTTTTAGATGAATGGTAAACCGAATTAGTATTTACTACATGCGCTACAATCTTCTTAATGTCATCTAGCGATTTTAAGTAATAAATATTCATTTCCTGAACTTGAAGTTTTTCCTCTAACGCAGAGTATTTTAAGATATCAAGGTTACTTACTGGATCATCATATACTCCACTATTATATCCATCGACTAATGAAGATTTATTAATATCTATACTTTCAAATATTCCTAACTCTTGCTTCCAGCCTTTACTATCTAACTTCTTTCCTTTTACACTAACACTATCATTATCACTTTTCATGAGTGAGGCCTCATTTTTATAGAGATAATCAATTTGTTCCTGTATTAAGCTATCAATGGGAAAATACTCTCTGACCTTTTGTTGAGATGTATTCCTATTACAGGAAAACAACAATAAAACCGTACTTAGAAAGACAAATGTTCTTTTCATATCAAAATTTCTCCTGTAATTTCTTTAGGTATATCAAGTCCCATCAAGGTAAGAATGGTAGGTGCTAAATCTCCTAATTTTCCATCTTTCATAGTGCCATTGAAATCATTATCAGCCAAAATACAAGGAACCAAACTAGTAGTATGAGCTGTATTTGGAGTTCCATCTTCGTTTATCATACAATCCGAATTACCATGATCAGCGATAACGATGATAGAATAATCATTTTCAAGAGCCGTGGTAACGACAGTATTGGTACAATCATCTACGGTTTCACACGCTTTTACTGCTGCTTCAAAAACACCAGTATGTCCCACCATGTCAGGATTAGCAAAATTGAGGCATATAAAATCAGCCGATTTTTGCTGGAGCTCAGGAACTATTTTATCACGAATATCTTTAGCACTCATTTCTGGCTGTAAATCGTAGGTAGCTACTTTAGGAGATGGACATAGTAATCTACTTTCTCCTTCAAATTGCTTTTCACGTCCACCAGAAAAGAAAAAAGTAACGTGGGGATATTTTTCTGTTTCAGCAATTCTAATTTGTTTTTTATTGTTTTGCTCTAACACCTCTCCTAATGTGTTTTGAAGGTTATCCTTATCAAATACAACATGTACATTTTGAAAAGTGTTATCATAGTTCGTCATGGTAACATAATGCAAATCCATTTTGTGCATATTTTGCTCATGGAAATCTTTTTGAGTAAGTGCTTGTGTAATTTCCCTACCCCTGTCAGTTCGGAAATTGAAACACATTACAACATCACCTTCTTCTATTTTTCCGTCAATCGAAGTGTTAATGATGGGGTTAATAAATTCATCTGTAACATCTGCATCGTAAGAAGCTTGAACGGCATTAATTACATTTTCAGTTTCTGTTCCAGACCCATTTACTAAAGCATCATAAGCGAGTTTCACTCGTTCCCAACGATTATCCCTGTCCATGGCATAATATCGACCAACAACAGAAGCAATTTTACCAGTAGTTTTTGATAAATGATTTTCTAAATCTGTTAGATATTTTTTTCCTCCTTTTGGATCAGTATCTCTACCATCAGTAAAGGCATGAATAAATACATTGATCAAATCATTTTCAGCAGCCATAGAGGTTAGACCTTTTAAATGATCGATGTGAGAATGCACCCCACCATCAGAAACAAGGCCTATAAAATGTACTTTTTTGTTATTCGATTTTGCATATTTAAATGCATCTAAAAGTATTTCGTTTTTAAAAATAGTTTTTTCTTCAATTGCTTTGTTCACTTTCACCAAATCCTGATAAACTACTCTTCCAGCTCCAATATTCATGTGTCCAACTTCAGAGTTACCCATTTGTCCCGCAGGTAAACCAACTGCCAATCCTGAGGCTTCTAATTTACTGTGTGGATATTTGTCATAAAGAGAATCTACAAAAGGTGTATTAGCCTTGTCTATAGCAGAAACTGCTTTATTTTTTGCTATGCCCCACCCATCTAATATCATTAAAAGTACTCGCTTATTCATTTCTGTTATAATTTTGTTATTTTCGATCCTATTATGTTCTTGTTAATACGCCACAAATATAATTAATACATAGCAGGTTTGTAACTGATTTATTATTGTATTAATTTTCAGTTTATCCTTTAATTAGTTTGACTACTATAGTTGGCATAGTTTTGGACGGCTATAAAGTTGAAAAACATATAAAATGATGCATCTTCGATTTGCAAAAGGAATTTGGTTTTTAGGGTTGTTCTTGATAAGTACAATTGGTTTTGCGCAAGCCGACATTATTAACGATGTAAAGGAAGCTATTAAACTAGGCTCATCTAAGGAAATTGTAAGGTATTTGAACAACAATATTGACATCACCATTGATGGTAACATGGATAGCTATAGCCGTACGCAGGCTGAATTTGTATTAAAAGATTTTTTTAAGAAAAACCCTCCATCCAGTTTTGTTATTGTTCATCAAGGGGCATCAAAAGGAGGTTCTCCGTATGCTACGGGTCAGTATGCCAGCACAAATGAAAACGTGTATTTAGTTTGGGTGCGTATCAAAAAAGTCAACGATAAATTTCTTATTCACGAAATGAGCTTCATTAAAGAGTGATATATTAACGTCTTTTTAAAATCAACTAATTATTCAATAGCTGCTTTTATTTCTTTTTTCTTCTCAACAACAGTTTTTAATCGCTCCAAATCAATTAGTGTACTATCCTGATTTGCTTTGTTATCAATTATTTTTTGACTAATCACTTTTGTTTCCAGTTTATTTTTTTCAATAAGTTGTAACAAACGCTCTATTTCCTCTTTATTATCTTCAAGATCTTTGCCTAACTCTATACCATCGGCTTGTAGCTTTTTATACTTTTTTTGAGTAAAGTTAGCCGCACGCTCTGCTTCATCTACTTTTTCCTGAGCTTTATCTTTATAAAACGTGAGTGAAAAATTATATAAAAAAATTTGTAATTTTTTATTTACAAGTACGAGACTATCTCCTGATAACAAGGTTCTATTACCCGTTATCCATATTTCAGTATATGAATCAGCAGAGATTAATTTTGAATAAACAGGAACTAATTTTTCTCCTATTACTTCCAAATCTGCTTCCTTTACTGTTAAATAATTCCCTTCTTCTCTTAATTTTCCCATTTTCCGGAGTGCTTTGTACCACTGCCCTTCGATATCATCTTCATTACCAATAATTTTACTCACATAGCCTAAGTAGTATTCTTCTCCTATTCTATCCTTTTTTTCAGAAATATCAACACGTTGAGCTTTAACAGAGAAAGAAGAAATTAGTGTGATAACAAGTAAGATTTGTGTAGTTTTCATAGTATTATGTTTATGGAAAATGAATTAATATCAAAAACCATGCTTATATTATGACAAATATATTTATACCATTTATAAATCCCTATTTAAATAGCGTTATGCTATGAACAAGCGAATATTAATAACTGGAGGAAGTGGATTGATAGGTAACCGCCTTACACATCATCTTTTGTTAAATGGATTTGAAGTAGCTTGGTTGGGCAGATCGGAAAAGTCAATAGATGGAGTAAAAAGCTACACTTGGGATATTAACAACCAAACTATTGATATCAATGCTTTTCAAGAAGTATTTGCCATTGTACATTTAGCTGGAGAAGGTATTGCTAATAAGAGGTGGGCACCTAAACAAAAAGAAAATATTTTGAAAAGTAGAATAAATTCTACAAACCTTCTTTATAATACTGTTGCTAGAGAAAAAATTAAGTTAGATGTATTTATTAGCGCAAGTGGTTCTGGATATTATGGGTATAATAATGATGAAAAAGAACTTCATGAGGAGTCATTATCTGGAAATGATTTTATTGCAGAGGTTGTAAAATACTGGGAAAAGACAGCCGATCAGTTTGTAAACCTAGGCATACGCACCGTTAAGCTAAGAACGGGTATAGTGCTAAGTGATAAAGGGGGAGCACTTAAAAAAATAGCATCGCCAATTCGTTGGGGAGTAGGTTCACCACTAGGTAGTGGAAAACAATACATTAGTTGGATACATATTGATGATTTATGTAAAGTAATTATACATGCTATTGAAAATAAGAAAGTAAATGGCGCATTTAATGCAGCTTCACCTCAACCAGTTACCAATGCAGATTTCACAAAAGCAATTGCTAAAACATTAAATCGCCCAATAATTTTACCTAGTGTGCCAGCTTGGGTATTAAAAAATTTTCTTGGTGAAATGAGTAATTTAGTTCTAGGAAGCAGTAAATTATCCTGTCTAAAAATAACCAAAACAGGATTTAATTTTAAATACATAAGTATTAATCTCGCCCTTGACAACCTGTTAAAAAGCAAGTAATTTTTGTTTCATATTTTGCTAAACACTATTTTTATTTTTTTGAGTGAAGTTTTAATGATGAGAAAATGGTAGAGAAAACGGAGGAACAAAAAATAAGACAAGCATTTGAAGATAAAGACTGGAATGAAATTAAAAGTACCGACTCGTGGGTAATTTTTAAGGTGATGTCAGAGTTTGTAGAAGGCTTTGATAGACTAGCAAAAATAGGTCCATGTGTTTCCATTTTTGGTTCGGCTCGTACTCAACCTGATCATCAATACTATAAAACAGCAGAAGAAATAGGGGCAAAATTAGTGCGCCATGGGTATGGTGTAATTACGGGTGGTGGTCCTGGAATTATGGAGGCAGGTAACAAAGGGGCAAAAAGCGAAAGTGGAAAGTCAGTAGGATTAAACATCATTTTGCCTTTTGAGCAAGATGGTAATATTTATATCGATCCAGATAAGTTAATATCATTTGATTATTTTTTCGTTCGAAAAGTAATGTTTGTCCGCTATTCGCAGGGTTTTATCGTAATGCCAGGAGGCTTCGGCACACTAGATGAATTTTTTGAAGCAATAACCTTAATTCAAACTAAAAAAATTGGGAAATTCCCTATTGTTTTGGTTGGTAGAAAATTTTGGGGAGGATTAATTGAGTGGATAAGAATTACACTATTGGAACAAGAAAATAACATCAGTGCCAATGACATGGATTTGTTTAAAATTGTTGAAACACCCGAAGAAGCTGTTCAAGTCATTGATGACTTTTATTCGAAATACTTATTATCACCAAACTTTTAATTTTTTATATATGCCGCAATTTACTTTTTCACTTCGAAAAAGAATGGCTTGGAGCGTAATAGGATATATCCTTTTTATGGGTTGCTCAACTTCAGAAAGCAATATTTCTGATGATATAATAGTCGATAATCCTCCATTAGGAGAATATACTACTTATTATAATGCCAAGTCATTACCCATTCCAGATTCACTTTCTTTTGCCGGAGAATTAGTCCCTTTACTTATTCCAGATGTTCGTGAGAGATTGGACAGGGAATTGCATATTAATACCTATTGGCATAACAACACTATATTTTTAATTAAAAAGGCTAACAGATGGCTTCCACAAATTGAGCCAATACTCAAAAAATTTGATGTTCCTGATGATTTTAAATACCTAACAGCTATTGAGGGGAGTTTTAGAAATGATATTTCGCCCAAAAATGCAGTGGGATTTTGGCAATTTAGAAAGGAAGCAGGAAAAGAATTTGGATTAGAAATTACTAAAGAAGTAGATGAACGATATGACCCTTTAAAATCGACAGAAGCTGCCTGTAAATACCTTAAAAAGGCATATGAAAAATTTGGTAGTTGGACATTAGTTGCAGCAAGTTACAATAGGGGCATGAGTGGATTACAAAAAGCCATCGACAATCAAAAAGTAACCTCATACTATGATTTAATGTTGAACGAAGAAACTTCACGTTATGTGTTTCGGATTTTAGCAATAAAGGAAATTATTGAGAACCCAAGTAAATATAATTTTGAAATTGAAGGGGAGCATTTATACCAGCCTGAACAATTAAAGTACGTTGAAGTAACGGAATCAATTGATAACCTTGTAACATTTGCGAAATCACAAAACATTAATTACAAACTACTAAAAAGGCATAATCCTTGGTTACAAAAAGACAAACTTACAGTGAAAAAAGGCGCAAAATATCAGATAGCTATACCTATAAATTGATTTTAAAGCATATTTATAAAGCAAATACAATAAATATTAGCAATAAGTTACTAATACAGAGATAAATCTATTTCTTTCTAAATTTGAATTTCTATATTATTTAAATGATTTTTGTGTTACTTTACAAGATATTAATTATATTGATTGAATGGGAAAAAAAGGAAGACCGGTAACTAAACCGACTAAATTAAAAGAGGGATTTTATTTAGAATTAACGACTAAAGGCTCTTCAAATCGTGTTAAAATAAGAAGGGATAGCATGGAAGAGATAGATATGGTAATAAAGCAATATGGTAAAGTTAAAATTGCCACTTATTTAGGTCAACTAAAAGGAGGAGTGTGGTTGGATGGAAAAAATAAAGGAAAAAAAGCATGATTAATTAGCTTTATAATTTTCCCGTGGTTACTTGATGTTCATCTCTAATGCACATTAATGATGGGGTTTTTATTGAAAATTACCATCTGGTTTTTTTAATTATAACCCCTTTTGCATCTCGATAGTTGATACATCAGGGTAATACTTTGTGTTCTTTGTTTGTCTATACTTTTTAATAGAAAGTTGTCGTATTTATTAAGTGATTATTGGTTGCTTAACAAAGTACAAGACTATAAATCACATACATCACAATGTAGAAAGCAACTTTATTTTGTATTTCGAACCTGATTTCAATAAAAAGAAAAAGCCAGCACTTAGTCCAAAAGAAGCCCTCCTGAAGGCAGCTAATTTTTGTGCGTATCAAGAACGTTCACAGCAAGAGGTACGCAATAAGCTATATGATTATGGGCTACATGAAACTGAAGTAGATGAAGTACTTTCCGATTTAATAGTACAAGGTTTTGTGAATGAAGAGCGTTTTGCCAAAACCTACGTTGGAGGCAAGTTCAGGATAAAGAAGTGGGGAAGAATAAAGATACTTCAAGGACTAAAACAGCATAAAATCTCTGAATACTGTATAAATCAGGGAATGAAAGAGATTGATGACACTTCATATGAAGCTACATTAATAGGGTTGTTAGAAAAGAAGAGCCGATCGGTTAAAGCTACTAATGAATTTGAACGAAATACCAAATTAGCACGATATGCTATCAGTCGTGGTTATGAGTCGGGTATTGTTTGGGAGGTGATTAAAACTAAATTGTAACGGCTAAAACTTACACCAGTATTTGAATCTAGGCTACATTAGCCCTATATTTTGAAAAAATTGACAATCATGAAAAAAACAGCTTTATTTTTCTTAACGCTATGGTGTATTAATAATATCATTTATGCGCAAAATAGAACTATTGCAGTGGATACTACTGTAGTAACGAGTAATACAACTACCATAAATGGCGTAAAAATTTCGTATACAGCTACAACAGGTACGCAACCTGTATGGGATGAATTAGGAGAACCAATTGCTACATTGTTTTACACGTATTATAAAAGAACCACCACAGAAAATAGTGCCAATCGTCCTTTATTGATCTCATTTAATGGAGGGCCTGGTTCGGCTTCCGTTTGGATGCACGTTGCCTATACTGGTCCTAAAGTTTTGAATATTGATGATGAAGGTTTTCCTGTACAACCTTATGGTGTCCATGACAATCCAAATTCCGTATTAGATGTGGCAGATATTGTTTTTATAAACCCTGTAAATACAGGGTACTCAAGAACAATTCCTGCAAGTGGAAAAGAAGTGGAAAGAGAAAAGTTTTTTGGAATCAATGCTGATATTAAATATTTGGCTGATTGGTTAAACACTTTTGTCACACGACATGAGCGATGGACGTCCCCGAAATACTTGATTGGTGAAAGCTATGGTGGTACCAGAGTTTCTGGACTAGCATTAGAATTACAAGAAAAACAGTGGATGTACCTCAACGGTGTAATTTTAGTCTCTCCAGCAGATTATAAGGTATTTAATTCCGACAGCCCCATATCATCTTCCCTTAATTTACCCTACTATACTGCTACAGCTTGGTATCATAAAGCTCTTCCAGATGCCCTTCAACAAAAAGATTTATTGGAAATTTTACCCGAAGCAGAGGAATATACATTGAATACCTTAATGCCCGCATTGGCAAAAGGTGGCTTTATTGCTCCTGAAGAGAAGCAAAAAATAGCTGCAAAAATGGCCTACTATTCAGGTATTTCTGAAAAATCCATTTTACAACATAACTTGGATGTTCCAACTAATTTTTTCTGGAAAGAATTATTACGTGATAAAACAGGAAATACTGTTGGCAGACTAGACTCTCGATATTTA
>Ga0224506_10003087_pt1 | contig 11128 bp, 14 predicted proteins | sample SF_Jan12_sed_USG_2_FD_169108 | JGI IMG/M metagenome (GOLD analysis project Ga0224506, IMG submission 169108) | Sediment microbial communities from San Francisco Bay, California, United States - SF_Jan12_sed_USGS_8_1 | ecosystem: Environmental > Aquatic > Marine > Sediment | place: USA...
GTAAGGCTGGTCGCGGCGCTATCCAGATAGATTATTCCCGTTTCCAATATAGGGAAATCCTTTCTCACATCCTGCACGTTAAGCAATACATGTCCTCCTAAGATTCAGAGGTGTTCACGAACCGAACCTAGTTTATAACACAGTTATAATTCCTCACAATTATACATTTCTATCCAAAACCTCTAAAATAGTATCCCCAGTTCATCATCCGCGATAAATTTTATCAGAGCACAAACGCAACATATAGTTTGGTGACGAAGCCGATGGCCTGTTTCGAGCACACCTACAGAGGCGTCAAGATCACCATTACGACCGGCGACATCACGAAACAGAAGGTAGACGCTATTGTGAATCCAGCAAACAGCCAACTGATCATGGGAGGCGGGGTCGCCGGAGCCATCAGGAGGATTGGAGGGAAAGAAATCGAGGACGAAGCAGTCGAAAAGGCTCCTGTTCCTGTTGGAAAAGCCGTAACGACAGGAGCAGGAAGACTAAAAGCAAAATACGTAATTCACGCACCCACCATGCAAAGACCTGCCATGCACATCGACGCGGAGAACATAAACTCAGCGATGAAAGGCGCGCTGGAATGCACTGATCGACTGAGAATCCGAAGCATAGCCTTCCCCGCAATGGGAACTGGTGTCGGAGGCCTCCAAATCGGGAAAGCCGCTGCCATCATGATAGAAGAGGTAAAAGCGCATATTGATAGGGGCACGCCTTTAAATGAAATAGTTTTTGTCGGATTCAGAGATGAGTTAACTCTCGCCTTCGAGAAGGTAGCGAGAGAAATCTTCAGAGAGCCCAGGTGACTCCATCATCTCGTTGCAGTTTTTCGGAAAAGAGCGTAGATGTGCCTACAAATCTGCAGAAGTTTTCGGCAATTGTGCTGTAAGACATTCTAATTTCCGACAATCTTAAATACCTGTTTCCGCACTCTCCGTTGTAGAGAGTGGTATTGTGTCGGAATTTGACGGCAAAAAACCGGAGAATAGAGAAGAGTTAATCAGATTGCTGACAACTGCAAAAGAGAAAGAGCGCCAGATGCGGGTAGCTATGAAGCGTAGGTCGACAAAGCCGACGGTTTCGGGCACGGCGAAGATAATGAAGGTGCATCGCGATACACTGTACGAGTGGATGAGAGAGTTTGGTATTGATTTCAAAGATGTTGGCAAGAGAGAATTGATGCCTGCGGAGGTTATGAAAAAACCCGAAAAGTTCACCTACCTGATAGGTGAGGCGATGATGGGTGAAGGATCTGAGGTTGCGCATATGGATCTGATAATTGGTGATAAGGACGGTCCAGTGGGAGAGGCTTTCGCTAACGGTCTGTCTAACCTTTCTGCGGGTCACACGCCCCTTCTGGCAGTCATTAGACCAAACCTTCCACCTAAGCCCCACACCCTCTTGGTCCCCAAGGTTACCGTGAAGGATCTCGATCAGGCGGGAAAGATATTTGGTCCTGCTCAAGCCGGAGTGGCCAAGGCGGTAGCCGACGCCGTGGAAGAAGGCATCATACCAAAGGATAAAACTGAGGACTGGGTGATCATAGCCAGCGTGTTCGTGCACCCGGAGGCAAAGGACTATCGAAGGATTTACCATTATAATTACGGAGCCACCAAGTTGGCTCTGACAAGGGCTCTGGCCAAGTATCCTTCGCTGGAGAAGATTATGTACGACAAGGACAGAGCTATGCATCCCATAATGGGATTCAGGGTACCGCGGTTGTGGAGGCCTCCGTACCTGCAAATAGCTTTCGACATTCCAAGCCTAGAGAAAACAAAGAAAATCATAAGTGAACTGCCTCAAAGCGACAGGATCATCCTAGAAGTCGGCACGCCCCTGCTCAAGAGATACGGAACGAGAGTGATCAGTGATCTGAGAGAGATGGCCAAGAACGTATTCATGGTGGCGGATCTGAAAACCTTGGATGTCGGAAAGGTAGAGGTTGACTTGGCGTTTGATGAGACAGCGGATGCCGTGGTAGCTTCAGGCCTGGCAGCCACAGCAACACTCAACAAATTCATTTACGAGGCAAAGAGGCTGGGAATCTACGCGGTGGTGGACATGATGAACGTGGAAGATCCTGTTCAGAAGCTTCAGTCGCTGAAAAATTTTCCCAACATCGTTATTTTGCATCGCGCCATCGACGTGGAAAGGAGAATCAGAAAAACTCGCTGGGACCTAATCAAGAAACTTCGACAAGTCTTTAGGGAGGAAAAGTTTTTGGTGGCTGTTGCAGGCGGTCTAACTCCTGAGACCGCGCCGGAAGCCTTGGCACGAGGGGCGGACATTATTATTGTTGGGAGGTACATAACACAGTCTAAGGACATCGAGCGCTCAGTTAGAGAGTTCTTAGAGTGCACCACGGAGATGAGACGCGACATAGACCTACTTAGGGTACACGTGGAATAGCCTCAGTCGCGACTCCACTAGCTCTTCAACAACTAAAGGCTGTTGATAGCCACGTTAAGACAGTGCTAAACCTAAAATTCAAGGATGATGATGTTATGTGCAGAGGGCGATAGAAGCTGTGAAAAGGGTAGTAACGGTTACTTCAATTATCATCGTGTTGCTCTCGGCAACAGCGTTTCAGAGTCTTGTGGTGGGGGGCGAGAAACAAGATGTAAGCTTCATTATTCAATCGATGGTTACCCTCTCCAACCCCAGCGACGGAACAAGAATCTGGAATCTCACAGCAGAAGAACGAACGATCAATTTATTCATGAACAACACGTGGCAAACAGTCCAATTGATAAACAGTTCGTTCCCCTTAGAAACGACAGCAGTTGATGAAGACGAAAATCCGACAGGGTTTTTGGAGTTTCCACAGTCGGAACTCAAACCCGGCGAAAACGTAAGCTACGCTGTCGCGTATCGTGCTTTTTCAAACCCCCGCTCACTGCCAAACATAGCTGAGGATGAATCAGGGACTCTTGCGGAAATTCCGGATGATTTAAAGGCTAGATATAGCGGAGCAGAAGGGCCTTGGCTGGTCAACAACCAAGAGCTTCAGTTGTTAGCTCACAGCATAGCAAAGAATGAAACAAAGGTTCTCACCATCGTTAAGAGTTTCATTGTATGGATCAGAGACAAAATCACGTATAAGGCACAGGGGCTCCTTCCCTACTATCCAAATGAAACGTACGCTGAGCGCGAGGGAGACTGCGACGATCAAGCGAATCTGTTCATCACGCTTTGTCGTATCTGCGGAATTCCGTCTTTCCTTCAAATAGGTTGCATCTACTTGCCTACGAAACGAACAAACGAAACATTTTGGGAAGGACATGTAACGCTCGTCTATGAGCGAATTGGTTGGCATGGATGGGCGGCTGTGTATGTTCCGCCGTGGGGGTGGCTGCCCGTTGACTTCACGTATGTAATCGGTGGGCTTGACGACCCTCTTAACGCAATAAAACAAGCAGCTGTAGTAGCCTTTCAAGAGGTGATTCAATACGTTAACATCACCAAAACGGATTACGTAGCCTCGTACAAAGAGACAAAAAACTTTCTTCAGAACAATGATTTCTACATTTATGAGCGAAATGAAATGACTCGAGAAGTAAGCCAAGGAGAGTCTGGGAACGAAATTCTAGAAATGTGGCTCCGATGGGGCCTCATCGCCACAATTGCAGTCACTTTCACTGTTTTGGGACTTTTCCTGTACATTCGGAAGCTGAAAAGAGAGGTTAGAAGAGGTTGCTCACACGACCAAGAGCCTAGTGGATCCCAAAGGGAGTTTTACTGCAAACAGGTTTCGTTATCGTAAGAACACGGGCGAATCCTTAATAAATGGATGCGTCCCTTCAGTTACGTCACAGAAGCGCTGTACGCAGGAGAGTAAACTTCGGACATGGCCAAATTCAAAATAATAGTGTCGGATCCAGAAACGGGTAAATCTCGAGCCGTGGAGGTGGAGGGAACTCGAGCCGTCCCTTTGGTCGGAAGAAGACTGGGAGAGGTCATTGATGGAGCCGCTGTTGGAATGTCCGGCTACAAGCTTAAATTAACTGGAGGATCCGACAAGGATGGTTTTCCGATGAGACCGAACGTTCACGGCGGAGTTCGCGCTAGCGTGATCCTGAGCGAGGGTGTGGGTTTCCACCCCTCAAGAGCAGGGGAGAGGCAGAGAAAAACCCTGCGGGGAAATGTCATAACCGAGGAGATTGTTCAAATAAACATGAGGATTGTCGAGAAGCCAAAGGAGAAAGAAAAGAAGGAGAAAAAGAAAAAGAGGAAAGAGAAAAAGGGGGACGAACCAGCTGAAAAAACCGCCCAAACAACCTGAGGTCAACATCGGCACAATTGGCCATGTGGATCATGGAAAAACAACGCTTGTCGAAGCCATATCGGGCGTTTGGGCAGCTAGGCACAGCGAGGAGTTGAGGCGAGGAATAACCATCAAACTCGGCTACGCAGATGCCCCCATCTATAAGTGTCCCAAATGCAAGCCACCACAGTGTTATTCCACAGAGCCCACCTGTCCTCACTGCGGCTCCCACTGCGAGTTCGTACGAGCAATCAGTTTTGTGGACGCCCCCGGCCACGAAGCCCTCATGGCCACCATGCTCTCGGGCGCAGCTGTTATGGACGGAGCTATACTGGTCATAGCCGCCGATGAGCCATGTCCCCAGCCGCAGACCAGAGAGCATCTAGCTGCAATCGAAATCGTAGGGGTGAAAAATCTTGTGGTTGTCCAAAACAAAATTGACATAGTGGGTGAGGAACGAGCGCTGAAAAGCTATCAGGAGATAGTGAAGTTTGTAAAAGGAACGGTAGCTGGAGAGGCTCCCGTCATCCCTGTTTCCGCTCAGCACTCCGTGAACATCGATGCCCTCCTTCAGGCAGTGGAAGAACGCATCCCTACCCCTAAACGGGACCCCACCAAGTCTCCTAGAATGCATGTGGTACGCTCCTTTGATATAAACAGACCTGGAACCGCGGCGGAGAAGCTGACGGGAGGGGTAATCGGCGGAACCATTATTCAGGGGACCTTTAAAGCGGGAGACGAGATAGAGATTCGCCCCGGAATCCGAGTTGAAAGGCACGGAAAAACTCTCTATGAACCGCTGTTCACCGAGATCGTTAGCCTCCACGCGGGCGGAAGGTCGGTTAAGGAGGCTCGATCCGGGGGGCTGGTGGGCGTCGGTACCCTCTTGGATCCATCCTTGACCAAGGCTGACGGTCTCATCGGAAACTTGGTGGGTAAGCCCGATATGCTTCCGCCAACCTTGTATGAAGTGGTTTCAGACATCCACCTGTTTGAACGTGCCGTAGGAACCAAAGAGTTGATAGAGGTTGACAGAATATGCATGGGTGAGCACCTCCTCCTCGACGTTGGAACAGCAATCACTCTTGGAAAGGTTGTCTCTGTGAAAGGAGATGCTGCCACTCTTCAGTTGAGACGCCCGTTTTGCGCTGAAGAAGGTTTCCGAACAGCCATAAGCAGGAAAATCGCTGGAAGATGGCGACTTATTGGTTACGGAATTCTAAGAGAATAACAGAAACACCTCAAAATCCTCGCTGGGGAAAGCTTGACCGTAAAAGTGATCTTAGACTCAAACTTCCTCTTCATACCGTCCCAGTTTCAAATTGACGTGTTCGAGGGGTTGATGACGCTCTTGAATCAAAAGTTTGAGCCGATTCTTCTCTCACCCACGCACGAAGAGCTTCAGAGAATAGCTGAGAGAGGTCCTCCCAAGATGCGGCAACACGCGTCATTGGCGCTCAGGCTCGCTGAAAAATGCCGCATAGTGGAAGTTGAACAGGGCTTCAGGGAGACGCCCGACGACGTGATCACTCGAGTAGCGGCGGAATGGAAGTGTCCCGTTGCCACAAACGATCGGGCGCTTCGAAAGAGGTTAAGGGACAAAAATGTACCCATTATTTATCTGAGGAAACGATCTCGTTTAGAGATAGAAGGAAGTATCCAATAATTTCTAGAAGCAGGAATTTAGGATGATACAAAAGCGTTTATAGGGCGTAACGTATTTATCTGAGGCAACGTTCCCGCTTAGAAATAGGGTGTTGTACCTGACAACCTTTATGAAGGAAATCATGGGGCGAGACTAAACGGTGTTTAAGCTCGTGGATTTGGAGGATACTATACGCATACCTCCAGAAAAGTTCGGCGAACCCATCGAAACGGTTGGTTACGAACAGTTAAGGATGAAGTATGAAGGCATGATCGACGAGGAACTAGGCTACGTGGTTGCCGTCACCAGCATTCAGGTCAGCCCGGTTGGCAAGATCATTCCGGGGGATGGAGCCACCTACCACAGGGCTGTGTTCTCCCTCCTTACGTTTCGTCCCACTATTCAAGAGGTGATTGAGGGAGAGGTGGTTGAGATAGCCGACTTCGGAGCGTTTGTTCGGGTGGGTCCTGTCGACGCGTTGCTTCACATGTCCCAGCTTATGGACGACTTCATTTCCTACGACGAAAGACAGGGAGTGCTCATGGGCAAGGAAACAAGGAGGAAGCTTATGACTCGAGATCAAGTAAGGGTTCGCGTAACCGCTGTCTCACTTGGTCGCGGTGGAGGTTCTGGAAAGGTCGGTGTAACCGCGAGGCAACCCTTCTTAGGGAAGATTGAGTGGATCAAGAAGGACCTAGAAAAAATAAGAAGCGCCAAAGCTGAAAAGAAAAAGCCTGAAGAAGCTGGAGAGCCAGAGGCATGAGTGAAAAAGCATGTCGGGAATGTCACTTAATATCGTACGGAAACGTTTGCCCGAAGTGTAAAGCCACCAGCCTAAGCGACGACTTCACCGGTTTATTAATCGTCTTCGACCCTAACGGTTCAGCTATAGCCCGTACAATGAAGGTGAAGGAAAGAGGACGTTACGCACTCCGTGTTCGGTGATCAAAATACGGCGCCTTACGCCTCCACTACGCGAGAGATTGAAGTCTCCGTTGGGACTTTTGATTCGAGGCACGCCTGATGAGACAATGAAGAAACTGGGAGAATTGGTGAAGAGGGAAAAGCCTTCAAAAATCATTTCGGTGGGCGACATCGTTTCCGAAAGCATGGCAAAACGCGGCATTTGTCCTCAAGTCATGATCGTGGACAACAGGGTTATGAGAGAACCCATCGCACCTATCTCTCTAGACGCTGATCAAACCTTGCATCTGAAAAATCCATCAGGAACCCTAACCGACCAGGCGTGGTCTATAATGCAGGAGGCGTTGAGACAGGTGCAGCGAACGAAAGTTGTGGTTGATGGCGAAGAGGACCTCCTCACCCTAGTAGCGGTGCTGTGTGCACCCGAAAATTCACTGGTGGTTTACGGGCAGCCACATGAAGGAATTGTTGTGGTGAAGGTTACGGAGCAAACGAAGGGTATGATACGCCGGATCGTGGAAGCAATGGATGCGCCTTCGAAAAGCTAAAGTAAGGGTTAGGGGTCAACATGAACAGCTCTGTGGAAGGATGACAATGAAGGTTAAGATTGTTTCGCAAGAATACAACCCTCTGCTCAAGAGGAAGGAGATAGTCTTTGAGGTTGAACACGCAGAAACTGGGGGAACTCCGCCTCGTTTGGAGGTGAGAGAGAAGCTTGCGTCCAAGTTAAAGACGAGTCTTGAGCTGGTGTATGTTAGGAGGATGGAGACGAAAACTGGAACCGTGATTGCTGTGGGTGAGGTTAACGCCTATGACTCTGTTGAACAAGCTAAATTCCTAGAGCGTGAACATATCGTTGCTAGGAACGCTCCTCTGGAAAAGGCTGAGGAGGGAAAGGAAAGAGAGAAAGGAGAGAAAGTAGCGAAAGGAGCGAAAGGGCAGCAAGGAGAGGAAGGAGAGAAATTAAGGGAAGTAGAGGAAAGGGAGAAGAGAGAAAAAGGAGAGCGGCCAGATGAGTGAAGAATCGGCTGAAAGAATGGTTGAAGAGAAACCTGAGAAGGTGGAGAGGGAGGAGAAGGTTGAGAAAGCTGAGAAGAGGGAGAAGGGTGTTTTCCGCCATTACAAAGTTGAGGGAGAGAAGCTCAAGAAGTTACTTCCTTTCTGTGAGCGGTGTGGACCTGGATATTTCATGGCGGATCACGGTGATCGCTACGCTTGTGGGCACTGCGGTTTCACGCGTTACAAGGTAGCTGAAACAAGGGGTTGAAGTATGTTTAAATCTTGAGGTGTCCATAGGGTTTGTGTGGAGAGTGTGGGGCATGGTTCGGGTACGTGTTTTTATATACAATCTTTCGGCTGAGCGGTTTTGGGATGCTGAGAAGCCTATTCCGCCTATTCAGATAGCCACTAGCATTAACATTTTGGGGATGGATAAGAAGCGCGAAGATTTGTTGGAGGTTCCGTTTGTTTTTATGGTGAATTACACTCCGGCTGTGGCGCAGATTAGTGTGAAGGGGAGGGCTCATGTTATGGGGTCGAAGAGTGAGCTTGAGAAGATTCACGGTGAGTACACGGAGAAGCATGTTCCTCCGTCAATTGTTGTTCAGTCTATCTCTAATGTTGCTTTTTTGGAGTCGGTGATTATTACTCGCACTTTGAACGTTCCTCCTCCTATTCCTCTGCCTAAGATTCCGCTGGTTAAGAAGAAGAAGCCTTCTGAACCGACTTATCGGGCTTAGAAGGTTACTTTAGGGGGACGTACATGGATGATCTGGAGGCGCCGATTCCTGGTGATCCGTGTTTGACTGTTTTGTTTGTGATGGCGAATTCGCCTAGGTAGTGTCCGATCATTTCGGGTGAGATTTCTACTGGTGTGAATTGTTTTCCGTTATGGACGAGGATAGTGATGCCGATCATTTCTGGGAGGATTATTGCGTCGCGGGCGTGGGTTTTCACGACTGTTTTTTGGCCTTCTTGTTGGGTTTGTTTGGTTTTTCGGATGTTTTCTAGGAGTATGCGTTGTTCTTGAGTTAGTCCTCTTTGTAGGCTTCTTCTTTGGCGTGATGGGAGTATGAGGATGAATTCGTCCATGGACATGGCTTGGAGTTGTTGAAGGTTGTGACCGCGGTAGGTGTATTGTTTGGGCATTTTTTGTCTATTTCTGATTTGGTTGTTTGGGGTTTATTAAAGGTTTCTGAGTTTGTGTTTGGTTGTTTTTCTTTGTCTCTCTCTATTATAGATCCTTCTGAAAAAATTTAGATCCCCCTATACCTCCCTCCCCTACTTTTGGCACAGGCAGTTTTTATGGGGAGATTTTGTTTTATTGGATTAATATTTGGGGAAGAAATAGAGTGTGGGCATTTTTGGTTTTCTTGATGGGGGTTCCTTTTTTGTTTCTTCGTTGATCATGGGCGCGTGTGAGCTTTGCCTTTCATTTTTTTGTGTTGAATCGATTCTGGTTTTGTTCTTTAGAAAACTTTGTTTGACCGCCGCTACGTATTGGCTGAATATTAGATTTTCATGCTCTTCTTTGAATTCTACGACTCCTCTGACTTTTTCGTAGAGTCGTTTCATTATGAGAATCTCAATGAGTTTGGCTCCGTATCCAAAGATGTTTTCGATTGCATCGGCAAACTCTTCGATTTTATGGGGGATGTCTTGTCTGTTGAGCTTGAAGCTCTTTTCTAGGTGGAAATAGACGACCTGCTTTGAAGAATCACCCAGCGAAGACAGCGCCTCGTCTACTGCTTCTAGCAGAAGCTTTTCGAAACCGCATTTACTCATGGTGATCCTTCCGAAGCAAACTTCATAACGTGGTTTGAGAAATCTGTTATATATCGCTTATGAAACGTGAATGTTGATTTTTAGTCTAGTTGCTTCTAAACAATGGTTCAACTCAGAATAGTTTCTTTCACGCGCGCTATTCCAACGCGGTGGCAAAGAAGTGTGCGGTCTTTCTGAAGAGGGTCTTCTGATTCTTAGTTTTCAGTATTCCGTGTCCCTCACCTCTGAAGACTAACAATTCGTATTCGATTCCTTTTTTGTCGAGCCTCTTCCTTACTTCCTCCTAGCACTTCTTCAGAATATGGACGTAAGTCAGGATGGGTTGTTTCATAGTCAACCAGTAAGTCCGTCCAGACGTGTTAAAACTTGAATAAAAAACTGCACATTCCAACATGAATTCAAACCTATTCCCTGCACGCGCGTTTGTGACTGTGACGCTACAGCAACATAAGCTTAAATTAACAAATGTGTCCATTTTAGGGAGTGGTTTAGGTTGAGTGAAAAAGAGGTTATAGGTCCGCCCAAAGCGGGTCCAAAGACAAAAGCTCTCAGACGATTCTACCCTCTTGGGAAGAGCACGTGGAACTTGTCGAAGAGTACGTTATAAAGACCTTGAAGTAGTCATGTGCATGTAGGGTGAATGTAATGGCGAAAGTAATCGTGGTTTACGAGTCAAAGTATGGCAACACTAAACAAGTGGCAGAAACAATCGTAGAGGGCATGAACGAAATAGAAAGAATAGAAGCAGTGCTAAAGGAACCTAAACATGTGGAGCCAACAGAAGTACTTGATTACGACGTGATTCTGATCGGTTCTCCAAATCATATAGGCGGTCCAACTAGAGGCATCAGGAAGTTTATCGACAAACTTGGCAAAATAGGATTGGAAGGGAAACCGGGAGCCGTCTTCGACACGTACATGGGAGGAGACTTCAACAAAGCTGTACGAAAAATGGAAAAAAGAATAAACGAAAAGGTTCCCGGCCTGAAGCTGATAACTTCTGGTCTGTCAATAAAGGTTGGGGGAACGAAGGGTCCCATCGTGGAAGGAGAGCTTCCTAAATGTAAAGATTTCGGGAAGAAAATAGCAAGTCAACTTGAGACCTGATCATCTATCTTGTACGCCTTGTTTCTTACGTGTTTTTCGGCTTGAATGCTCTAATTTTGTCGCTGGCGATGTATCTGGACTTTGTCTTGCCGATTATCTCAACGTTTTCAAAGCCTGCGTCCTTTATTGCCTGTAGATACTTTTGTTCTTCTATTGCTCCACTTATGCACGCCACGTATCCTTCGATTGATTCTTTAATTTCCTTCGGTAACTTCTCTTCGAGGACTATGTCCGATACGAACATTCTGCCGCCGGGTTTGAGCACTCTGTATGCTTCTCTAAATGTCTTGTGCTTGTTCGGTGTCAGGTTTATTACACAGTTGCTGATTATCACGTCAATTGTTTCGTCGTCGACTGGTAAGTTTTCTATGTCACCTAACCTAAACTCCACGTTCTTG
>Ga0224506_10003089_pt1 | contig 11121 bp, 9 predicted proteins | sample SF_Jan12_sed_USG_2_FD_169108 | JGI IMG/M metagenome (GOLD analysis project Ga0224506, IMG submission 169108) | Sediment microbial communities from San Francisco Bay, California, United States - SF_Jan12_sed_USGS_8_1 | ecosystem: Environmental > Aquatic > Marine > Sediment | place: USA...
TCTGTTAAAACAAATTGAGCCTTTTCACCCGGGATTTACGCTTGGGGAACGGGTGGAAACTCTTGAAAAAGACGAAGAGGGTCAGTTTTCAGTAATAACCAATAAAGGGACCCTACATAGAAGCCCAATAGTGTGCATAGCTAACGGATTGGGGGCTTTTGAGCCCCGAAAGCCACCAATTGAAAATCTTGCGAGTTTTGAAGGAAAAGGAGTTGAATATTTTATAAAAAATAAGGAGTTATATAGAAATAAAGAAGTAGTTATATCAGGAGGGGGGGATTCAGCTCTGGATTGGGCCATACAACTTGCAGAAATTACAAAAAATATAAAGCTGGTTCATAGAAGATCAGGATTTAGAGGTGTTCCTGACTCGGTGGAAAAAGTAAAGAGATTGAATGAATTGGGAAAGTTGGAGTTGTTAACCGATTCGGAGGTTGTAGGATTGGATGGTAAAGATAATTTGGAGTCTGTTTTGATAAGGAATAACTCAGGGGAGGAAAAATGGGTAAAAACAGATGCTTTTATCCCTCTTTTTGGATTATTGCCAAAGCCAGGGCCGATAGCAAATTGGGGATTGGAAATGGAGAACAATGCGATTAAGGTAAATAATAGCTTGGATTATCAAACCAATATACCCGGCGTTTATGCCGTAGGAGATGGTAATACTTACCCTGGAAAACTAAAACTTATACTTTGTGGATTTCATGAAGCTACACTTTTTATACATGCAGCATACAAAAAAATGAATCCCGACAGAAAGAATGTATTAAAATATACTACTGTAAACGGGGTTACGGGCTTTTCGGATGCACCGCTAGTTGAGGCACTTGAAAACTGATATGAATAGGATAAAGATAAAAATAACAGATAAAGTTGGTTTGACTCATACTTTGGAGGCTCCAACAGATATGAATTTGAATTTAATGGAGCTTTGTAAAGCGGCAGAATTGCCTATTGAGGGAACCTGTGGAGGCATGGCTCTGTGTGCATCGTGCCATTGCTATATAGTTTCAGGTCACCGTTTGCCGGAAGTATCCGAACAGGAAGAAATTATGTTGGATCAGGTATTTACTTTGCGGGATAATAGTAGGTTGGGGTGTCAGTTACGCCTTACTACTGAGTTGGATGGACTTGAAGTGCAATTACCCTAATATTAGATTTATTAAGGGAATGGATTAATAGATATTTGAAGATTGAAGAGAAACACTATGATTATTAAAAAAACTATTGTAGAGAGTAGGATTACCGAGGGATTTATTAAAGAATTAAACAAAAAGTACAATACCATGTCAGCTTCAGAACGGATGCTGGAATTGTACAACGATTTCCCTGTAGATGATATTATGGTGACTTCCTCATTTGCCGCTACTTCTGCATTATTATTAAAACTAATTTCTGAGGCGCGGGCCGATCAAAAAATTTATTTTATAGATACCGGTTATCATTTTCCTGAAACGTTAAAATACAAAGAGGAATTAACCGAAAAGTATAGCCTGATTGTTGAAGACGTGAGTGCTCCCATTGAGTTTCATAATTTCACAACAGAAGAACAGACCTGGAAAAAGGATCCCAACCTGTGTTGTTCCGTGAATAAGGTAAAACCTTTAGAAACCATCAAAGATCAATTCAAAGTTTGGATTTCAGGTTTGATGAAATGGCAAAGTGATCACAGGGCTTCTTTGGATATCTTTGAAGTGAGAGGAGGAATACTGAAATTTTACCCCTTGTTGGACGTAACAAAAGAGCAAAGGGAAAATTATATCAGAGAAAACCAGTTACCCTTTCACCCACTGGTTGCAAAAGGATATTCCAGTATAGGTTGTGCCCATTGCACCGTTCCCGGCAACGACCGAAACGGACGTTGGAACAACAACCCAAAAACCGAATGTGGTTTACATCTGTAGGGGCGAATTGAATTCGCCCCACAGATCCGAAACGCATTCGCCCCACAGATCCGAAACGCATTCGCCCCACAGGTCCGAAACGCATTCGCCGCAGCAAGAGCAAACTGCATTTATCATAAGTTCACCCTAACCATTAACACATAATGAATCAAATAATAGACATAATAAGTAAACCCTGGCCCTGGTATGTAGCAGGTATAATGATTACAGTAGTGATGTTGACATTATTGTATTTTGGAAATAGTTTTGGAATTTCGTCAAACCTTCGCACCGTTTGTTCCATTATCGGAGGGAAAGATACCTGCAATTATTTTGATTTTGATTGGAAGGGTCAAATATGGAATTTGGTTTTTATGGTAGGAGCCATTATTGGCGGAGGAATAGCTTATACCTGGCTCACACCCGATACTTCTATTCTTCTTTCAGAACAAACCATAGCTGAACTTTCTGAGTTTGGAATAAAAGACCCAGGAAAGACATTTGTACCTATGGAGATATTCAGTTGGGATACCCTATTCACATTAAAAGGAGTTATATTTTTATTAATGGGAGGTTTTTTAGTTGGCTTTGGAACCCATTATGCGGGTGGTTGTACATCAGGACATGCCATTAGTGGCCTGAGTAATTTGCAATTGCCTTCCCTCATAGCTGTTGCGGGATTTTTTATTGGTGGGCTCATCATGACCAACCTTATTCTACCTTACATTTTTGGACTTTAAAAACCCTTTACATGAAATTATTTAAATATATATTTATTGGAATTGTCTTTGGCATAACTCTGACCAAAGCAGAAATTATAAGTTGGTACAGGATTTATGAAATGTTTCGCTTTCAATCTTTTCACATGTATGGTGTGATAGGGACTGCTATAGTATTGGGAATTGTTTTTGTTCAAATTGTAAAACGAACAAAAATGAAGACAATTGATGGGTCACCTATACTATTCCAACCAAAAGAGAGGAGCACACCCAGGTATTTGATAGGAGGGATTATCTTTGGGTTGGGCTGGGCGATGACCGGAGCTTGTCCCGGGCCTATGTTTATTCTTTTGGGCAATGGAATTGGGGTTATACTTATAGTAATAATTGCAGCGGTAATAGGAACTTTTACCTATGGAATGGTAAAGCATAAGTTGCCGCATTGACACAGAGGTTTAATCCCGGATAAAAACTTTCAACTACTTATTGTAAAAATGACTATAAGTATTTAACTTTGAATACTATGTACTCATTAGGAATAGACATTGGAAGCTCTAGTATAAAAGTATCAATTTTTGATATAAAAGAAGGGGTATCGAAGGCCTCGGCTTCTTTTCCGGAAAAGGAATTGGATATTATTTCACCTGAAAAAGGATGGGCAGAACAAGATCCATCGGTTTGGTGGGACTGTTTTCTAAAAGCCTTTTCAATGGCCACAACAAAGTCGGCGATACCTGCAGGAACTATAGTTTCCATTGGTATATCCTACCAAATGCACGGACTTGTGCTTGTGGATAAGGAACAAAAAGTGTTGCGGTCTTCCATTATTTGGTGCGATTCACGTGCAGTACCCTATGGGGAGAAAGCATTTGCCGAAATAGGCGAACATTATTGTGTGAACAAATTGTTGAATTCACCGGGCAATTTTACTGCAGCCAAGTTGGCTTGGGTAAAAGAAAATGAGCCCGGGTTGTTTTCAAAGGTTCATAAATTCATGCTTCCGGGCGATTTTATTGCCATGAAGTTGTCAGGGAATATTACTACCACTGCCACCGGACTCTCGGAGGGTATATTTTGGGATTTTAATAAAAGACAGGTTTCGGAAGGTGTGTTGGGTTATTTTGGGTTCCATTCTGATATGGTTCCTGAATTGGTTCCGGCTTTTGGTGTGCAATCGAGTATAAGTGCCGAAATTTCAAAATCCACGGGTTTAAATGAAGGTACTCCTATTGCCTACCGGGCAGGTGATCAGCCCAACAATGCCTTTTCTTTGAATGTTTTGAATCCCGGTGAAGTGGCGGCTACGGCAGGTACTTCCGGAGTAATTTATGCTGTTACTGACGAAAATACGGGAGATAAACTTTCCAGGGTAAACACTTTTTTACACGTTAATGATAATGAAGAAAAAACCAGAAATGGTATTTTGCTTTGCGTGAATGGAACAGGGATTCTCAACAGTTGGTTGAGGAAAAATATCGCGTCAGAAAACATCTCTTACGAGGAAATGAATGAGCTTGCTGCACAGGTAGAGCCGGGTTCTGAGGGTCTTTTCTTTTATCCTTTCGGGAATGGAGCGGAACGTATATTCTTGAACAAACTACTACTTTCCTCAATGGAAAACCTTGATTTTAACAGGCATAATTCGAGTCATGTATTCAGGGCTTCTCAGGAAGGGATTGTTTTTGCTTTAAAATATGGTTTTGATGTTTTGAACCAATTAGGTGTGGAAGGAAAAACCATAAGGGCAGGAAAAGCCAATATGTTTTTGAGTCCTGTTTTCAGAGAGGTATTTGTCAATACAATAAATGCAGATTTGGAATTATACGAAACCGATGGAGCAGAGGGGGCAGCCAGGGGAGCCGCATTGGGGGCTGGATTTTATACTTCTGAAAAAGAGGCTTTTAAATCTCTGAAATGTCTTGGTAAATATTCACCGGAGCCTGCTTTACAGAATAAATATAGAGATTTATATAATCAATGGAAAACACAGCTACAAACCAAACATAATCTATAGAATCAGTAATTCAATAACGAACTAGACATAAATTAACATATTATGACCAAACTCACAATAGGAGATAAAGAGTATTTCAAAGGAATAGGAAGAATAGCCTTTGAAGGGCCCGAATCAGACAACCCATTGGCATTCAGGTATTACGATGCCAAAAGAGTTGTTTCAGGAAAAACTATGGAAGAACACTTTCGATTTGCAGTTGCCTATTGGCATACTTTCTGTAATTCAGGCGGAGATCCATTTGGTATTGGAACAAGGGAATATCCCTGGTTAACTGCTTCAGATCCAGTACAAAGTGCGAAAGATAAAATGGATGCGGCTTTTGAATTTATAACTAAAATCGATATTCCGTATTTTTGTTTTCACGATTTTGATTTGGTTGATGAGGCCGATACTTTCGTGGAATCCGAAAAGCGTTTGCAAGCTATTACTGAGTACGCTAAAGGTAAAATGAGTGAATCAGGAGTGAAGTTGCTTTGGGGTACCTCCAATTTGTTTGGAAATCCCCGATACATGAATGGGGCAGCAACCAATCCGGATTTTGAAGTTTTGGCAAGAGCCGGGGCTCAGGTGAAAAATGCAATGGATGCCACAATAGCCCTTAACGGGGAAAATTATGTGTTCTGGGGAGGTCGTGAAGGGTACATGTCACTACTCAATACCCAAATGAAGCGTGAGCTTGACCACATGGCGCGTTTTTTACATATGGCAAAAGATTACGCCAGATCTCAAGGGTTTAAAGGAACATTTTTTATTGAACCAAAACCAATGGAGCCTACCAAGCATCAATATGATTTTGATTCTGCCACGGTTATCGGTTTTCTAAGGGAATACGGTCTTGAAAATGATTTCAAACTTAATGTAGAGGTAAATCATGCCACTCTTGCAAACCATACTTTTCAACATGAACTTCAGGTAGCTGCAAATGCAGGTATGCTTGGAAGTATTGACGCCAACCGTGGTGATTATCAAAATGGATGGGATACAGATCAGTTTCCAAATAATTTAATGGAAGTAGCTGAAGCCATGATGGTGATCTTGGAAAATGGAGGCTTACAAGGCGGAGGTGTTAATTTTGATGCCAAAACAAGAAGAAATTCTACCGACCTGAATGATATCTTTTATGCGCATATTGGGGGAATGGATGTATTTGCCAGGTCTTTACTTATTGCTGATAAAGTACTTAACAATACTGATTATAGAAATATAGTAAAGGGTCGATATTCTTCTTTTGATGCAGGAAAGGGAAAAGATTTCGAAAACGGTAAATTGTCATTAACCGATCTGTATAGTTATTCAAAAGATAAAGGGGAGAGCCCTTTGCAAAGCGGAAAACAAGAATTATTGGAAAATATCATCAATAATTGTATATAAATTTGGATTTCCTACTTCAATGGTGTTGAAGTGTATTGGGGCGTAATATTAATGTGGGGGCGTAATCATACGCCCCCACATGATACGCCATTATATAATTTCAAAATGGAAACCCTTGTTTTTTAATTTTTCATATACCTGAAGGTCAAAACGGTACAGATTGGCAGCTCGGTGAGCTACATGTTTTTGTTTTTCTTTGCAGTCAATAAGTAGGTTCATTTTTAACATTTTTCTTCTGAAATTCGGTTTATCTAGATTCAACCCAAGAATTGCTTCATAAAGTTGCTGTAATTGATACAATGAAAATTTTTCAGGCAATAAGTTGAACCCAATAGGTTCATGAAGTACAGATTTTCTGAGGTGTCGTAATCCATAATTTAGAATATCCTCATGATCGTAGGGCAATTCCCTTAATTCTTTAAGACTGAACCACTTAACTTCAGAGGCAGTGAATCCGGGAATAAGTGAATATTTTTCAGGTTTTACCATTGAATAATATGCAATAGTGATTACTCGTTTATCAGGATATCTATGGGTTTCCCCAAATGCTTTCAATTGTTGTAAATAAATATTTTTTACTCCGGTAAGATCAGACAGAACTCTTTCGGCAGCTTCATCAAGACTTTCGCAATATTTAATCCAACCTCCGGGTAATGCCCAACGCCCAATACTTGGTCCTTCTTTATGTTTTATTAATAATACTTTAAGTTCTCCATCAAATCCAAAAATAACACAATCTATAGTTAGGGCTTCAATCACACTGTTTGCTTTATCCAAGGGTTTTAAAATTTTAGGTTAACTATAAATTTAAGGATATAATATTGAATTTAAAAGATAGAAGAAGTAACTCTATAAATAGTGTGTGGACGGACATTCGAAGTAGGTTTGCTGAAAAAGAAAAAGCAGGAAGATCCTTTACAAGAAATGGGAAATTTTTGATTACAGAATTAGAAAGTGCAAGTAAAAAAAGATATCCTTAAAAAACATATATCACAACGTTATAGAAAAAACAATCCATCCCTAGTGGGACAGGTCAATATTACTCTGATAGCTACAAACATATCATCCCCAACGGGATGATAATACAGCGGGTATATCAATGGCATTCCCACCACTCACAACATGTTTTGCATTAAACGTTTATTTTCAGGGGATAAAGCACTTAAATTTTGAGTTAAGGAAAATATTTTTTAGGGAAATAGCATTTTCCCCTCCCCTTTGTAAGTTACAAAAAGCAGAGATAAATAGCCGTTTATAAAACACTTAAATCAATTTATTCAAACTTAGATATAGGTATAAAAGGTAAAAACGAACTTCCTATTTGTTCACTTCAAACTCTGTTTTACTTGAAATAGGGATTCCTTCATCGGTAAAACCTTCTATTACAATTTCAAATTTTCCTGTGAGATCTGAAGTGTAAAATTCAACTGAAATATTTTTTTCTTCAATTAAATGAAATGGGCCTTTCCAAAATAGTTGCACTCTTTTATCAGGCATGTTTTTAAATGAGGGATTAGGATAAACTGGGTACTCTATTTCAAAGGGCTTATTAATTTTATCCAAAGTGAGGCTGTAAACTGAATTTCCCGGATTAAAATCCGACATATTCCCATCGAAGGTAGTCATACTTAAAACTCCATCTGCGATTAAAGGGCCTAGAAAGTAGCGGTTATTAATAACTCCAATAGTTTTTAATTTATAGGGGTTGAATTCAAGGATTTTCTCATCGCTTACCGGGACCCCGTCAAGTAACAGTAAATGAGGGTATCTTTCACTTTTGGTAGCAAAGGGTAATAAAAAGTTAATTATATCTTTACGTATTCCCACAGTGGGAATATATTCAACAATATGGTCTTTTAAAGTAGGAAAACGATTGTAATCGTCCAGATTAAAGAAAAACTTATAGGGAGCAAATTCTTCAATTGGGTTATACCAAGTTGAGTCTGTTTTAGATTCTTCATAAGCATTTAAAAGTTGCACCTGAATACTCCTTTCAACAATTTCAAGGATTTGTATAGAATCAGCATTTAAAGTTGGGAATTTTAAATCGGGAAGATTTATTTTCCATTTATCTTCAATAGTAAAATGGATATCGTCTCTGGCTTTCTGACTTCCAATATATATTTTGGTATCAACATCTGGGCTATTAAATAAAAAGGTAAATCGTCCTAAGTCATCCGTTTTAGAAGTGTGAAATTGAAACTCTGAACCGGGAATAGTCATAGTCATTATTTCATTTGCGATTGCATTATTATTATTATCAGTAATCTTGCCCGATAATAATTCGGTTCCTTTTTCTGGTAAAAATTCTACCTCCTTACTGGTACTATAATTTAAAAGTGTATTGGGGTTCATGAGAAAAACATCTAATTCGTCTTGTCTATAGTCTCCGATAGCCATGGTATGATATTCAGGAGATTTATTTAGACGTGAAAAATCTGAATGGAATAAGGGGGAATTAAAGGTTTGAAATTTCTTACGTACAGAAATTGAGTATTTTCCTGCGGGGAGCATTGTATTGGCTTGTAATTTTGATCGAGGAACTTTATTCCCGGTTATTTGCACTATATTAAAAAATGATTTTTCAGGAATAAAAATCATTTTTTGTGCCAAGGTATCTTTATTATTTCCCAAAACAGCTACCTTATTTAATCCTACCTGTAATTCATTTTTTGATAATAATGTTGAACTTGATAACAATACTTGTTGTTGTAAATAATTTCCTTCTGAATTTGATACAGTAATGGACCCTTCATCTGTGTCTTTTGATGAGATTAGTTCGATGGTAAATGCATCCGATTTTTCTAATATATTCATTGTAAGGCCTTCGGAATATATTTTTGGTAAATTATAAAAAAAGAAATCACCGCCAATTTCCTCAAGAATAATTTGGTAATTGTTTTGTGAGGGAGTAAAATAAAAAAGCCCTGAATTTTCTTTGTTTGGAAAAAGTTCTGCGATTGTTTCTCCTGAGTCATCTTGTATTCGTCCTTTAAACTGACGTTTTACTTCTCCTGAATATTTAATTTCAAAACCTACTTTATTTAACTGGTTAGCAACCATTTTTCCAGAAGTACTGTAGAATGAAATTAGAGGTTTGCTATTTTTAACACTGTCTTTTTTTAAAGATTCAAAGGGGTTGTAGATATTTATTGGATATGCGGTATAATCATTAAAATTTTTCATCCACCGAGTATAAGCAATAAGGTAATATCGCCCTGTATTTAGTACTGAGGGTATAAAGATTTTACCTGATCCTAAGCCATTAGTTATTTCTACTTTGCCTCTGTAAACAGACTCCTTTTGGTTTATTAATTCCACATAAACTACGTCACTTGTTTTGGAAATTTTTCCGGTGAGATTACTTAGTACATAAGCCCCAAAAACAATTGTTTCACCAGAAATGAGTACTGAATTATTAATATGTAGATAAATGCGTTCACGCTGATCATTAATTTGGGCAGAGATAGTAGCACCCGTAAAAGCAATTAAAAAGCTTAAAAGAATATTTTTTTTCATATTAATCTATCCAGAAAGCGGGTTTTATTGTTGAAGCATACCATGAACAATCTGTACATTCACGACTCCACAACTGAGCAGGGGTACCGTAACTACTTGTGGAAACTATTCTTAAACTGTTGTAATTATTCATATAATATGATATGCTATCATCAGTGGTCTCTATTATTTCCTGAAAATTACAATAAAATTTAAATGGAGGGGGTGCAATAAATTTATTGAAATCAGTGTGATTAAAAAATCTTCTTGTTTCTGAAACACTAGCTACTTCGAAAAACCCCAATACGGATTCTGAAGGTGCTTTTGGGTTTCTTATATTTCCAGTTATAGAACCTAATTGCTTGTCGAAAAGAAATCCTCCTGATTCATTACTTTCTTTTATTTTTTTATAGAAAGAAAAAGCTTCCTGGGATATACTAAATTGCTTCACAAAAAGTGAATAACGATGTTTTAGTTTATAGGATTCACCTGAAGCAAAATGGATAGGTAATTCTGCAATTCTTCCAAATTCATTATCTAATGAATTGCCAATAATTAGGCTTGAGTTGTAATCAGAAGCATAACAAGTACTTACGTAAGTTGTTCTAGGAAAGAATGTATTTGTTCCAAAATCAAAATCATAATAGGAAGTAAGAGGAGTTTTTATTAAATAGGTAGCCTCCCATTCATATCTGAAATATTTAGAGTTGTAACTCTCATCATGAGAATCTATAAAGAATTGAATGCCTGGTTCATTGAATCCGGAAGTTTCTGTCGGTAATTCGGCATATCGGATATAGATACTATCAATTGGTATAGGGGCATTAAATTTTTCTACTGTTGATTTATATGTTTCTCCATTTGGCAGGTTGAAATTCAGTGTATAACTATAACCAGGTATACAGGCCACGTCGGCTGCTGTTTTGTAATTACCAGGTTCTACTTCGAAAAAAGAAATAGTTGAACCATCGGATACGTCTATCCAAACAGAAGCTCCTGTGAGTGGAATATTATCTGATAAATTGATTGGAGAGGAATAACCAAGTTTGACCAAATGTTCTTTTTTTTCATTTGTAATCAAGCCATCAACTACTACAGATTTTTCGTATTCAACATTTTGATAGTCAAAAGGCTTAATACAAGAGCTGAAAAAACACACCACAAGGAAATAAACAATATTTATATATTTAAATCTCATATTCTAAAGTTATAAGAAATAGTAGGAATGGATGATCCAAAAATAATTAACTGATAACCCTGAATTTTTCCTTCTTGAATATCAAAAAACACTGAAAAAGGATTATCTCTTCCCAGAACGTTGTAAATAGAGAAAGACCAATAGTTATGTGTTAATTTCTTTATTTTATGTCCAGCTTCTAGATTAAAACCAGCATCAATACGGAAATAGTCAGGGATTCTATAAAAGTTTCTATTTGAATATTGAACAAATTGAGTTCCTTTATAATAATAGGCTGATACAGGGTAAGTTACCGGCCTTCCGGTACTGTAGTTTAGATTAAATGAAAAGCTTAATCTTCTTGTAAATTTGTAATTGGCCACAAGGTTAAAGCTATGAGGTTTGTCATAGTTGCTGGGAAAGTACTCCCCTCCATTTATTATTTCCTCATTGAAT
>Ga0224506_10003090_pt1 | contig 11119 bp, 12 predicted proteins | sample SF_Jan12_sed_USG_2_FD_169108 | JGI IMG/M metagenome (GOLD analysis project Ga0224506, IMG submission 169108) | Sediment microbial communities from San Francisco Bay, California, United States - SF_Jan12_sed_USGS_8_1 | ecosystem: Environmental > Aquatic > Marine > Sediment | place: USA...
GTGCGGGCATCGCGGCAATACTCAGCCTGCTGTACGAACTCGAAGCACAGCAGGCCCGGGTCATATTAATTCATGTATCGACTGACGATGAACCGCAAGAGTTACTGCGCGAAGTCAACGACCTGATCAAACGGAACGCCAGCTGGCAAGTGAGTCAAGTCACAACTGTCGACTCTAGTCTCACTCACTCCGAGCTAGCCCGTCTTCAGGCAACGCCGACAGAATCCAATGTCCACATCGCCGGTTCACGTAGCTTTGTCAAACGCCTGGCCAGAGAATTGAAAGAAGCCAACTACCCAGCCTCTACCTTAATGGTGTACAACATAGAATAAAAGATCCGTCGAATCGGCCTGAGGGGAATAAGAAGTCATCGTCCGGGTACCTACATCAAAAAGCCAACACTCAGCAAAACACAAACCATAGCATGCGTGACCAAAGTAAACGGTATCGCTGGCATTAGCTTTTGTTTGAAAACAGATATCGCGACAACAGTAGCAGGAATCACTGCCAGCAAAGCGGGATAGCCTCTGTCCAGCAAAGGTGTCAATAGAATCAAACCAAATCCCAGTACGAACCAGACCGCATGGATACGTAGCGCTAGCTTTTCACTTAATCGCGATGGCAAGGTGTTTTTACCCGCCTTTTTATCCGCCTCTCTATCGGGAATGGAGTTAATCCAGAGAATAGCCACGACGAAACAACTAATGACCAAACCGATTAAAATCGAGTCGGTTGTAACAGACGCCAGCTGTGTGTACACCGTACCAATCACCGGCAACAATCCAAAGCAAATCGCAATGACCAGATCACCAAAGCCCCTGCTCGCTAAACCACCCGGGACTGAATAAGCGATAGCCAGAATACCGCCAATCAATCCAGTCCAGATGACGAAAGGACCTGTCATATAAACGATGAGCAGGCCGACCAGGCAACCCAACGAAAATAAAGCAACACCGAACACCAGGATCTGTCGCTCGCTTAATACCTTATTTTGAATAAATCGACTCCCCCCGGTAAAAGGATATATCCGGTTTCGATTACTGGCATCACTGCCATTGTTAGCGTCGAAGTAATCGTTCAATACATTCGCAGCACAATGGATGAATACGATACCAGCCAACACCAGTGCCGCTAACTGGTAATCAAGTGAACCGAAGCTGCCCTGTACATAAGCCAGGGCAGTTACTACGGGTAAGACTGAAGCCGAGAGAAAAGCAGGCCTGACCGCATTAAAATAAGTCGAGGCAAGATTCGCAAACGTTTTACCGTGATATTTTTCGGCAGATGGTTCCCTCATCCCGACACTCATCCTGATTAAGCGTTAATATTCGCGTAAACCTCATCAACTGCGAGCTTATAACGATCAAACATTTCATTAATTTCAACTTCGGTAATAATCAACGGCGGACAAATTGCCACACCATCGCCCGGTAAGGCACGGGTAATCAAACCATGCGTACGCGCGGCATTCATGACCTGCACTCCGACTTTGTCGGCGGGCGGATATTGCTCTTTGCTGGATTTGTCCTTTACAAATTCTAACGCGCCGATTAGGCCGACACCCCGGGCTTCCCCAACTAAAGGATGCGAACCAAATTCCTTCAGACGTTGCAGGAAAGTTTTCGAGACGCTTTGTACATGCTCAATTGTTTTATCATCGCGATAAATATTCAGGGTTTCGAGTGCTACCGCGGAAGCGACCGGATGACCACCATAGGTATTACCGGTGCCGAAAACGCCGTGTTTATCACTACCGCTGACAAATGCCGAATACATCTTCTCGCTCACCAGCACCGCACCGATAGGCTGATAAGCCGAGGAAAGCTGCTTTGCACAGGTGATCATGTCGGGTTTGATATCGTAGGTATCGCATCCCCACATATTTCCGGTACGGCCAAACCCGCATATGACTTCGTCGGCAACAAACAGGATGTCGTATTTCTTCAGCAAAGCCTGAACCTTCTCGAAATAGCCTGCCGGCGGAATCAAAACGCCGCCCGCGCCCATTACCGGCTCGGCGAAAAAAGCGGCAACCGTATCAGGATTGGCATCGATGATTTGCTGTTCCAGCTCTTTCACGATGCGGTCGGTAAATTCGGTCTCACTCTCGCCGTCACGACCGTAACGGTAGTAATGCGGTGTTTCACAATACAGTACGTCGATGGCCGGTAGATCGAAACTATCCTGCACATAAGGCAAAGCGGTTAAACTCCCTGCGGCCACCGTCACACCGTGATAAGCACGCTTACGCGAAATAATTTTTTTCTTTTTGGGCCGATCCAGCGCATTGTTGTAATACCAGACCATCTTGATCGCGGAGTCGACCGCTTCCGAACCGGAATTCACCAGATAGGCACGCGAAATACCCTCGGGAGCGATTTCTACCAGACGCTCACTCAGCTCGATTGCCGGTTGAGTCGAACGGTGACCAAACAGATGCGAGTAAGGTAATTTTTTAAATTGCGCCATCGCGGCGTCAACCAGCCGGGACTCACTAAATCCGAGCGAAGTGCACCACAGCCCCGACATCGCCTCGATGAGCCGATTACCCTGATCATCGTCGACATAAATACCCTCGCCACCGACGATAGTAAATGGGCCTATATCTTTATGACCACTCAGGTTGGTATAAGGGTGTAAAACATACTTTTTATCGACTTCAGCCGATGCCTGCGATGAATTGGTCACGTGAGTTCTCCGAAACTATGACTGATTGATTTGCCAATCGAATATTGCTCGATAAATGCAACGTCGTTATAGATTATTCCTTATCTTGAAGCAAATGAATTTGTATTTTACTGGCAGGCAGGTAAATTACTCAGGATTGGTAAACCAAGCTCTAAACTAAGCCACTATGAACCCAAAAAAATATTTCGAAAACTTCGATGAAGGACTTGTTGTTAACTACATAGTTCCCGGCCTTAGAACCGAAGAAATCACCGAATTTGCCGAACTCTACGACCCTCAACGTTTTCACCTGGACGAAGAGGAAGCCGCCAAAACTCATTTTGGCAGCCTCGTTGCATCCGGCTTTCAAACTCAGTTGCTTTGTTTTCGCCCCTTCTGCGAAACAGTCCTGATCGATTCGGGGGCTGTCGGGGCACCCGGCATCGATAGCCTTAAATGGCTGCGCCCCTGGTATCCCGGCGAGGACCTGGAGGTCAGCGTCACCCTGGTCAGCAAACGACTATCTTCTAAACGAACCGACCGAGGCTACCTGGGGTTCGAGATGAAGGCAGAGACAAATGGTGCAATCGTGCTGACGATGGAATGGGTGGTAATCATGATGACCCGGGCGATCAATGCATAAAAGATATGCAGTAACCTTTTTTAAAAGAATCATACAACTAACACCCGCCTGCCCTCTGGCTCCATCAGTTGAACAAGTTGTTACTCTAATTCCAACCACCAATTCCCTATATTCTCGCACCGAGATTGATTGTATTCATCCTTGCGATTTATATACTATGGCCTTCAAATTATTCACCTCGTAAACCAGTTATGAATCAGGATTTATCACCAATAGAACTTAGAAAAAGAATTCGCTCGGGGGAATATACCGGTAATACCTCCGGCTATTCGAAGGGTTATGTACAGGGCAATCTCTGTGTTTTACCAGCCGACTGGGCGAACGATTTCCTGCAATTTTGTCAGTTAAACCCGCGTCCCTGCCCGATCGTCGGCATGTCATCTTCTGCCGGGGATTATCGAATTCCGAAATTGGGCGAAGATCTGGACATTCGTACGGACATCCCCGGTTACCGAATTTTTGAAGGTGGTGAATTAGTCAGGGAAGTCAGCGATGTTAGCGAGTACTGGCGCGACGACCTGGTTACCTTTGTGCTTGGCTGTTCTTTCTCCTTTGAGGAAGCACTGATCGCCGATGGCCTCGAAGTCCGTAATGTCAGCGAAGGCGTCAACGTTCCCATGTATCGTACGAATATCGACTGTGCCAGCGCCGGACGATTTAGCGGAAAAATGGTAGTTAGTATGCGACCCATGTTGCCATCCAGTGCGATCCGGGCAATCCAGATTTGTACACGTTTCCCTTCGGTACATGGCGCACCGATTCATTTCGGCGACCCGGATTTAATCGGCATCAAGGATATAAACACGCCCGAATTCGGCGACGCGGTGACCATTCGCGAAAACGAAGTACCCGTATTCTGGGCCTGTGGCGTCACGCCTCAGGTGGCACTGGAACAGGCCAAACCACCCCTGTGCATTACCCATGCGCCGGGTTGTATGCTGGTGACCGATTTACCCAATAGCCATCTGGCTGTGATGTAGAGGAAGACCGATTATGCTACTACTCAACTGTGATCTGGGCGAAAGCTTTGGTTCCTGGACTATGGGACGCGACGAAGATGTTATGCCGCATATTGATCAGGCCAATATCGCCTGCGGATTTCATGGTGGCGACCCGCTGGTGATGCAGAAAACACTGGCGCTGGCCAGGCAGCACAATGTCATGGCTGGCGCACACCCCGCCTACCCCGATCTGGTCGGTTTTGGACGCCGCCCGATGAATTGCTCGGTCGATGAAATAGTCGCGCTGGTGAGTTACCAAATATCGGCCATCGATGGTATGGCAAAAAACCAGGGGGTCGAGCTCGCTTACGTCAAACCTCACGGCGCGCTATATAACGATATGATGGCCAAGGAGTCGGTTCGCACGCCGGTTATGCTGGCAGTATCAAGCTATCACCGCCCGATAAAATTAATGCTGCAGGCAACGCCAGAGGCCGATCAGCATCGTCACGAGGCGCGCGAACATGGTATCGATCTCTGGTTCGAAGCTTTTGCAGACCGCTGCTACGACGACGATGGTAAATTGCTCTCACGGGCAAAACCGGGGGCCGTGCATACGCGTGAGAAAATGCTCGCTCAGGTCGAGCAGATTTGCAGCGAGGGCACGGTTACTTCCGTGAGTGGACACACACTGAACCTTTCTCCCGACACCCTCTGCGTGCATGGTGATAACGAAGCAGGTATCGCCGCAATAAAGGAAATTAGAAACATTATTCATGGTCAATCCAGTTAGGCCATGTCATTGAATATTGAAATCGCCGGGCAGGACGCCTTTATCGTTTACTTTGGGGAAGAGACCAGCCCTGCTGTCTCAGCTAAAATTCAAATTGCAGTAGACAGAATCCAGGCGCAGATGGCAGACATCATCGTCGACCTGGTTCCTTCCTATGCTTCTTTGCTTGTCATTTATGATTTAAACAGGAGCGATCCATTCGCGGTGCGAAGCGCCTTACGACAGGCACTATTAAATCTTGAACAGGCTGAATCGAATAGCGGAAAACTGGTCACTTTGCCGGTTTACTACAGCGAAGAATCCGGCCCCGATCTCGGTATCATCGCCGAGCGCGGCAATATCAGTATTAACGAAGTCATCGAATTTCATCAACAGCAGGAATATCGCGTCTATGCCATAGGCTTCGCGCCCGGCTTTGCCTACCTCGGCGAAGTCGACGAGCGTATCGCCGCACCTCGGCTGTCTACCCCTCGACAAAAAGTGCCGCGTGGCGCCGTGGCTATTGCTGACCGACAAACCGCTGTCTACCCGGCACAGTCACCCGGTGGCTGGAATTTAATCGGTCTTTGCCCGACCCGTATGTTTAATCCCGAGCAACAGCCGAGTATGCCGGTACAGGCGGGTGATCGCATTCGTTTTGAGGCCATCGATCGTGATGAATTTCTTCGACTCGGCGGTGAGCTATGAGTGGTTTTATCGTCAAGCAACCGGGCTTACTCACCCTGATACAGGATCGTGGCCGGTTCGGTGCACATCACCTGGGCTTAACCACCGGCGGACCGCTCGACGCGATGGCTTTCGACTGGGCCAACCGGCTACTCGGTAACGATGAAAACGCGACCTGTCTCGAAATCAGTTTTGGTGGCTTAAGCCTCGAAGCCGAGGTCGATACGGCGATTGTTATTACCGGCGCGAAAAGCGTCTGCAAAATAAACGGTAAGCAAATATCACAATGGCAAACCTGTTCGATTAAAAAGGGTGACATCCTCGAGACAGGCTTCGCCAGTGAAGGCGTTCGTAGCTATCTGTCAGTCGCCGGTGGATTCGATATCGAACCGAGTTTTGGCAGCAGCTCCACCGTAGTACGGGAAAAAATTGGCGGCCTGCACGGCGATAAATTACAGGCAGGCGATCGATTACCCTGCCGACCGAATTCGATTGGTCTGCAGCTTCGTCTTGCGGATCAGGATCAGCCCGTTTATGGCAGGCAGGCCACCTTGCGCGTGGTCAAAGGCTACCAGCAGGCCGCCTTCGACCCTATCCAGCACTGGCGCTTTTTCAATTCGACCTATCAGGTGACCGAACGCAGCGACCGCATGGGCTTTCGTCTCGAAGGCGAAGTCATCCACAGCAGTATGGTCGGCATGTTATCCGAAGGCATTTGCCACGGTGCCATACAAATTCCGGCCGATGGTCAGCCCATTGTTTTGATGAACGATCGCCAGACCATCGGCGGATACCCGAAAATAGGTTCGGTTATTCCACTCGATACGGCCAGACTGGCGCAACTCACTCCGGGCTCAGGCGTTCGCTTTGAAGCCATCAGCATCGAACAGGCGCATAACCTGCACTGGTTGGAAAAGTCGCGTTATCAAAGAACGCAGCCTGTAAAGGTATAATAATGAGAGCAACTGACGCTATGAATAATATCAACTCGGATCTGGCACTTAGCCGGACCATCGAAGATATCCTGGTCGCGCGTAACCTGCGTGGCATGAAAACGCTACAACCCCACCTCGAGCCCGGTTATTGTTTACGGGCCGCACAAATATTGCGTAACTGCAAAGGCCATGTATTTATTGGAACCGGTTTCCCTGTGGTTGAAACTTTCGAAACCGACGGGCCTGTCGGCACCATTGCTTTGTACGATGCTCTGGAAGCTTTAGGTGCGACACCGATTATCGTTTGCGGCCGTCCGATTTCAGAGGCGCTGGCCAAACAATACAGAGTCCACGAAATTCGCGTCGGCGATCATGACCAACGTGAACACGAAGCCCTGATGGCTTTATACGAATATCTGCCCGAAGCCGTAGTCTCTATCGAACGCCCCGGACAGGCGGCAGACGGTTGTTATTATAATATGCGCGGAGAAGATATTAGCCCGCGCACGGCCTGCTTTGACTCATTCATCGATATGGCGCGCTGCCCGACTATTGCGGTTGGCGACGGTGGTAATGAAATCGGTATGGGCAAGGTTGGCGGCGCCTTAAAAGAACTCAATATCGTCCCCGCCGCCACCACCTGCGACGAATTGATAGTCGCCGACGTATCCAACTGGGGGGCTTACGGTATTATTTCGTTCCTCTCAGTCTGGAATGAGCGTGATTTGCTCAAAGAAATTAATCCACTAAAAATTCTCGAATATATTTCCGATCTCGGCAGTGTCGATGGCGTGACGCGTATCAACCAGTTAACCGAGGATGGATTACCGGTGACTGAAGGAGAATCGGTATTGCACGAGTTGCGCGAGGCGTGCGGGTTCACTGATTAAGAAAAACCCTTAGCCACCATCAACAATAAACAGCGTGCATTCTGCATTTGCATTTCGAATTTTTTTAACCGGTGCATATTCTTCCGAGTCAACAAAAGCACGGGCGCTATCCATGTCGGGGAATTCAATAATGACTACCCGCGTTGGCGTCCATAAATCGGTTTCCCGGATATCCAGCTCGCCACCACGCGCACGGTAGTTACCGCCAAATTTTTCGGCGATAGGTTTGGCGAGTTTTTTATAATCCTCGTAGGCTTCGGGGTCGGATAATTTGGTATCTACGATTAGAAAGGCGCTCATATTTTATCTCAGGATGGACTTTAACCAAACGCTATACTAAACATTTTTCCCGTATATGACGATCATTCATTTGTTCGCATTTGATAAGTTACCCAATGTGTTTTATCAGCAAGCCTGTCGTACACGGCACGACCACGGTAATTATTATCGGCGGTGATCCAGCGAGTAAACGGCCAACCTTGCTCGCTAGCCAGTTGATTTAGTGACTCGTATAAAATTTCGACAATACCTTGCCCTCTGGCTTCTGGTTTAACAAAGAGATCATCCAGAAAACCAACCATGGCGCCTCTCAAAGGGGACGGCATTTCTCGACAGTGCATAAAACCCAGGGCATTGCCCGATTCATCTTTCGCGAGTAATCCAAAGAACGGATAATCCTCGTCCTGTATCCAGGACCACACCGTTTCGAGAATATCCTTATTCATTGGTACTTTATAAAACTCGGCATAACCGTAATACAAAGATTCCCACTGTAATCTGTCTTCAGCTTTAGGAGGGTTTACAAAAATTGTCATGATTAGGCTCGCCGCATTTCTCTAGCAAGCCCCATCGAACCTTTCGTTTCAAGTCCCTCAACAATCTGTTTCTGATCCTGCTCAGATCGATTCTGGCTTAATTTATACTTGGCCTGAATTTCGCTGATAGTAATTTCAATACCGACAATAGCCTTTAGCATCGACTCCCGGTATTCAGGTTGCCAGGGCTTATCAAACGCCGATTCATGCTTATGCGTTAGAGAATTGACAATATCAGCTATGTGTTCGGGCTCTTCGATGACCTCGCAATGCCCATAGACATGCACAGCCTGATAATTCCAGGTGGGTACACCCGGCGTTTCGAACCAGGAGGGTGAAATATAGTCATGCGCTCCCTGCATGGTTACCAGAATTTCCTGGCCCTCTATGGTTTTATGCTGCGGATTTGCCCTGGCCAGATGCCCGACCAGTTTACTTTCTTCTTTCCTGATCAAAAATGGTATGTGCGTGGAAAACAACCTGCCATCCACATTCGATATTAGCTGACCAAAAGAATTGGCATGCATAAACGCAAATATTTCGTCGTTATTGATCACTTCAAAATGCTTTGGCAGGTACATTATTTTTCCAGTCTTATATCAACAAAAGTTTCGTTATAACAGGCACCATCGACGATATCGGTTTTCATGTCAGCCGATATTAATGCGTTCACTGTTCTTCCCGTGTTACTGGTATTCAACCAGGTTCCTTTGGGCGTATAGAGGACTCCGGGTCGAGTCGCTGAAGAGATTTTAGCTTTGAGCGCGACTTCACCTTTCTGGTTGGACAGGATAATCATTGCGCCATCTTTTATGTTATTCGCTGCCGCATCGAGCGGATTAATCTCAACCTCTTCTACACCGGAACTGGCTTCAGCACCGCCAAAGGTCGCATTGGTGCGCTTTTTCGATGACGGGCTGATCACGGTAAAGTCCCGGTCCTTTTCGGCAGGTTCAAATCGAGGTATACCAAAGCCGTATTGATCCTCCAGGTGTTGATTAAATAGTTGCACCTTCCCCGAAGGCGTTCCGGGCGTTACCGTATTGCACATTAATACCTCTTCCTGATTAACTGTATTCATCAAAAATGCCTGATCGGTCGACAACTGACTCGGTTTAATTCCGCCAAGCCTGGGATCCTCACCATCGAAAGCCATATCCATTAACGACTGATCGTCATCATCAAACATAGCATCCTCATAACCAAAGGCCTTGGCCAGACGACGAAAAATCTCCGTATTGGGTAAAGATTCGCCGACGCAGGGAATTACCGGTTCGGCGCGTTGCAAATAGCTATGCCCATATGAGGCGTAGATGTCATCAAACTCGAAATGCGAAGCGGCTGGCAAAATCACGTCGCAATATTTCATACTGTCGGTCATCGCTACATCGATACCAGTAATGAATAACTCCGATCGTGACAGGGCGCGAATCATACGGTTTTGATCCGGGTGGGTAGCGACAGGGTTATGGTTGTAAATAAATACCGAGCGTAACGGTGGGTCAAGATCATCGTTCAGCAAATGACGACCTACATCGACAATATTCAATGTACGCGTACCTTCGGGAATTAAATCAGGCCTTTGTAGTCGATCAGGCGTCGCTGGGAAAGCCAGACCCGGCCTTGCAATAATACCGGCACCCCGCCGCCCGAGTTGTCCCATTAACACCGATACCGCCATGATCGAACGCAAGCCAGAGCCACCGCTCTTACCCCGCTCGATACCATTGCCGATGGAACAGGCGAGTGTTCGCGCATTGGCGTATAAATCAGCCAGACGGTTAATCAGATCAATGCCAACGCCACAAATTGCGGCTGCATCGGACAGGCTATATTGACGGCACTGCTGTAGAAAACTGTCAGCGCTTTCCACCCATTGATTGACAAATGCGGTATCGACCTTGCCACGACGTTCCATTTCGGCGGCTAGTGCCTGCGCCAGCACGACATCGGTTCCCGGTGCGATCTGGATATACAAATGTGCCTGCTCGGCGATACGGGTTCGTTTGGGATCGACAACGACAAGCTTGGCCGCATTTTCCCGTGCCTGTTTGATTACCCTGGCGAGGTGCAAATTAGATACCGTGACATTATTGCCCCAGACCGCGATCAAATCGGCGTCGGCTGCCTGCTCGGGCGGCATACCCGGCGCATTACCAAATAAACTGGTATAAGCAGCGCCACGAACGCCACCGCACAATGGGCCACGGTCAAGCAATGTCGCACCCATTTTGTGGAAAAACCGACGATCCATCGAGCCGTCGGCCAACTTGCCGTGAGGCCCTGCATAGTTAAACGGCAATACGGCCTCCGCGCCATATTGCTTGATAACGTCTTTGGTTTTTTCCGCAATCAAAGACAGCGCATTGCCCCAACTGGTCGGCTCAAACTCTCCACCGCCCTTTTCGCCGACTCGCAACATGGGTTGGCGTAACCGATTTTTGCCGTGCACAAAATCGGGGTAATACTTCACCACCTTGTCGCATATAGCACCAGCGGTGTAAGGATTAACCTGCGAGCCTTTTACTTTTTTGATTAAATTGTTTTCCACTTCGACTGACAATGAACAGGTGTCAGGACAGTCGAGCGGACAGACAGATGGTTTGACTTCGGTTAAATTCATATTATTAAATCCTCATACGATGCGGTGTTAGAACTCGATTATCCAATAGTCGCTTTCATAAAATTACGATATATTTTCTCTGAGCATTCGAGAAAACTCTGCATATTTTCATCCGCCCCGGCTTTCATCGTTGTTAATCCGTTGTG
>Ga0224506_10003091_pt1 | contig 11117 bp, 15 predicted proteins | sample SF_Jan12_sed_USG_2_FD_169108 | JGI IMG/M metagenome (GOLD analysis project Ga0224506, IMG submission 169108) | Sediment microbial communities from San Francisco Bay, California, United States - SF_Jan12_sed_USGS_8_1 | ecosystem: Environmental > Aquatic > Marine > Sediment | place: USA...
AAAGTGGTTTAAGTTCGATCCATCAAAGTGGATAATGGGCAGAATATCAAGGATGCCTGATGATGTTCAGGTTGGATTTATTCGCCTTTGTTGTAAGTATTGGAACGATGAATGCTTGATGACAATTAATAACGCCCGTTTGGAGATCGGAAACTCATCTTTTGAGAAGCTAGTAGATTTCCAAGTTATCAAGTTGAATGAAGACTTTATAGATATATCCTTTTTAGATGAGCAATTCAATTCATTTGAATCTGTTAGAGAAAAGAGAAGTTTAGCGGGAACGATCAGCGCGAAGAAAAGGGCAAAAAAAGCCAAACATATGTTCAACACAAGTTCAACACATGTTGACGATAATTCAACACATGTTCAACAAAGTTCAACAGATAAGATAATAGTAGATAAGAAAGAAGAGAAAGAGAATATGATAGATAGTCGCAAATTAAAATTTGCTTCCACGCTAAAACCATTTGTAGAGAAATATGGAAAGGAAATGATCCGAGAGTTTTATGAGTACTGGACAGAACCAAATAAATCGAATACTAAATTCCGACAGGAGCTTGAAAAAACATGGTCGTTAGAACGTAGGCTAGATACATGGGCATCGAATCAAAAATCATTTGAAATCAAAAAACCAACTCAAATAACATGGGAGTAACGATAGCTCCGCTACAACTAGCGGCAGAAATACTGAAAAGAAAGAAGACAAACAGAAGACGCGGTTTAGACGTGGCATGGTCAAACGCCAACGAGTTTATAAGCTTGAAGCGTGGTTATCCGATAATGGTGGCTGGAACGGCTGGCGTTGGAAAGACTGAGATTGTGGCTGACATAGCAATAAACGCAGCTATCATGCACGGATTTAAGATATGTTGGCTTAGTCCTGAGATGGGTGATAGGTATGAAATCACCGAACAGATCATAGAAAAGCTTTCTCAAGGCAAAGTACTTGAAGCAAACGAAAATTCACTAACTGACGATGAAACTATCGAGATTCTTACATGGATCAATAAACATGTTCGCATTATAGACCCAACCGTTTCTTGGAAGGGAACGATGGATGGACTGGCAATGAACATAGATAACCTGTTCAAAGCAATACAGGAAAGCGAGCAAGAAATGGGATCTAAATTTGATATGATTATCATTGACCCATTTAACGAACTTGATATTGATTGGTCAAACATCATGAACAGCGTTAAAACTGAATTAGATGCGTTACTTTGGTGGGCGAAAAAGAACAACTACATCCCCATACTAACGAACCACGTTACCGATGTTCAAGAAATCAGATATACGGCAGAAAGCAAGTTAACATACATGATTTCACCACCGGCTAAAAAAGAGAAATGGGCATACGGGCAACAATGGGCGCGCAAAGGCTACCAAATGATCCTAGTCTATGAGCCGCACAAAGCGATGCAAGAGGATAAAGCAAACGATGGAGATAAAGAGATGGAACACAGCATTGAACACTTCCACAACGTGCGAGAAATATACGTTCAAAAGTCAAAGCCTAAAGGAGTTGGAAAGACTGGAATGTTTAGGCTTTTCTACGATAGAAAGAAACAACGCTACTACAACATCGACAGCTTGAATTATCGAATTGGTATGCCTGGAATTAAAATTACCGAATAATGAATATATTTGACATTGAAGACTCACCCGTAAATGCCTTAGCGAGTATCACCATTATGCTGAACAAAATTAAATCTAAAGCACCGGATCACGAGTTTATACCAATGCTTGAAACGGTTGAGGCAACACTAAGGAAAATGCGGGAACACAACCAAAAGATAAACGCGGAAAACCTTTTACTTGGTAGAACACTAGCAAAGATGGGTTTTGATGATGTGACCGAAAGATTCGAAAAGGAAATAGAATGAAACCAGTTAGCGTCCCTTGTATGGTGGCGTGGGACGAAGTGGAATGCACTATACAAATTGTTAGCCATTGAAAGTTTTTCTTGCTTTTTAAATTCGCTTCAAACTAACTTTGCTAAATGGCAAGGTCAGTAGAGTTACAAATTCAACAAGCGGTTTGTGATTACGTTCGGTTCAAATATCCAAAGGTAAGGTTCATCTCAGACCTTAGTGGTTTAAAGTTATCGATGGGATTGGCTAAGAAGGTGAAGTATCTGAAAAGCCATCGAGGTTGCCCTGACATTATCATTCTAAAACCGAATCAAAATTATTGCGGATTGTTCATTGAATTGAAGACATCAATTGAAGAAGTTATGACAAAAAGTGGCACTCTAAAAAAGGATAAGCACGTTGAGGAGCAAGCTAACTTTCAACATTACTTGAATGAGAATGGATATTTTGCGACTTGGGGGTTTGGCTTTGATCACGCTTGTCAAATCATAGACAACTATCTTATGAATCCTAAGTCTAAGAAAAAGAATGGTTAAAATATACGATGCTGCTTGGTTCGAGCAACCTGAGAACCCATATGACGATGACCCTGTTCTAAAAAACGCTTTCGCGCATTTTAAGGAGGATATAAAAGTCAGAGAGACATTTAAAATCGCTATCTATCCAGTCGACATCAAGACAGTTTTAAGTACAAAGCTGAGTGATTACGTTGTGATTCAACTCGACAATATGATGGCATATTATATAAAATCTAGCATCGAGGACATTGTCGCAGATATAGAATTCGCAAATGAATCTATTGAGTAAGTTATATGAACGGCACAATGAATGGATTAAGATGGCTGAATCCTTTGGCGTGGACGATTACGCAGAAGACATTGTGATGGAAATGTATTGTAAATTAAACCACTATGTTAAGAATCCTGCGCGGATAATGTTCAATGAGCAGGAAGTCAACACAATGTACATTTACATAACCATACGAAACTTGTGCGTTGATCTTATGAGAGCGCGAAACAAAGTCATAAAATACGGAGAAGAGCATCTTGATAAGTTAGCGCAAACCATAGCCGACACACCTTACCCAATAGAAATTGATGAACAAATTGAACTGATGCTTCAAGCGATGGAGGAGGAGGTAAAAGACTGGTCGTGGTATGACGCGAAACTTTGGCAGATATACCACACGAAAAATTATTCAATTCGTCAACTCAGCAGCGAAACAAAAATCAGCGTCAGTTCAATCTTTAACACCTTAAAAAATGGCAAGAAAAAAATCATCAGTCGCATCGAAGAAAACAGAAACTAAGTCAGAAGGCTTAGGCGATACGATTGAAAAAATCACAGAAGCAACTGGTATCAAAAAGGCGGTAGAAGTCTTTCACGAATTGACTGGTTTTGATTGTGGATGTGAATCAAGAAAAGAGAAACTCAACCGCTTGTTTAGTTATCGCAAACAACCTGAATGTATGACAAAGGAACAGTTTGAACTTTGGGGCGAGTACAAGAACTTTGACAAGCGGAAGGTCAGACTGTACGTTGAAACAGTCTATCCGATTATAGCCAAATTGCATAGCGAGATTTTCAAACATCGCTATAAAGAACCTTGCGGATGCAATCCGAGAATATGGCAAACTTGGACTGAAGACCTGAATAAACTTTACAAACTCTATAAAGAAGAACTCGATGCCAATACCTATTTCAATCTGGAAGATTGATGTGTTACCATTACACTACCATCGCAGGTGAAACAAATATAAAATAAATATTTAAATGACAAAGACTGAAGTATCAAAAAAGGCAATGATTGAAGCGTTAGAGAAATCGCTCGGCATTGTAACGTCAGCCTGCAAATCTGTCGGAATTAGTCGATGGACACACTACCGATGGATGCAAGAAGACGAAGAGTATAAAAGGTCTTGCGAAGACATTAAAGACATCAGTTTGGACTTTGCCGAGAGTCAGTTATTTCAACAAATAAAGGATAATAACACAACCGCCACGATTTTCTACTTAAAGACTCAAGGCAAGCATCGAGGATACATCGAGCGACAAGAGGTGCAAACAACTGGGGACAACCTATTCAACATCCATATCATTGGCGCAGACGATTCAAACGAATAAGGTCTTTGACCATCTTCTGAAGTCAACCAAGCGAATTACCATCGAACAAGGTGGAACGCGGTCAGGTAAAACTTACAACATTCTTCTTTGGTTGATTTTTAGTTTCAGCACAAGCAACAAAGAGAAAATTATCACGATTTGCCGAAAGACATTTCCATCTCTTCGTGCTTCGGTGATGCGCGACTTTTTTGAGATACTACGAGGCTATGACCTTTATCGTCAAGAATATCACAACAAGTCTTCGAGCGAATACTATCTGAATGGTAATTTGGTTGAGTTCATTTCTTTAGACCAGCCTCAGAAAATCAGAGGACGTAAACGAAACTTGCTTTACATCAACGAGGCGAATGAACTGAACTTTGAAGATTGGCAGCAGTTGATTATGCGAACCGAAGGTAAGGTCATTCTTGATTACAATCCTTCTGATTCATTCCATTGGATTTACGATAAAGTAGTGCCGAGAGATGATGCCGATTTCTACCAAACCACCTATCTCGACAATCCATTTTTAGATGACACGATTAAAACTGAGATTGAAAGGTTAAAGGATACGGACGAAGATTACTGGCGAATTTATGGATTAGGTGAGCGCGGTAAATCACGAGCGACCATTTTTCAATTCAGCATTGCCGATGAAGTTAAAGGCGTGCTAATTTCAATGGGATTGGATTTTGGTTTCACAAATGACCCGACTTGCTTGGTTAAGGTTTACAAGGATAATGACACATTAATCATTGACGAGTTGTTATATCATACCAACCTCACGAATCAAGACATCGCTCAAAAGTTAGCCGAGTTAAATGTCTCGCGTTACGATGAGATATTCGCGGATAGCGCAGAGCCAAAGTCAATCGAAGAATTGCATCGCATGGGTTACAACATAAAGCCAACTGCCAAAGGTCAGGATTCAATCATGGCAGGTATAGATATGCTGAAGCGTTACCGCATTCAGGTGACAAGACGAAGCCTCAATACAATTAAAGAATTTCAGAACTACAAGTGGCAAGAAGACAAAAATGGCAATCTATTAAACCGACCAATTGACTCATTCAACCATTCAATCGATGCGGTGAGGTATGCGGTTTGGAATAAGTTGAGCAAACCGAATTATGGCAAATATGCTTTGCATTAAAACTCCTGAGATACACATCGGTTTTTTTGCGTTAATTAAGTATGAAGATAACCTTTGAAGTGCCAGCCACTATTTACGACCTTGAACTAGGTCGGTATCAAGAATTCGAAAACATCATATCCTCAAATAAGGATTTGGAAGGAATGGACAATTTCCTCACGATGAAGATGGTTTCTATCTTCTGCAACTTTACTTTGCAAAATCTTGAGAAGATTCCAGTCAAGGATTACGAAAAGGTAGTAAGCCATTTGAATAGTCTGTTTAAGGACAAAGGCAAATTCAAAGAGATAATTGAGATTGACGGAATCAAGTTTGGCTTCATTCCTAAACTGGACGATTTAACACTTGGCGAATACGTTGACATTGACAGCTACATCAAAGAGGTTAAGCACTACCATAAACTAATGGCGGTTCTGTATCGTCCAATCATTGCTAAAATCGGAAACAGTTATGTCATTGAACCTTACGAAGGTTCGGATAAATACGCTGAGACTATGCGAAAGGCATCCGTTGGTCACACGATGGGAGCATTGCTTTTTTTTTGGAGTTTAACCGCAGAATTGTTAACCGCTACGAAGAACTATTTAGTGGAGGAATCGAAGAAAACGAGTATGGAGAACGGACAACCTTTGCTCGGAAATTTGGCTGGTATCAGTCAATCGACCATCTCTGCGCTGGAGATGTCACTAGAATTAATGATGTCACAAAACAATCTATACATACCTGTTTCCTTAAATTAACCTTTGACAAAGAAAAGAACAGAATAGAAGCAAACGAAATAAAAAGAAGACACGCACGATGAGACAATTCTATGACGTAACCACTAAAATCAAAGACACGCTTTACGCTGACCCAAACGTGAACACAGTAACGCTGGGCGATATTAGCGAAGTGGATTTAGCGAAACAAAGCATCTTTCCTTTAGCGCATATCATACCTTCGAATGTATCGCTTGACGGACGCACGATGTCGATGCGTTTTACAGTCATTTGTATGGATGTGGTTGATATGAGCAAAGAAGATATAAGAACGCAGAATGATGTTTTCTTTGGGCAGAATGATCTTCAAGATATTTGGAACACTCAGCTTGCAGTTGTCAATCGCTTGGTAGAGGAATTAAGGCGCGGAGATTTGTTTGACGATGGTTATCAAATCGAAGGCACTATAAGCGCAACACCTTTTAAGGATAGGTTCGAGAATCTGCTTGCTGGTTGGTCAATAGATATAGATGTGATTGTCGGCAATGTTGAAATCTGTGTGTGATGGATGAGATGCTAACATCAACAACTGGAATCGTTGCCGCTATCGTAGCAATCATTGGCGCGCTTGGTATCAAGGAGTTTTGGAAAATATGGCAGCGCAAGATTGAATTGAATGCGGAATCAGACCATAAATCAGATGAGCGATTGACCGAATGCGAAAACAAGATTGAAGCGTTAAGAGTCGAGAATACCAATTTAAAGGTCAAGGTTGCGAAGCTGGAGGAAAGATTGTTAGTCACTACAAAAACACGAGTAAAAAATGCCAAAAAAGCAGAGTAAACGAGGTGAGGTTTTACAAGAGTTTGCCGACCGCATTGTCAAGTTGGCGAAGATTAATATTGGCGCGACTCAGACTGTGACATCACCCTCAACTGGTAGAAGTTACAAAAAGAGAATCGATAATACTGGTGCGCTTAGAAATTCAATAGATTCAGAAATTATAGAGCGAGATGATAAAGGTCGCTTTGTAAGTGCTTTCGTAAGTTTTGAAATGTTGGATTATGGATACTATGTCGATGCAGGAAGAAGAGCAGGCAAAGGTATTCCAACCGCACCATTGATTTCTTGGATTCGCTCCAAACCATTAAGAATGCGCGACAAGGATGGGCAATTCGTCAAGATGACTGAGGCAAGAGTGAAGTCATTAGCGTTTCTAATTTCAAGAGCCGCGAAGACTTACGGCATGAAGCCAACCAATTTCATCAGCGAACCATTAGAAGATGAAACACCCAAGTTTGCTGATGAAATAACCGAAGCCATTGCATCGGACAATTTAGAATATATCTCATTACAATTTGACGCAATAGATAGTAAAAATGCCAACCAACCTAAAAGACCATAGACCGATATACGCTCGCAGTCCATTCTTTATAAACTGCGAACCGACAACTGGAAGCATTACCGAAGCCGTTTTGACTTTGAATGTTCAGCGAGGCAGCCGAAACAATTCAATCTCTTCGATGACAGACTTGGCTTCGTACACTTTAACCAAGACAAACGCAATAAACAACACGATTGTCTTTGACATTGCGCCACTTATTCGAGATTGGTTCGAGCATAATTACAATGCTAATATTCGGATGATTCAATTTGAAGAAAGCACGAATGCGAATATGAGTTACCAACCGAATCCAGTTAGTCAACAAGGTAGGTATGTAACAATTTTAAAAGACACAACAGAATTCTGCGATGTAGAAGTTGGTGATTTGTTTTGGCTTCAAACTCCAGCGTTCACCGATTGCGCTACATCTTGGACAGAATCAGCTTGGGTGGTTGAATTAATCGAAGTGACAAGCACATACTACAAATTCGATGTTGGTGACACGAATAAGGCTAAAATGAAATGCTTAATTGACACCATCGTTTCTTTGCCGTATGCCGCTAAGGTCACTTTAAAAACAAATGCTGAAGAGCAAGAAATTGTATTCGTAAAGGTCAGAAAGCAAATCACAGATGGAGGTGCAGGCAGCGATACAACCACATATTACACCGCAGCTTATGCGTATGCGAACTATCGAGATGGCGTGAACTTTCTACCAACAACTGGCGCAACTGGTGATTATGGAAATCCTGACTGGACACCTGCCGAACCATTAGGCACAGATGTCACGATTATGGCAACGAATTGTTATCGGCAAATGGGCGAAAACAGTTACGTTGTTCTACCAATCTTTAGCGGTGAATTCGATGATGCAAATCCAAACTTAGAAACTTTCGCTCGGATTAAATGGGGAGGTGGCGATACTTGGCTCACCGATAGTCAACCTGATACGAATACATACCTACACAAACTTGTCACAAGTGATTTCGCCATTGACGAAGTTGAGTATGCAGTTACTTATATAGGTTTAGGCAAAAAGAATTTGTGCGACCAATGGATAGAAGGGCAGCCTTATCTCAGAGTCGCGCATATGGTAAGCGCAGATGCATTCGGAGTTATTACCGCAGGCACATCTAATGACATGGCAGTTGTCAATGACAACCAAGTGTTAAGGTACGAGATTATATGCGAACCGAAGTATGATGTGATTGACTGCCTATTCATCAACAAATTCGGATATTGGGATTCGTTTAGTTTCTTAAAGAAATCCATTGAGCAGTTCGATGTCACCGATTCGTTTTACAACACATTGGTCGGAGATGTGGTAGATGGAGCATACACTTACAACGTCAACGATAGGCAGAAGGTCAGGTTCAACACCAACGGAATGAAATCAATGACTGTCAATACTGGCTTTGTGAATGAATCATTCAGCTTATTGCTTCAGGAGATAATGATGAGCGAAGTGATTTATCTAATCATAAATGACGAATTCTACCCAGTCAACATCAACACGAAATCGGTGCAGTTGCTGAAATCAGTCAATGACAAAAACATCAATTATCAAATGTCTTTTGAATTTGCATATAACGAGATTCAAAGCGCGATATGAAACTAAACACATTACTTTATATCGACAACCAGCGTGTTGATTTTTTCGATGATGAGCCTATCGAACTAAATAAGTCGGTTAAGAATTTCAGAGCATTGGACAAAATCTTTAGCGACTACTCTCAGTCATTCAACATCCCAGCTTCGGGTAATAACAATGTAATTCTAAGCCATTGGTACGAACCCGATGTCACAATCGGTTTTAATCCTGCCATTTCGATTCCTGCGCGAATTGAAATCAATCATCTTCCATATAGAACTGGCTATGTAAAAATCGAGAAAGCGCAAATCAAACAAGGCGAAATTTATAGCTATGCTCTTACATTCTATTCTGAAACTCGTGGATTAAGCGAATCGTTTGGAGAAGATTTGCTAACAGAATTAAATCTCCGTTCGTATCGATTAAATTATTCAAGTTTTGACACCGCGCTAACAAGCAGCACATCGAGTGGTAACGTCATCATTCCATTGATCAGTCCAGTCCGCGCATGGAACTATAAAGCGACCACAGATGCTGATTCTATTAAGTACAGTTCAAGCGGTCAAGATTATGGATTGATGGAATACGAACTAAAGCCAGCGATTAGAATCGGACGAGTAATTGATGCTATAGAAACGAAATACGGAATCACCTTTGATTCAGATTTCTTTGATTCGGCAGATTTTGAGAATTTATATTTATGGGGAAGTAATGCCGCAGGATACACGAAAGAATATGCGAACAATTTCACAAGACTGTTAGAAGATCAGACGCCTACACAACCTCCTCCGTTCAATTTCTATGATACCATGTATCACGAATTCGTAGTAACAGACTCAACTGGAATCAACACAAATACGTTTGAAGTCACTATAAATATGTTCGATGATGATGCGGTTTATGATCTTATTGCCTTCGACACAACTGGACAGACGATACTCGCCCAAGTCAATGGATTAGTAGGCGATAGTTACACCGAGATATTAATTGACAGACCAGCAATGGGGCAACCGAATCAAACTATCTTTTTCGCGGTTTTGTGCAATACTGCAACAAAATTCACCTTCAATATTGTCACCAATTATGGAGTGATAATCGAAGCAATTACCTACATCGACATCTTGCTTGGTACTTACCATTTTACAAATTCAACTTACAGTGAATCGTTAACTGGTCAGACGAGAGATGTTGCTGGTAACTTGCCAAAGATGAAGGTCGCGGATTTTATAAGTGGACTAATCAAGGCTTTCAATTTGGTGGTGATTCCAAACAGTTCAACGTCATTCTATGTTGAACCATATGACGATTGGTTAGCTGACGGAGGAGAGGTTAACCTCAGCAAATATGTAGAAACGGATAAAGATGTGATGCCTGCTTCATTGTATGGATTGATTCATTTCAAGTATTCAGATACTGCGTCAATATTGAATAAACGCTTTACCGAGAATTTGAACAATTTCAGGCAGTATGGTGACCTCAAGGCGAACATCGTGGATTCAAATGGTGACCCTTTAAGCACAAAAACATTCGAGATAGAGTTACCATTCACGAACCTTCTTTATTCACGTTTAACTAATAGAGCAGGAGATAACAGTTTGACTAAAATATTAGTCGGCTCGATGTTTGACATCAATCTGCAACCGATAACTGAGAAGCCAATAATTTTCTACAAAGCTGATAATATTGACATCTCAGCAACATCAATAGCGACAAAAGCATATGCTAGCAACAGTTGGTCAAGTCGCACCACTTACAACCTATGCTTTCAGTTTAATACTGATGACGATAGTTACACGCATTCGTTAAATTGGGGAGGCGAAGTTAATCCGTACACATTGAACGATGCGACTGGTACAAGTCCTTCACTATACAATGATTATTGGGAGGATTATATCACCGACCTCTACAACTTAGCGAATAGACGCTTTTCGTTAAAGGCATATTTGCCGCTTTCAATTATTAGTACCATTAAGCTGAATGACCAAATCATCATAGGCACGAATCGGTATTTAATCAATGAAATGAAATTGAACCTATCGACTGGCGAAGCAAATCTTGAACTTGTAAATTACATAAACTAATGTTGAAGCTCATTATTGATTTATTGCAAGCAGATGAATGGTTAGAAGCTGGCGAATCAGTTCAAATCGCTAAAGGAAAAAACAAGATTCCGCAGAATTGGAAAGAAATTAAATCACACTTTAAAAGACTAAGAAATGGCAGACGTTAAGAAGACTATTCAAATTGATATTGTAACCAATAAAACAAATCTTAAAAATTTTGATAAAGATGCTCAAAGTGCGAAACAGTCCATTGA
>Ga0224506_10003093_pt1 | contig 11112 bp, 11 predicted proteins | sample SF_Jan12_sed_USG_2_FD_169108 | JGI IMG/M metagenome (GOLD analysis project Ga0224506, IMG submission 169108) | Sediment microbial communities from San Francisco Bay, California, United States - SF_Jan12_sed_USGS_8_1 | ecosystem: Environmental > Aquatic > Marine > Sediment | place: USA...
ATTTGATGCTTCCTTTTGGATCGGTATTGCGACTTTAATTTACCCTTGGAGTTTTTTGTATTTGTCATTGGTTTTTGCAGCAATTTTTTACTATAATAAGTTAGCGTTTAAAAATACCTTTATTCCGATTGTAGGTTTTATAACGCCAATTTTTATTTATGGGGTTTATTTATTAATGATTGACAGTTTTGAAACTTTTGATTTGAAATTAGTATCTAGTTTATCTATTTTAAGTTATAATTCTTTTAAATTATTATTACCCGTAGCCTTGATTTCCGGATTTTTAATTTGGACGATTTTTCCTACTACTATTAAGATTATAACCGTGAACAATGAGTTTAGAGCCTCGTGGTTTCTGGTTTTATTCCACCTATTGATTAGTGTAGTTGTTATTTTTCCAGCACCGATAAAAAACGGTTCAGAATTTTTATTTTTATTTTTCCCTACGGTAATAATTTTCACTAATTATTTGCAAATAATAGAAGAAAAGTGGTTTAAAGAAGTGTTTCTTTATTTCTTTTTAGCAACAACTATTACGGTATATTTATTATAGTTTTACCCCAAAAGAAAGATCACCGGCATCACCAATACCGGGAACTATATACCCCTTATTACTTAATTTTTCATCAATAGCCGCAATCCAAAGATGGGTATTTTCAGGAAATATATTTTTAATGTATTCAACACCCTGTTTAGAGCCAATTACAGAAATTATATGAATTCGTTTGGGTATTCCATGGCTTTTTAAAGCTTTAAAAGTATTTTCCAAGGTTTTGCCGGTTGCCAACATCGGATCGGTTAACACAAGAGTTTTATCATTTAATGAAGGTGATGCAAAATATTTAACGATCACTTCAAACTTATCACTATCATCCCTATGAAGTCTATAAGCAGATATAAAAGCATTCTCTGCTTTGTCAAAATAATTTAATAGCCCTTGATGTAACGGTAATCCTGCACGAAGTACAGAACATAAAACGAGCATATTTTCAGGAATTGATACCTTTTTAACGCCCAGCGGGGTTTTAACTTCCTTTAATGTATAATTTAATGATTTACTTAATTCATAACTTAAAATTTCACCAATGCGTTCTATATTTTTTCTGAATCGCATAGAATCTTTTTGAATATTCTCATCTCTTATTTCAGAAATAAATTGATTTAGTAGGGAATTGTCATCGCCAAAATAGTGAACGATCATAGTGTTATAGGCTTTACACAAAATTACAATTTTACGACGATAATCTTACTTTATTATTTGTCTATTTATGGCATAATTTTTGAAAACTTCGTATCTTACACATCGTAAAAATTATTAATAAATTTAAAAAACAAATTTAAATTATGGGATTATTTTCATTCATTAAAAATGCCGGAGCTAAAGTTTTTGGTATTGGTAAAACAACAGCTGAAGAAGCAGCCGAAGTTGCAGTAGAAAAATCAGGTAAACTGGTAAAGGCTGTTGAATCATTAGGGTTTGGTGTTAAAGATTTGGATATCAATGTCAAAGATGACACCGCGACTATTTACGGAGAGGCAGAAAATCAGGCAACACGCGAAAAAGTTGTATTGGTTGTTGGTAATACAGAAGGGATTGCAAGTGTTGACGACAGAATGACAACGGCAGTACAAGAGCCTGAAGCTCAGTTTCATACGGTTGTTAGTGGCGACTCTCTAAGTAAGATCGCAAAAAAATATTATGGTAATGCCATGAAGTATCCTGTAATATTTGAAGCTAATAAGCCCATGCTAACACATCCAGACAAGATATATCCTGGGCAGGTATTAAGAATTCCGGGGTTGGATTAATATATAGACATAATCTTAAAAAGGCCTCATTTAATGAGGTCTTTTTTTATGCAATTTCTTTAACCTTTGCTATGATTTTATCGGGTGGAATTGTTCTCATCACCTCATCATAACCCTCACAATTTTTATTCCCATAAATAGAACAAGGTATATTCGGGAATTTTTTAAGGTCTGGCAGTAACATATAGTCATTCGGCTGGTTAAAGGGGGCAAAACCGGCAAAAGGATGTGTCGCACCCCAAATAGTAATGACCCTTACCCCCTGCATGGCCCCTAAATGGGCATTGGCTGAGTCCATGCTTACCATACAATCTATATTAGAAATTAGACGTATTTCATCCATAAAATTTATTTTTCCGGCTACTGAAATGGTATTATTGAATTTTGCCTCGAGTTTATTCAAGGCATTTATCTCTAAATTTCCTCCTCCAAAAAGTAAAATTTTATATTCATTGGTAGCATCCAGTTCTTTAATCACAGTTTCCATGAGATCCATTGGATACATTTTTGCTTTATGCTTGGCAAAGGGAGCGATCCCGATCCATTTTTTATGGTCTGACGGAATAATTTTTAAAATTTCTGGTGTTAAATTCTGCTTGGATGGAAATTTCGGATTTGACAGGTCAACATCGAATCCTAGTTTTCTAAAAACATCGCTATACCGTTCATGGGTGGTTTTAAGCTGCTTAAAAACCTTATTTTTTATTTTGGTAAGCGCTTTTTTTTCGACCCTTCCTTTATCGATAATGGCATGTTTGATACCTGAAGTCGCAAAGAAAAAGCATAGAATCTTAGAACGTAATACATTGTGAATATCTGCTATAGCATCTATTTCCAATTTTTTGAGTTCTTTAAAGAGGCGATACAGACCCATTACACCTTTATGCTTGTTTTCTAAATTGGCAGCAAAGAACTTAACATTGTCAATATTTTCGAATAGGGGTTTTAAAAAAGGTCGTGAAAGAACTGTAATTTTAACATCTGGATGTTGTTCTGTAAGCGCCTTTAAAACAGGTACGCTCATAACCACATCGCCCATGGCAGAAAGCCGAATTACCAAAATATGTTTGGGTTTTGTGTTCACTCAGGTCTACTTTCAATAAAATTACATAAACAAAACCAGTATTAGCTATTAACTATTTTCTTTTGATGATCAATAGATTCCTGATGAATAGATTTAAAGATTCGCTCTACAAATTCTTCACTTAAGCCATGTTCTTCACCCATATCAACCACTTTTTTTATGATACTTTTCCATCGGGTACGTTGTAAGATAGCTACGTTTCCTTCTTTTTTAACCCGACCAATATTTTCAACAACATCCATTCTGTCAGACAATAATTCAATAAGTTTTTTGTCGAGTACATTTATTTCTTTTCGTAATTCTGTAAGTCTCTTAAGAGAATCTTTTTCGACAACACGGTCTTTTCTTACACGCAATTGTTGGGTTATTTCATGTAACCTTGACGGTGTAATTTGTTGTTTGGCGTCACTCCAAGCATTATCGGGGTCGTGATGTGTTTCAATCATCAAGCCTTCAAATTTTAAGTCTAAAGCGGTCTGACATACATCTAATATTCCTTCACGTTCGCCACAGATATGTGATGGATCACAAATAATTGGTAAACTAGGGAACCTGTTTTTTAGATCAATAGGTATTTGCCATTGCGGGTTATTTCTGTACTTGGTCTTTTTAAAAGAAGAAAAACCTCTATGGATCGCTCCTACATTTTTAATACCCATCTTGTGTAATCTTTCAATAGCGCCTATCCATAATTCAAGATCGGGATTGATCGGATTTTTAACCAACACAATTTTATCTGTGCCTTGTAAAGCATCGGCAATTTCCTGAATTGCGAACGGGTTTACGGTTGTGCGGGCTCCAATCCAAATAATATCAATATCGAATTCTAAGGCGAGCTTTGCATGTTGTGCATTGGCTACTTCTACGGTAGTAAGAAGTCCTGTTTCTTTTTTAACTTTTGCCAACCAAGGCAAAGCTTTAGCACCATTGCCCTCAAAGTTTCCAGGCCGTGTTCTTGGTTTCCATACACCGGCTCTAAAAACCGTGGCATCTGTATCTTTTAATTGATGGGCAATTTTTAAAACTTGCTCTTCCGTTTCGGCACTACATGGCCCTGCTATTACGAGTGGATGAGAAAGTTCCATGTTCTTTAACCACGTTGAAAAATTTGTAGATTTCATATTTTTTAAAATTTCATTCTTATTTTGATAAAATACCAAATGGTATTTTTTTATTTTGATTCTTTATTATTATTTACATTGATATTCAGTGCATTAGATTAATACAGTTTATTTAACAATACCATCTAGTATGTTTTTTATTCGATTCGTATTTTGCATAATTTCAAAAACTTCATCGCCAGACCCCTGTTCTATTAATTGTTTAAAGGTTTCTAAGTTCTTAATATATTCTGTCAATGATTTCAGTATATTATTTTTGTTTTGAATGAATATTGGGGTCCACATTTCAGGTGAACTTTTCGCCAATCTAACAGTAGATCTAAATCCGCTCCCAGCCATATTAAAAATATTATTTTCATCAGGTTCAATCTCTAATACGGTCTTACCCAACATAAACGAACTTATATGTGACAGGTGAGACACATAGGCGATATGTTTATCGTGTTCGACCGGTTCCATAAAAGTGCTTCTCATTTCTAAAAGTTCAAACAATTGCAAGGCTTTTTTTAGCGTGTCGGCATCTGTTAATTCCCTTTCGCAGATTATATTGATCTTATTATTAAAAAGATCATAAATAGCAGCTTCGGGACCTGAAAATTCGGTGCCTGCAATAGGGTGGGCGGCTACATAATTCTTTCTATTTTTATGATCTCGTACAGCAGCACAAACGTCTGTTTTTACAGAGCCTACGTCTAGTACTAAGGTTCCACTGTCGATACGGTCTAACACCTCAATTGCCAATTTGGGTATTGCATTTACCGGAACCGCAATTATAACAACATCAACATCTTTAACAATTTCTAGGCTGGCTTTTTCAAAGACAATACCTAATTCCAATGCTTTTTCGGCATGGGCCGGATTATTATCAATACCATACAGCGTTGCCCAGGTTCGTTTCTTTAGCTCCAGAGCCATCGAGCCACCTATTAATCCTAATCCTATGACTGCAATCTTTTTCATTCTTATTGGTTTGTTAATAAAAGCCGTTGTAATACTTCACTCAATATAGATTCCTTTACACAGAGTGAAATTCTTATATATCCTTCTCCGTTACTGCCGAAAATTGTTCCAGGCGTCAAAAATACGTCATATTTATAAAGTAATTCGTCAGCCATTTGCTCGGCTTTTTTTCCTTCCGGAAGTTTTGCCCAAATAAATAAACCTGCACTGTTTTTATCATAGGTACATCCTAATATGTCTGCTATCTGCCAAGCCACTTTTTTGCGGTCTATATAGGTACTGTTTAAATTTTTAAACCAATTTTCATCACTGTTCAATGCTGCTATGGCTCCTTGCTGAATGCCGTAGAACATTCCTGAATCCATATTGCTTTTTACTTCCAGAATCGATTGTATATTTTGAGCAGATCCCAATACCATGCCTACCCGCCAACCAGCCATATTAAAGGTCTTACTTAATGAGTTCAGTTCTAAAGCCACATCTTTAGATCCCGGTACACTTAATATACTCATTGGGGTATCGTTTAGTATGAAGCTATAAGGATTGTCATTAATGATCAAGATTTGATGTTTTCTGCCAAACGCCACCAATTGTTCAAATAGTTCTTTGGTAGGTTTGCTTCCCGTTGGCATATGCGGATAACTCACCCACATTAGTTTTACTTTGGAAAGATCTGTTTTTGCCAATGCGACTAGATCTGGAAACCAATTATTATCTTCGACTAGATCATACATCACTGGCTTAGCCTGTACCAGATTGGTCACCGAAGCATAGGTTGGATATCCAGGATTAGGGATCAATACTTTATCGCCAGCATTTAAAAAGGCCATAGATATATGCATAATACCTTCTTTTGATCCCATTAATGGCAAAATCCCTTTATCTGGATCTGCCTTCACATAATAATGTTGTAGATAAAATGCCGCTATCGCATTCCTTAACTCAGGTAACCCTTGATAGCTCTGGTAACCATGAATATGATTTTGTTCCAATGCATTTTTCATAGCCCGGCTTACCGATAATGGCGGGTCGAGGTCAGGACTACCAATGCCAATATTGATCACAGGTTTTCCGGCAGCTTTTAACTGGCGCACCTCCCTCAGTTTTCTGGAAAAGTAGTATTCTTTTACATGCTGTAAACGATCTGCTTTAGGTATCATATTTTCGTTTGCTTTGTTGGTATTCACCTAATATTTTTAAACTGCTAGTTTTTTCTTTTACAAGCTCAATAGCCTGTTGATATTTATGATAATCATCAAAAATCACATCTGCAAAAAAAGCATATTTCCACGGTTTGTCTATGATGGGTAAAGACTGGATCTTCGACAAATTCATATTGAATTTTGCGAAAAGGTTTAATATTTCTGCCAAACTCCCTGTTTTATGATTGGTAATAAACCTTAAGGAGGCTTTATTTACCACTTCGGATCTTTCTAAATTACCGTTGTTCTTTTTTAAAATAAAAAATCGTGTATAATTTTCTTTACGGGTCTGTATTTCACTTTCTATGATGTGTAGGTTATAGATCTCAGCCGCCTTTTTACTGGCTATAGCACCAATTCCCCTCAATTGCCTTTGTTCGATCTGTTGTGCTACTTCTGCGGTATCTGTTTCTTCTACCAATCGGATATCGCGATGGCTTCTAAAAAAATTACGGCACTGTAAAATAGCCATGGGGTGCGACCTAACTTCTTTGATATCTGTCAAGGTTTGCCCTTGAAGTCCCATTAAGTGATGGTGTATTGGCAAATGCACTTCACCTTGTATCTTTAGATTATATTCATCGATTAAAGCGTAATTTGGCAAAATAGAACCCGCCAGGGAGTTTTCTATGGCCATTACAGCACCGTCTACCTCACCATTATTGATCAAGTCGGGTATTTGGGTAAAAGAATAACACTCCTCAAAGGTAATATGCTTCCCAAAGTACTGATTCGCAACTATGTGGTGGAATGATCCTAAAATTCCCTGAATTGCTATTTTCATTTTCTCATAACCTTAAAAGAAAAAAGCCTCGAATTAACGAAGCTTTTATATTGTGCATTTTATTTATATATCTAAATAACACCAACAAAGCCTCGCTTCATATTATAAAAATAAAAGAAGTAAAAGAATGCTTGCCAAGTGTTTAAATTCTTCATTGACGTAAAATCGAGCAGCAAATCTATACTTAAAAAATTAAAAAACAAATTTTTTTAGTCAATTCGAGCATTTTTTGTCAATTTAATAGAATTCAAATATAATATTTAGGAATCCAATACTAAAAACAGTCATTAATTAAAAACAGGCATATTTTGAGGATATTCACCTAGAATCTTTAATTCTTTAACTTTTTTTTCTAGTGTTAATAAAGCCTGACAATATTGATGGTAATCATCAAAAGAAACATCAATAAAAAAGGAATAATGCCAGGGTTCTGTTCTTACGGGCATTGACTGAATTTTAGTGAGGTCTAATTTATGTTTCTTAAATATAGCAAGGATGTCTGCAAGCCCTCCTGTATCCATTTTTGCTATAAATTTAAGGGAAGCCTTGTTATTCAAATAATCGTCTGAATGATGTTGTCGCTGTTTATTTAAAATAAAATAACGTGTCATATTAGAGAGATCGTTCTGAATTTCTTTACGTAATATTTCAAGTTTGTAGATCTCGGCAGCTTTAGTACTCGCAATGGCGCCTATACCTTTCAAGCCTTCTTCCTTAATGATCTTGGCTACACTGGCTGTATCTTTTTCTTCAACGATTCTTATAGTAGTGTGTTCCTGAAAAAATTTTTGACAATGCTGTATGGCGATAGGATGCGACCATACTTCGGTAATATCCTTTATGTCCTGACCAGGTAAAGCCATTAAGTTATGTATCATGGGCAGATATATCTCACCTTGAATATTTAAGTTATGAGTATCAATGAGTTGATAATTCGATAAGATAGCACCTGTTATAGAGTTTTCGATGGCAATTACGGCGCCGTCAACAACCCCAGTTGTTATGAGATCGGGCATTTCTGCAAACGAAAAACACTCGTTAATTTCGATATTTCCACTAAAAAATTTTGTAGCGGCAAGCTCATGAAAGGAGCCTCTAATACCTTGAATAGCAATTTTCATTAATGGGTTTGATTGTGTTTAGCGATTATAAACTTAATAAAAAGATATTCAAAATCCAATTTTATTACGATCTCCTTCTAATAGGGAAAATCCATATTGCGAATGTGCTTTATTACCTGTAAATTAGGGGCATGAAATGCTTGTTAATTTCTTATTTTATTACAACCAACAGTCACATGAAAATAAAAAAAATACTTTTTATCCTTACGTTGCTTTTTATAAGCGTTAGTTATGCTCAAAATACACATTCACATAGTCATGAACGAATCATTGATTTTCCAGATATCCCCGGCTATAAGACCCTTACTTGCGACCTGCATCAGCATTCGGTGTTTTCAGATGGAGAAGTATGGCCTAGTATTCGTGTACAAGAAGCCTTAAAGGATGGGCTTGAAGCAATTTCAATTACCGAACATTTAGAATACCAACCCCATAAAGATGATATTCCACATCCTGACCGAAACCGCTCTTTCGAGATTGCAAAGAATGAAGCTGAAGGCCATGACCTAATGGTGATCAATGGTGCCGAGATAACCCGTGAAATGCCTCCCGGACATGCCAATGCCATATTTCTAAAAGATGCCAATCTGCTTAACTTCGAAGACGTGATCGAAGCTTTTAGAGAAGCCAATAAACAAGGGGCTTTTACATTTTGGAACCACCCGAATTGGATTGCCCAAAGACCTGATGGTGTAGCTACACTAACCGACTTGCATCGACAATTGATCAATGAGGGTTTGCTGCATGGAATAGAGGTGGTAAATGAATATACCTATTCTGATGAAGCATTGCAGATTGCCCTTGACCATAACCTAACCATAATGGGGACTTCTGATATTCACGGGCTTATAGACTGGCAATTTAAGGTTCCAGAAGGCGGACACCGGCCTATTACACTTGTATTTGCTAGAGAACATACTGAAAAAGCGCTTAAAGAGGGGCTTAAACAGCGACGCACGGTCGTCTGGTTTAACAATTTGCTTATAGGTAACACCGAATTTATAGTGCCTTTAATCGAAAGTTCAATATTGGTAAAAAAAGTAATACCACTAAGCAGTTATAAGGGTGAATCGTTGGTTGAGCAGGTAACGATAGAAAATATATCTGATACCGACTTTATCTTAGAAAACCTTTCTGGATATACATTGCATAATAGTGCTGATGTTGTGGAAGTAAAAGCCAAAAGCAATACTATTATTGAAATAAAGACACTTGAGGCTAAACCAGTATTAGCGATAAGATTTAGGGTATTGAATGCGGTGACAGCCCCCAATACCCACCCGGAAATTGTGGTAAAAATTAGGTAAATGTATAGAAGAAGATTTATTCATTCTTTTCTATTCCTCAAACTTTTGTTTCTTTGCAGTATAAACACAACAGATGTCAATAGAAGTACAACAAGTAAGTAAATTGTATGGTGAGCAAAAAGCCTTAAATGGGGTAAGTTTTACTATCAAATCAGGTGAAATTGTCGGCTTTTTAGGTCCTAACGGCGCTGGCAAATCTACCTTGATGAAGATCATTACCACTTATATTACTCAAAGCGAAGGAATGGTTATGGTTAATGGCCATAATGTAGCTACCGATTCGATGCAGGTAAAGAAATCAGTAGGTTATCTACCAGAGCACAACCCATTGTATTTAGAAATGTATGTAAAGGAGTATTTACAATTCAATGCGTCTGTACATAAAATTGGCAAAGCACGTATTGCAGAGGTAATTTCGCTAGTGGGTCTCGGTTCTGAAGCACATAAAAAGATCGTGCAACTATCTAAAGGATACCGTCAGCGCGTAGGCCTTGCAGCGGCTTTATTGCATGACCCTGAAGTGCTTATCCTAGATGAACCCACCACAGGATTAGACCCCAATCAACTTGTAGAAATACGCAATCTTATAAAAGACATTGGCAAGAGCAAAACGGTTTTGTTCTCAACCCATATTATGCAGGAAGTAGAAGCTGTTTGCGATCGTGTCATCATTATCAATAACGGCCAACTGGTAATAGATAAAAAACTAAAAGATCTTAAAAGCGATAAGGAACAAGTGGTAGAAGTAGAGTTCGATTTGCGGGTAGAACAGCGGTTATTAGAACAACTACCAAAACTTTCGAAAGCCATTAACCAGCATGATAATACATGGCAGCTCATTTTTAGTACTTCAAAAGATATGCGCCCGGCAATCTTCGATTTCGCTCATGATAACGGACTTAAGCTCTTGCAATCTCAGGTAAAAAATCAGGATATAGAGAGTTTGTTCAGGAGTTTGACAAAGTAAATTTTAATTTTACAAAAACTATAAGATCACCTAGGTGGGTATTCGCTCAAAACCTTATCAAAAACACCTTTGAAATAAGCCTCTTTTTCGTTTGGAGCCATATTTTTTGTAAAACGGCCTTGATAGGTACATTGCCATACCAGCAGGTCTTTAGCAACGTCTATAAATTCGATGGTAAATACCTGGGTAATGGTATTCGATTCAAGGGGTATTTGTCCGCCAATACCCACACCCACGTTTCTTCCGGTACCACCAACCCCAATTCCCACACTATTGCGGATCGGTGTTTCGAATTGCTCTGATACTATATTTACATACAGATCGGGCTTAGATGTTCTTTTGACGCCTTTAATCAGTAAGGCCTTTTCAAATTGTTCTATTACACGTGTACTGTCGAACGGACTCATAAATATCTGCAGATCGGGGTAAAAATCGAAAGAAGTATACCTGGTAAAATCTGCTTCCTTATCAAAATCGTACACCATCCTCGGGGTACCACATGATATAAAAATTAAGACACCTATTATGATTAAAGTAGATAGTAGATTACGCGTTTTCATAACCATCCTTATTTAAAATTCACCCAACTACTAAAGGTACATTAATTGGTGCTGGCATCAAAATTTTTAACAATTACTTATGCGGCTATTTCACGGTATCTTTTTTCTTTTTCTTACCGCTCAATAGATTCTTTAAAGCATCTTTAGCGACTTCTTTAACCTTATCATTATTGATCACCTTTACAGAATCTACTTTT
>Ga0224506_10003094_pt1 | contig 11104 bp, 9 predicted proteins | sample SF_Jan12_sed_USG_2_FD_169108 | JGI IMG/M metagenome (GOLD analysis project Ga0224506, IMG submission 169108) | Sediment microbial communities from San Francisco Bay, California, United States - SF_Jan12_sed_USGS_8_1 | ecosystem: Environmental > Aquatic > Marine > Sediment | place: USA...
GCATTGACGTCTCTTCAAAGTCATCTAGGTACCCCTTCATCACCAGATCTCCCTTTACCATAATTCTCCCTATTTCTCCAGGTTTACAATTACCGCCGGTTTCATAATTTTCTATCCGTACCTGTACATTTGGAACGACTTTCCCAATGCTCCCGGGTTTGTTGTGTTCAGGGGTGTTCACTGATACAACCGGAGATGTCTCAGTTGCTCCATACCCTTCATAAAGAGTCATCCCGTGTCTTTCACGAAATTCTGTTCGCAATGCATCCGGACATTTATCTGCACCACTTACTACAACACGAATACTCTTGAAATCACCAGGCTCTGATTTTCGAACGTAGCCCCACAAAAAACTCGGGGTGCCCACCATTATTGTTGGTTTTTCTTCCCGGATAATAGTGCAGATCATTTTATAGTCTAAGGGATTGGCATAAGAGACAATTGTCATACCATGGAAGAGGGGTGTCCAGAGATTGACTGTAAGGCCAAAGACATGAAAATAAGGAAGGTTCGCAAGCACAATATCTCTGTCAGACATTTCATACACCATGCTAAAACTTTCAATATTTGACGCTATATTGCGGTGAGTTAACTGAACAGCCTTAGGATCCTTTTCACTACCACTTGTGAATAATATGACGAGATTGTCATCTTTATTGCCAGCATGAATCATTTTAAAAATCAGAGCAGTTGGTAGTTTTGATACTAATGCGGCCCTAAGTTTATCTCCCCTGGAAACCCCTTCCATGATGTCTTCAATAAAAATCATTCCATCAACAATAGGGCAATTAATCTTTTCAATAAGTGCCTTTGAGGTAATGATCGTCTTGAAATTGCATTTCTTCTGTGCATACTTTGCATTATTTGCAGCCCCGGTCGAGTAGTTGACCATGACCGGCGTTCTCCCGCTCATCAAGGCACCAAGAATCGATAGCGCACAGCCTGCAGAGCTTGGGATCATAATTCCGATAAAGCCCTTCTCATATTTTCTGAACTTTTCCGCAAGAAGAAGTGAGGCAATGAGAGCTTTAGAATAGGTTACTTTTTTATCCGAGGTACGGTCAATAAAGGCAAGCTTGCTCCCATAACTTTTTGCTATTTTTATAAAATGTTGATGGAGAAGCATATTAATCCTTTTTAATCATGTATGCAGAAACTATATTTTTTAAAACTGATAAATTTATATTCGCACAGGTTTTTCTACAGAGATTCCTAAAAGTTTATATTAAGCTGTGCACTCACAATATTGATATAAGAATCATACGTTCCTTTTAACCCACCGCGTACTGCATCTTCACCTGTTGGGTTTTTGTCGATTTTTGGATCTTTGATAAAGAGGTGTGCATAGCCAATATCAACACTGACTGTTTTAGAAAATTTATACCCTATACCGAATGCTGTCCATATGCGGTCTTCATCAGGAATACGTGGAGTGCGCCGTTGTTCATTGGGAACTGCTGCTGTGTCATATGCTGTACCAACTCGAAAGGTCCAGTTACTGTTAGGAGAATATGTCAAACCAAGCGAATAGCGATAGCTGTCCTGCCATTCTTCGGTAGTAACTGAAGGAGATTGGTAAGGGTTGTCAAAGTTGACCCGTAACTCCTTGAAAAGATTCCAGTGTGTCCATGTGAAATCAGCCATAATCTTCCACTGAGGATTGAACTGGTGAAAGAAACTGACAGAAAGGCTGTCAGGCAATGTGATGTCTGCTTCCACACCGGTATTTTTGAAAACAGGATAAGGACCGAGTCCTCCAGGAGTACTTGAAAATTCAGCATCTCCTTTCAAGGTATGTTTTATGCGGGACCGATAGGCTGCTCCTATGCGGGTGTTTTTATCAAATTCAAAGAGGATTCCGAAATTATACCCAAAACCCCAGCTATCACCGTCCAGCTTGACAAAGCCATCATTCAATTGAGGCGTGAGCCCAAGTCCACCAGGGGGGATCCCAAAAGGTACAAAAGCGCCAATCGCATCAAGAGTCCCAAAATCAATGGCATTAGAGAGTTTTGCTTTGAGATACTGTGCACTAATACCCGCACCAATACTGAAATTCTCAGTTATTTTATAAGCAACAGCCGGGTTAATATTTATAGTCAGTACATCTGATTCAATAGCGTGGTAACGTCCTACCCATGTGTTGTCATATTCTGTGGCAAGGCCGAAGGGCACGTTAATACCTATTCCTGCTGTAAAGCGGTCACTGAGTTTTTTGCTAAAATACATATTAGGTATAAGCTTGGTAACACCTCCGTCGCCGCCATTGCCTCCGAGGAGAGGCACTGTAGTAACCCCCTGTAACACATGAGTAGAACCCTCATTATGAAATTTCACAGACGGTATAATTATATGTGATCCTACAATGAACTGCTGACCATCAAGCCGTGTCAAGCCAGCTGGATTAAAAAACACTGTGGTCGCATCCTCAGCGCTCGCAGCACCTCCTGCGTATGCATTTCCAAGACCACTTACACCTTGCTCAACAAGTGCAAATCCAGCACCAAGGGCAGAACCAGAAGCAATGAAAAGAATAAAGACGGTGACGAGTACAGTTGTCTTAATCGTAAAGACATATGGATTTTTCATGATACTCCTCCTTTTCATAGATTAATTTATTAATGTCCTCTACTCCATAAAGTTATTTTTACGTGGTCTACTACTGAAACATGGTATAAGCTTTTTTCAGACAAGAGTACTATTGAGGATGTTTTGATATTCATGGTTTTAACATTTTGTATCAACCAATTTTTCAGAAAAATAGGATACTTACCTTGAGGGTCAAAGTCAAGAAAATATATTAATCCCTGCATAAACTGATGATTATAATGTTATAAAGAATGGGAATTTATTTTTGTTGCGTTTAAGCCGTTTAAAATTAAGACTGAACCCCTCTCACTGGATAGAAACTAAAAAGGTTAGAATACTGACGAGTAAAAGAAACCATTCCTGCAAGGCGGTTAAAATAAAACTTATAGATATCTTTAACTTGTTATAGTCTTTTCCTGGACCGAGAAATAAATCTTCCCATTACGCTCAAAGAAGTCCACCTCTATTAATTGCTTTAAAAAAATATGAGTGGAATAGGTGAGCAGATATCCTATTGTTTTACCCTTATAAGTTACCCCCTGGATTTCTATATCTTTATACCCGCTCCCTTTCCTCATAAAGTCCATCGCATCTTGAAATGAACCAATTGTATTCATTATCTGAAGTGAGTAAGGGACAACTTCTATATCGCTCTCAGGATTTTTCAAAAAGGCAACCCTTAACCTTCCGGCTTCACCAGAAATAAAAAGATAGGTGCTGTAAGTAACTTTTGGTATTGAATCAGCACTTTCTATGTTATAGGTTTGTATGAGCTGTGCACATCCCGTGAATAACAACAATGTTATTAAAAGAAATAGATTCTTAAGCTTTGCCACTATCTTGCCTCCCTTAATATTCATATCTTTTCCTGAAAGTCACTTTAATTTATGTATAAATGCTTTGATTGTATGTTGAAGAGCCTCTTTTATCTCTTTGCCTTATTCTACCTTAATACTCCTTTAAAATCATCCACCCGAATCTTCATCTCCTTAACCGTTATCCCATAAAGCCCATAAACAATTTCATCAATCTTCTCATCCGTCACTACAATCTCTCGTTCCACCTTTTCTCTCTCTGCTGATGGTGGTAAAGAGTTTTTCTTTTTGTGCAAATCAAGCATCTTGTTAACGAGGGATACGAGTTATGAAATCTATCCTTACCTGTGCCTCGGGATAGCCTTTTGAAAGATAGTGGGTTTTGTCTTTTTCGAACTTTGTGATTAAAGCTTGCAGTTTTTCTCTAAATGAATCAATATCAGACATCAGATAAATTATATCACATCACATCATACTTGACCGTGCAAGGGTAAGGACAATCACTTCTTTTGCGCCAGCTTTCATGAGTTGTTTCGAGCACTCTGTAACTGTTGCTCCTGTCGTCATCACATCATCAACAAGCAGGAGTCGAAGCCCTTTCACATTGCCATTAACCTTAAATACGTTTTTAAGGTTTGACAGCCGTTCATGTGCGGACAGGCCTGTCTGTGGAGGTGTTTCATTTGTCTTCATCAGCACATCCATAAAAAGAGGAATCCTTTTCTTTTTCGATATTACCCTTGCGATAAGAAGAGACTGATTAAAACCTCTTTCTCTCAGTCTTTTTATGCTTAAAGGAACCGGTATGATGCCCTGTACATCGGCTGGACTAAGATTTGACAGTGCCTGTCCGAGTGGCTTTGCAAATCTTTTTAACCCATGAAATTTGAGAAGGTTTATCGCCTCTGCGAGCGCTCCCTCATAAAGCCCGTAATTTATAGTCTTGGAGAATGGAGGGGCTTTTTTCAGACACTGTCCACACACTTCTGAATATTCTGAGGTAAAAGGCATTGAACATATTCTGCACGATGGACCGGTGTATCGATCTATCTTAGACCAGCAGGAGGCACAGATTGGTGAATGATAAAATACTTCGGGTGTGCTTTGACATAACGGGCATTTTAAGGGATAGAGTATGTTTAAAAATTTTGAGATCAAGGCATTTCACTATAATAAAAGGGAAGCACTACATTTACCGCATTTGGGACTAAGAGAAAGTTTCGTGCTTAAGACTTTATTTTTCACTCCGCAGTTTGGACAGGATACTATTTGAAATTCCGGCAAAGCGTTATTTTCTGCATCAGTGCCTGTTTCCTCAGAAAAGTTTTTCAGATAATTTAAATAAGCCGTGTCTTTCTCTACGAGTTCTATGCCCATACCGTTTTTAAACGATGCCAATGGTGTTTTGGTTGCTCTTGCGACACGTCCTTTAAGATGTGATAGTTGGCCATCTGGCATCACCAACTCGATATCAATAATGGAGTCAATGACAAAACAGTTTTTGGTTCTGATAAAAAGACCACTTTCTGACAGATTACTTGATATACCAACAAATGTTTGCCCACCCGAACTGAATTTTACTTCAAGCCTCTTCGGGTATCTTTTATGCTGTCTTTTGTGCACTAAAATTGTTCTTTAAGCATGATAAGTTCATCTCTCTTTTGACCGGTTGAGATCATCTGAATCTCCACTCCCAGCATCTCCTCAATCCTTTTCAAGTAAGCTTTTGCTTCCTCCGGGAGTTTATGAAAATCTTTTACGCCAGCCGTACTCGTGCTCCATCCTTTTACCTCTTCGTAGATAGGTTCGCACTCCTCAAAGATATTAATTTCTTTGGGGAACTCTTCATATATTTTCCCATTATATTTATAGGAAGTACAGACTTTTATTACCTCTATGCCGTCGAGCACATCAAGCTTTGTGATCACAATGCCTGTAAGTCCATTAATCCTGGCCGAGTGTCTGAGTATTACCATATCCAGCCATCCACATCTTCTTGGCCTCCCTGTCGATGCGCCGTATTCTCCACCAACTTCTCTGAGCCTGTCGCCAAGAGGACCAGTTATTTCTGTAGGAAAAGGCCCCCCTCCGACTCTTGTGGTATAAGCCTTTGAGACACCAAAGACCTTAGAGATTTTTGTTGGTCCGACACCAAGTCCTATACATGCACCACCTGCAATCGGATTTGAAGAAGTGACATAGGGATATGTTCCATGGTCAACATCAAGGAGTGTGCCCTGTGCACCCTCAAACAGCACATTCTTTTTATCAGAGATTGCCTTATTGATTATGATGTCTGTATCTGCAATATATGCTGAAAGTTCCCTGGCATAACCCATATATTCATCATATATTTTTTTACTATCAAAGCCTGGAACTTTATAGAGGTTTTCAACCAGAAAATTAATGGTTTGAAGATTTGTCCCCAACTTTTCCATAAATACCTTTGGTTGAAGGAGATCAACAATCTTAATACCTGTCCTCGCAACTTTATCAATATACGCAGGGCCTATGCCACGCTCTGTCGTCCCGAGCTTCTTTGCGCCTCTGAATCTTTCACTCTCTTTGTCTATGACTCTGTGGTAGGGCATGATGAGATGTGAATTTTTACTCAAAAAAAGGTTCTTACCAACATACACTCCCCTATTTCTGAGTCCTTTAATTTCTTCTAAAAGTGCTGCGGGGTCAACAACTACACCATTCCCTATAAGACAAATCTTGTCTTCATGGAGTATTCCTGAAGGAATAAGATGGAGTATGAACTTTTCTTCCTTGATGACAACAGTATGGCCTGCATTATGTCCTCCCTGATATCTCGCGATGACATCTGCTTTTTCAGAGAGAAAATCGACTATTTTCCCTTTACCCTCGTCCCCCCACTGTACACCAACTACTACTACAACATTAGGCATATTATTGTCTCGCTCAGAGAGTTATTTGTTTCACTGAAAGAATATTCGGGAGCTTCTTAATCTCTTCAATGATTTTCTGTGGTGCGTGAGTATCAATAGTGACTACTGAGATTGCCATACCTCCAGGAGCCTCCCTTCCAAAATGCATCCTTGAGATGTTGATTTTATTTCTGCCCAGGAGTGTCCCGATATTTCCTATAACACCAGGCTTGTCATTGTTATAGATGAAGAGAAGCTCCCCCTCAGGTACGATCTCGACCTTAAAACTATCAACACCAACAATACGAGGATTTTTCTTACTGAAGAGGGTCCCTGCAAAATAGCCTTCTTTGTCCTTTGCTTTAAGCCTGATTGTCACCATACTCTGATAATCACCCGCATCGCTGCTTTTTGTTTCTTTAATTTCTATACCGCGTTCCTTTGCAATGAATGGTGCATTGACAAAGTTTACTGTTTCCAAGAGGATAGGTGTAAGATATCCTTTTATCGAAGCTATGGTAACTGGAGCACTGTTTATTTCAGCAGCATCTCCTCTATATTCAATCATCATCTCAGTAACACCACCCTCGAATATCTGAGATGCAAACCCGCCGAGCTTTTCAGCCAAATTTATATAAGGCTGAAGCCTTGACACCTGGTCAGCGGGAATAGACGGGAAATTAACCGCATTTCTTATCGTACCATGGACGAGATAATCTACAATCTGTTCTGCAACAGCAATCGCAACATTCTCCTGTGCCTCTTTAGTAACAGCGCCGAGATGAGGGGTAAAGATTACATTATCCAGTGTAAGGAGAGGGTTGTTTTCAGGAGGTTCTTTTTCAAATACATCAAGCGCTGCACCAGCAACTTTACCCTCTATAAGTGCATCGTAAAGGTCTTTCTCATTGATAATACCACCTCTTGCACAGTTAATGATCCTGACTCCGTTTTTCATCATTTTCATAGTCTCTTTATTGATCATATTTTTTGTTTCCGGAGTTATCGGGGTATGGATTGTGATAAAGTCTGAGCGCCTGAATAACTCTTCGAGAGTAACCCGCTCAACACCCGTTGCTTTCGCCTTGTCCTCACTTAAGAAAGGGTCATAGGCGATCACATTCATCGCAAATCCCTGCGCTCTCTTTGCAACCTGGCTGCCTATATTTCCTATGCCAACAACACCAAGTGTCTTGTTAAAGAGCTCGACACCCATAAATTTTTTCTTTTCCCACTTGCCTGCCCTCATTGATATTGTGGCCTGTGGTATCTGCCGTGCAAGTGCAACCATAAGGGCAACGGTATGTTCAGCTGTAGTTATTGTGTTGCCGCCGGGTGTGTTCATCACAACAATCCCCTTTTTTGTTGCTGCTCCTTTGTCAACATTATCAAGGCCGGAGCCTGCTCGGCCTATGACCTTCAGTTTTTTCGCAGCATCAATTATGTCTGCAGTAACTTTTGTCGCAGATCGTATTATCAAACCTTGGTAATTACCGATGCATTCTTTCAATTCTTCAGGTTTCATGCCTGTTTTCACGTCAACATCAAGCCCTGCATTTTTGAGTATCTCTATTCCTTTTGAAGAGATGTTATCACTGACAAGAATCTTCAGGACATTGCTGATAGCTATGTTCTTCATGCATTCCCCCTAATCCATTAACAGTTCCTGAGCCACAGCAACGCCTGTGCCAAGTTTTACAGGATGTCCCATTCCTTTCAGTACCATCTCAATCCCTGCAACTGCTGCGATGATATCAAACCTGTCTGAGTACCCTAAATGAGCAATTCTAAATATCTTTCCTCTCGCTTTATCCTGACCACCTGCAGCGGTGATACCATATTTTTCACGGAGATTCTTATATACTGTCTGGCCATCTATACCAGGAGGCGTCATAATTGCTGTTACTGCGTTCGAGGGAGACTCTTTTGCATAAAGCTCTAATCCAAGGGTCTGAACAGCCTTTCTTGTCGCATGTGCAAGCCTCTCATGTCTTTTAAATACATTCTCAAGTCCTTCAGCCTGAAGTATCTTCAAGCTCTCATTCAGTCCTACAATAAGTGAGACAGGTGAGGTAAAGTTTGTCTGGTTTTTTGCGAGATTATCTCGCTCTTTCTTGAAATTAAAATAGAATTTTGGCAATTTTGATGTTTCTGTCTTTTTCCATGCCTTTTCACTCACACTCACAAAGGCAAGGCCTGGTGGAAGCATCACACCCTTCTGTGACCCACCTACCATTATATCTATTCCCCATTCATCAGTCCTCAGGTCGTGGGCAACAAGTGCGCTGATTGCATCAACGATAAAAAGAGTATCTTCATATTTTTTTACAATAGAAGCAATGGCCTTTATATCATGGTATACACCGGTTGAGGTCTCTGATGCCTGGACAAACACCCCTTTTATAGACTTATCCTTTTTAAGCTTCTCCTCGATAATTTCAGGCTTGACCGCATAACCCCATTCAACAATAACCTCTTCAACCTCCAAGCCATATGCCTGGCATATCTTCACCCACCGTTCTCCAAATTTTCCTCCGTTTATCACGAGAACCTTGTCCCCACTGTTAAAAAAATTATTCACTGATCCAACCATTCCCCCTGTGCCTGTTGAACAGAGGATTAATACATCGTTCTTTGTCTGATACAACCACTGTAAGCCCTTTTTTGCAGAATCAAGTACAGGAAGAAAATCCGGTGCCCTGTGGTGTATTATAGGCATTGCCATTGCGAGCAACACTTCCGAAGGAACAGGTGTCGGACCAGGGGCTAACAGATACCGCTTTAACATAGCAAAACCTCCTCACATTCTCAGAAGGTCAAGAGTTAAAAGTTGTACATTAAAAATTATTGAACCTCTAAAACTTTTAGCTTTAACCTTTCACGTCTAAATTTGTTTCTCGATTAAACTAATAAAACTACCACAATGAGAGTTGTTTGGTCAAGAGCGACTACTTTACATTATCCCGATTTGAGGATTATAATATTATAATTAACTTTATGAAAAAGAAGATATTTTTTGCTATTGTTATTCTCCTATTGGGTTTTCTCTTAGGTGGAATCTCATTTTACATTCTTGGCCAGATTACCGGGCAACAAAGGGGATATCTGCCATACGCTACACCAAATGTACCCCGCCAGGTACTTGAAACAAGTAAGGCATTTTCCGAGATTGTCAGTGCTGTTACGCCTTCTGTCGTCAATATATCAACAACAAAAGTCATAAGAAGACATACAGACCCCTTTTTAACTGATCCTTTCTTTGACTTATTCAGCCCATTTCATGATTTCAGGACACCAAAGAAATGGAAGGAACAGAGTCTTGGCTCTGGTGTAATCGTCTCTTCAGATGGATATATAATCACGAATAACCATGTAGTCGAAAAGGCAGACGAGATAAGGGTGACACTTCTTGATAAAAGAACTTTTAAGGGAAAGATTATGGGTGCTGATCCTAAAACAGACATTGCAGTAGTGAAAATAGATGCGAGCAATCTTCCTACAATCCCCTGGGGCGACTCTGAAAAGTTGCAGGTTGGAGAGTTTGTTCTTGCAATAGGTAACCCTTATGGCCTGAGCCATACTGTCACAATGGGGATAATAAGCGCTGTCGGAAGAGCAAATGTCGGAATTGCAGACTATGAGGATTTTATCCAGACAGATGCAGCAATAAATCCCGGCAATTCAGGCGGGCCACTTGTGAACATTAAAGGAGAGCTTATCGGGATAAATGCAGCGATATTTTCCAGAACAGGGGGGTATCAGGGAATTGGATTTGCAGTTCCAAGCGATATGGTACGCCTTGTCATGGACCAGCTTGTGCAGAAGGGAAAGGTTACCAGGGGATGGCTTGGTGTGAGCATACAGGAGCTCACGCCTGAAATCTCACAGAAGTTTGGTCTTAAAAAATCAAAAGGTGCTCTTGTAAGTGATGTAGTCAAGAATAGTCCGGCTGAAAAGGCTGGTATGAACAGAGGTGACATAATCCTTGAATTTAACGGGAAAGATGTGAAAGACGCGAGCAGCCTGAGAAACATGGTTGCCCAGAGTAAGATAGGAACAGAAATACCAGTCAAGATACTCAGGTCCGGAAAGGAATATACAGTTAAGGCAACTATTGCTGAATTGCCAAGAGAAACAGCAGAGGTTACACCTTCTGAGTCACCCGATGACTCAGAAGTAAAAGCACTTACAGGCCTTACTGTTATGGGGCTCACAAAAGAAATAGCAAGACAGCTCGGTCTCACTAAAGATGAGAAAGGAGTTGTGGTAGTGAGAGTAGAACAAGGTAGTCCGGCAGATGATGCAGGGATAAAAAAAGGCGATATCATAAAAGAAATTGATAGAAAACGTGTAGATACCCTGGATGATTTTAATAAAATTACCTCAAATATAAAAAAGAATGAGACTCTTCTTCTCTTTATTAACAGGGGGAACAAAAAATTTTATGTTCCGCTCAGGGCAACTTAAAAAGGCAACGAAGCAGTATTAATTTAAATTTTTTATTGTTCATTACTGATAATTTTTATTAAACAAAGAGGGAGGTGATACAGAATGGTTATTATACGGCTTGCAATCTTCATCATTTTTACATTTTCTGGTTATATCTTAGGCACGAAGTATAACTACGAGATTTATGGCATCCTGCTGGGAGGATTTTTAGGTATTATTGCTGTAGCTATAGAGCCACTATTAAGGAAGGTCGCGCTCGGAACAATTATTGGAGGAATCTTAGGTATTTCATTAGGACTTTTATTCGCAAACCTTCTTATCATACCTTTTAACCCTATTTTAGGTGAGGAGAGCACCAAT
>Ga0224506_10003095_pt1 | contig 11102 bp, 8 predicted proteins | sample SF_Jan12_sed_USG_2_FD_169108 | JGI IMG/M metagenome (GOLD analysis project Ga0224506, IMG submission 169108) | Sediment microbial communities from San Francisco Bay, California, United States - SF_Jan12_sed_USGS_8_1 | ecosystem: Environmental > Aquatic > Marine > Sediment | place: USA...
GAACTCGGTATAGGATCTTTTACCGCTCTTGAACATGCGGTAACCAACACCGGCTACGGTACCTTGTAGATCAGCATACTGATCGTTGGCGATGCCACCATAGCCTATGGTGATGAAGGGGGAGGATGCAGCAGGCTCTGTATTAAACAGATACTTTGCCCGAAAATGGGTAAACGAGGCACTGGCCTGCCAGCTTTGCAGTACACCGACAGAGAAGGCCTCGGTAAAAGCGTGATCGATTTTTATACCCACATCACCATAGAGGCCACCAATACCAAGGCCAAAGGTGTTACCTGCAGCGGATGCGTTGTTCGTTGCTGACAGTATGCTAATGAGGGTTGCAGCTATGAGTGATTTTTTCATCGTCTTTCCCTGTAGATTTATATAAGTTAAATTGCTTATTGTTGTTCTGCTAGGCGGCTCTATTTCTCTGCCAGTATATCCAGTACATCTTCCAGTACCCGCAAGCGATCATCCTTATTCTCCATCTTCCAAAAGAACTTGAGCTTCTCATTGCCGTCCAGTTTGAAGCGCTTGGGACGATTCTGGATCAGCAGGATGATCTTCATCGGATCGATGTCGGGTTTGTCGGTAAAGGTGATCGTCCCCACATCGGTACCGACGACAATCTTGCGTATGCCGATGGGCTGGGCCTTGAGTTTCAGTTCGGTGATCTTGAACAGGCTCTTGCACTGTTCAGGCAGCAGGCCGAAGCGGTCGATCATCTCCACCTGCAGTTCGCGCAGTTCGGCGCTGTCCCTGGCGCTGGCGATGCGCTTGTACATCACCAGTCGGGTATGGACATCGGGCAGGTAGTCGTCGGGGATCAGGGCCGGGGTGCTGATGTCGATCTCGGCACCGTGGTCCAGTGGTCGTTCCAGCTCCGGCTCCTTGCCTGCCTTTAATGCAGCGACGGCCCGTTCCAGCAGCTCGCTGTAGAGGCTGAAGCCGATCGCCTGCATCTGGCCGCTCTGTCCCTCGCCCAGCAGTTCACCTGCACCACGGATCTCCAGGTCATGGGTGGCGAGGGTGAAACCGGTACCCAGATCCTCGATCGCCTCGATGGCCTCCAGCCGCTTCGCGGCATCCTTAGTCATCAGTTTCTTCGACGGCACCACCAGGTAGGCATAGGCGCGGTGGTGTGAACGGCCGACACGACCACGCAGCTGGTAGAGCTGGGCCAAACCGAACTTGTCGGCGCGGTCGATGATGATGGTGTTGGCGCTGGGGATGTCCAGACCGGTCTCGATGATGGTGGTACAGACCAGTACGTTAAAGCGCTGGTGGTAAAAGTCGGACATGACCCGTTCCAGCTGGCGCTCGCCCATCTGGCCGTGGGCAAACTCGACCTTCGCCTCGGGCACCAGCTCGGCGATCTCGCGGCTCATGCGTTCGATCGTATCCACCGAGTTGTGCAGCAGGTAGACCTGGCCGCCACGCTTGATCTCACGCTGGATCGATTCGTGGATCAGCGCCTTGTCCCACTTGGCGACGAAGGTCTTGACCGGCAGGCGGCGTGCCGGCGGGGTAGAGATCACCGAGAACTCGCGCATGCCGGAGAAGGCCATGTTCAGCGTACGCGGGATCGGCGTAGCGGTCAGCGAGAGAATGTCGATCTCCGAACGCATCGCCTTGAACTGCTCCTTCTGGCGTACGCCGAAGCGGTGCTCCTCGTCGATGATCAGCAGTCCCAGGTTCTGGTACTTGACGCTCTCCTGCAGCAGCTTGTGGGTGCCGATGACGATATCGACCTTGCCTGCGGCCAGACCACTGAGCACCTCATCCTGCTCCTTCTTTGAGCGGAAGCGTGACAGGGACTCGATGCGTATCGGCCAGTCGGCAAAGCGATCACGGAAGGATTCGTAGTGCTGCTGGGCCAGCAGCGTGGTCGGCACCAGCATCGCCACCTGCTGGCCGTTCTGTGCCGCGACGAAGGCGGCACGTATCGCGACCTCGGTTTTGCCGAAGCCCACATCGCCACAGACCAGTCGGTCCATCGGCTTGCTGGAGGCCATATCCTCCAGCACCGCCTCGATGGCGTTGTGCTGATCGATGGTCTCTTCGTAGGCAAAGGTGGCGGCAAAGGCACGATAGCTGTCGTCGATGGTGTGCTTGATGCCACGGCGCGCCTCACGCCGGGCGTAGATCTCCAGCAGCTCGGCGGCCACATCGCGGACCTTCTCGCTGGCCTTGCGCTTGGCCTTCTCCCACTGGCCGCTGCCCAGCTTGTGCAGCGGCGCGGTCTCCGGCGAGGCACCGGAGTAGCGGCTGATCAGGTGCAGCGAGACCACCGGCACATAGAGCTTGTCGCCGCCGGCGTATTCGAGGGTCAGGAACTCCTGCTCGATACCGCCCAGTTCGATCTTCTGCAATCCCAGATAACGACCGACACCGCTGTCCTCATGCACCACCGGTGCCCCAACCTCCAGCTCGGCCAGATTGCGCACCATCGCATCGGCATCTTTATGGCGGGCCTTCTTGCGCCGACGGTTGACCGCATGGGGGCCAAACAGCTGGGCCTCGGCGATGACACTGATGCCTTCATCGGTGAGCACACAGCCGCCGTCGATGTTGGCGACGGTGATACCGTGGCGGGCATCGCTGGCCAGGAAGGCCTGCCAGGAGTCGAAGCTGGTGGGGTAGACCTCACAGCCCTTCAACAGCTCCAGCAGTACCTCGCGCCGACCGGTGGATTCGGCGGCAAACAGTACGCGACCGTCGTAGCCCTGCAGATAGCCCTGCAGCGCACGGGTTGGATGACCGGTGTGGATGTCCAGGTTGACGCTGGGGGGCTGGGCGGTGGCGAAGTTGTGGTTGCCGGCCTTGTCCGGCTGCTCGAAGGCCTGCAGCTGGATGCGCGGGTAGTGTTTCAGGTTGCCAAATAGCTCCTCGATGCGCTGGTAGAGACTGTGTGGCGGCAGGATCGGACGTTCCAGGTTATGCCGGCGCTGCTCATAGCGCTCACCGATCTCATCCCAGAAGCGCTGCGCCGAATTGTCGATATCGTCGACGCTGAGCAGCAGGCTGTTGTCGGGCAGGTAGTCGAACAGCGTCGCGGTCTGCTCGAAGAAGAGCGGGAAGTAGTACTCCAGACCGGCAGGACTTAGGCCGGCGCTGACGTCGGCATAGATCAGGCTGCGACTGGGATCGCCCTCGAAGGCCTGCAGGTAGCCCTCGCGAAAACGCTTGATTCCCTCCTTGTCGAGGGAGTATTCGCGCGCCGGCAGCAGGCGGATGCTGTCGACCTTCTGCTCTGTACGCTGTGTCTCCGGGTCGAAGATGCGTATCGACTCGACCTCGTCATCGAACAGGTCGATACGGTAGGGGACCTCGCTGCCCATCGGGAAGAGGTCGACGATGCTGCCGCGTACCGCAAACTCGCCATGCTCCATCACCGTCGAGACACAGAGATAGCCACTGGCCTCCAGCTGGCGGCGCATCTCTTCGATCTTCAGCATCTGGCCGATGTCCATCACCAGGCTGTGGCCATCCAGATAGCTACGCGGGACCACGCGCAGCATTAGCGTGGTGATCGGGACGATCAGCACACCCTGGCGGAATGAGGAGAGGGTGCTGAGGGTCGCCAGCCGCTGCGAGATGATGTCCTGGTGTGGCGAGAACATATCGTAGGGCAGTGTCTCCCACTCGGGGAAGTGGCGGATCGGGTAGTTCTCCAGCTCCTGCCCCAGGTAGAACTGAAGCTCATACTCGAGGCGCATCGCGGTGGGGGTGTCCTGGGTCAGCAGCACCACAGGCCCCGAGGCGGCCTGTATCGCACGGGAGATGGCCAGCCCCTGCGCACTGCCATAGAGACGGCCCCAGTTGTAACGACCGGAGGCGGGTAGCTCAGGTGGGCTTAACAGGCTGTGCAGGGTATCGGACATGGTAATTATCAGTGTCTGGATGAAAACGCGTATTGTAACAAAGATGCCTGCCGAGGATGGTATTCAGGCAAACAAAAAGGGGGCCGAAGCCCCCTTTTCTACAGATTGGCAAACCGCTGGATTACAGCTTGTCTGCTTCCTCTGCCAGGTACTTGGCAACACCTTCAGGAGAGGCATCCATCGCCTTGTCACCCTTGTTCCAGCCGGCAGGACATACTTCGCCGTGCTCTTCGGTGAACTGCAGCGCGTCGATCATACGCAGCATCTCGTCAACGTTACGTCCCAGTGGCAGGTCGTTAACCACCTGGTGGCGTACCTGGCCGTTCTGGTCGATCAGGAAGGAACCACGGAAGGCAACACCGGCCTCTGGATGCTCTACATCATAGGCCTGACAGATCTCGTGCTTCACGTCGGCAACCAGGGTGTACTTCACAGGACCGATACCACCATCATTGATAGCGGTGTTACGCCAGGCGTTGTGAGAGAACTGGGAATCAATAGAGACACCGATCACTTCCACACCACGGCCGGTGAATTCTGCCAGACGGTGATCAAAGGCGATCAGCTCGGAAGGGCAGACAAAGGTGAAGTCCAGAGGATAGAAGAAGACAACGGCATACTTGCCCTTGGTAGCAGCTGAGAAGCTGAAGTCGTCAACAATGGAACCATCACCTAAAACGGCAGCAGCGGTAAAATCGGGTGCCTGGCGGCCTACAAGTACGCCCATGTTTGTATCTCCTGATAGTATGAGTATTCAACGTTAAACTTATATGGGCGCTAGGATAAAGAGCAATTTGGACTTAGTCAAGATTGAATCAATTTTTCTCGAACTTGTGTAGGATGGTCACAATCCTTAACCATAATCAACTTTAAGTATTTTATATAACATTATGATAACTAAAATATTATTAACCATTGGCGTCATTATGGGGCTGGTTATGTACCTGCGCCGTCGCAGTTCGACAAGAGCGGTAAACAGAACCACCAGCAGCGCAGCCCGGCATCCGGTCGAACCCATCATCCCACGCGGCATACTCTATATATTTATCGCCCTGATGCTTATCTCATCGGCGGTGATCTTCTATTACAACTGGGAGAAGAGCTATCGCATCATCACCGTACGGGTTATCAACACCCAGTCGGGTCATGTGGATGAATATCAGGTCCGCCGTGGTGAGGTGGATGGACGCAAGTTTGAAACCATCAACGGCAAGGTCGTGATCCTCGCGGATGTGGAACGGATGGAGATAGACGTCGCCAGTCCCTGAATAGGGACCTGATGCAATCTGGTCATTTCGAACTACAGGAGGAGTATTAAGTAAGATGCCTCCATTCGTCGGCATGACAAGAAAAACAAATGGTGCAAAAGTTTTGTCATTCCGACCTGCGGGAGGAATCTTAGGAAGCCTCCTTACGTCGGCATGACAGAGAAAACAAACGGTGCAAAAGGCTTGTCATTCCGAGCAGCGGGAGGAATCTTTAGGTATTAAAGACAATAATCTCTGAAAGGGAAGTTACACGTATCTTATATTTCTACCACCAAGTTATGCTCCTGCAGTTGCCCGTCACATCACGATGAATGCCAGAATAAGCTCCCGTGCCATATTTCATATTCAATGCTACCCGGCAGTCAAATATACTATTTAACATAATATATATTATGCGCACTTAGGATTCATTAATAATGTCACCACATTGTATAAGGATTATATCTATTCGCTTGTAGCGCTATCCGACACAATTCTTTGTAAAGATGCTTGATCGGTTATTTAAATAAACAGTCTATGAGTATATAAATATTTAAGGACAGGAATATTGTCATCATTGATAGGAAAATATGCATACGACCAGCTATGAGACCCTGAACAATATACTAGACGGTATGGTTGAAGGGGTCATTACGATAAATTCCCGGGGATTGATTCAGACCTTTAATAAAAGTGCTGAAGACATGTTTGGCTATCTGTCTGACGAAGTGATAGATAAAAACATCAGTATATTGATGTCTGAAGCTGAGCGTGATCACCATGATCAATATATTCAAAATTATCAGGATACAGGCGAAGAACGAATTATAGGAATTGGTCGTAATGTTATAGGTGTAAAAAAGAACGGCGATACACTCCCTTTACATCTTTCTATTCGGGAGTATCCAGGCAAGGTCAATGGTGAACAATGGTACATCGGTTCATGTCTGGACATTACGTTACAAAAGAAACAGGAAGTGCAGTTACTAAATAGTGTAAAGATGGAAGGGATAGGAAAGCTTACCAGCGGAATAGCACACGACTACAATAATATGCTTAATGTTATTTTGGGTTTTGGTGAGTTGCTACAGGAAAAACTCACTGACCACCCTACTCTTCTCGATTATACCCATCAGATCATTCATGCGGCTTCCAGAGGAAGTGATCTAACCAGAAAACTCTTGTCGCTTTCTAAAGAGACCACAGGTTCTGAAACCGCTGTAGATATAAACATGGTATTGCAGTCTGACTATAAGATATTGCAACGAACTTTAACGGCACACATTAAGATAGATTTAAAGTTAGCGAAGGATTTGTGGCCGGTGTTTTGTGATCAGGGAAGTTTGGAAGATGCCATCCTGAATATGAGTATAAATGCAAAGCATGCAATGCCAGAAGGAGGTACTTTAACATTTGCCACCGACAATGTTCGTATTGGCAGTGTGGAATCACAAATCCTGCAGATTGATCCTGGCGACTATGTAAAACTGACCATCTCTGACAGCGGCATCGGTATGAATAGTGATGTTGCTTCACATATATTTGAGCCGTTTTTTTCTACCAAAGATGAGAATGGTACCGGACTGGGTTTAAGTCAGGTATATCAGTATATTAAACACGCCAAGGGGGCAATCAATGTCTATTCTGAAGAAGGTCATGGCAGCAGTTTTTCCATCTATATACCTCGCTGGATGACAACTGAAAATGCGATGGACTCTTCTGAATACGTGCCAAATCTTTGCGAGATTGGCTATGAAAACATACTGGTGGTTGACGATGAACCAGCATTAAGAGAGTTGATGGGTACTATACTATCCTCTGCAGGATATACAGTTGTACTGGCAAGAGATGGTATTCAGGCTCTGGATCTATTAGCCACACATAAAATTGATTTGGTCGTTAGTGATGTCATTATGCCAGAGATGGACGGCTATGAACTTGCGCATATCATTCAACACACCTACCCGCATATCAAGGTTCAGCTCACCAGCGGATTTTCTGAAGACAGAGGAAAAACAGTAACTAACGAAAAACTCTTCAACACCATATTACATAAACCATATACATCCGAAGAACTGTTGGAAAAAATAGCCTACCTTGTGAAATGAACTGTTAATTAATATTAATTCAAACATAATTCATTTTTCTTACAGCCAAACATATGCCTAGACAAGTGACTGCAACAAGCCAGTCAGGCTGATGGTGCCAACCAGCCGCCCTTCTATATCCAGTACCGCCATATCATGTAACTGATGCTCGAGCTGTCGGTGGATAACATCGTCCAGCGCTTCTTTTAGTCTGGCGGTTGGAAAGTGTCGCCCCATCAGCTCTCGAGCATTTCCACTAACCACCTGTTCTATTAATTGTCTATGAGAGTGAGTCTGACTGTGTTCGGCAAGAACGATGCGGGCAATACGCAGCTTTGAGATATGACCGACGACACAGCCCTGAGGATCGGTTACATAGATGTCCTGAACATCAGGATAGCTATTGAACAGCATCAGTATCTCTTCAATTGCCGCATCTTCCTGCACCGCCAACTGGTGACCAGGATGCTTATCCAGCCATTGTGCTACAGTCGTTGTCATGGCTTATTACGCCTCTCCCCCAGTTCCCCTGCCCTCTGTAGGCTGTATTTAACCGCAAAAGGACCAAGTAATTCATACAATATAGTACTGGCAATGATCGTATTGATGATCACACCCTTTATGTCCTGCAGTTGCGGAATCTGGGTGATAGTCAGAGCCAAACCAACGGCAATCCCGGCCTGTGGCAGCAGGGCTAGGCCCAGCCAACTTCGTGTATTGGCTGGTGCTGAACCCAGCGAGGCGCCTGCTGAAGCCCCGGCTATCTTGCCAACCATCCTTGCGACAAAATAGATGGCGACCAGGGGGATGTTTTCACTGAAGACGGCAAGATCAAAGTGTGCGCCTGCGAGGGTGAAGAACATCGCAAATACCAGCTCATCGAAGTACTCGATGGGTGCAAACATGTGATCGGCCGCCGAGCGCATATACATGCGGCTAAAGAAACCCAGGGCCATTCCGGCCAACAGGGGGGAGACACCTATATAATCGGCGATGCCAAGTACCAGCAGAATAGTACCAAGGATCATCGGCAGACGCAGGCCACCCTGATGTATATGACGACCATACAGGGACAACAGTACCGCTGAACCCGCCCCCAACAAGACCGCTCCGCCGATTTCGTAGGCGATGCTGCCCAGGCCGGAACCGATACCCGTACCGACCAGGATAGAAACGATCACTGAAAAGGCCAGGATACCGATGGCATCATCAATGGCCACCACTCCTAGCAGAGTAGTAGTTAGCTCACCGCGGGCACGAAACTGGTGGATCACCGCCACCGTCGCTGCGGGTGCCGTTGTTGCCGCAATGGCACCCAGAGCCATGGCCAATGGTCCCGGATTTTGATATCCAAACATAGGAGCCAGCCACCAGATACTGATGATGACTATCACAACCGCCCCCAGAGATTCACCGATGGCACAGGAGAAGATAGTCCTGCCCATACGCCGCATCTGCTGCACCGTAACTGAACCGCCGATGATATAGGCGATAATCCCCAGCGCCATCGTGGTCAACGTCTCAGACCAGCCATTGAGATCAAAGCCGATACGATCCCCCAGGATCTGCGGAGAGAAAAGGATGCCAATCAGTAAATAACCGACGATACGTGGAAGGCCCAGGCGAGATACCTGCAGGGCAGCCAGCAGGCCCAGTACCAGAAGCATGCCGATCAGCAAGGGGATGGATAGTTCTGATGTCATATGTTATTGATATTCCTGACGGTACTTACAGTCTGCTACGACAATCTGGATAGTTCAATGGATATTTCGATGAATACAACGAACAACTGGCAGGATCAATTCCAGCTTGATGAGGGGCTCATCTATCTTAACCATGCCGCGGTCTCCCCCTGGCCCAGATGCGCACAGGATGCGGTAAAAGCGTTCGCCGATGAAAACAGCAACTATGGTTCCAGAAATTATCTACAGTGGCTGGAAACGGAGCAGACACTGCGTGAACAACTGGCGCATCTGATTAATGCCCCCTCTTCCTCGGATATAGCGCTGTTAAAGAATACCTCGGAGGCGCTCTCTGTGGTTGCTCACGGTCTGGACTGGCAAAGTGGTGACAATATTGTCAGCAGTAATGAAGAGTTTCCATCAAACCGTATCGTCTGGCAATCCCTGGCCAGTCAGGGTGTAGAACTACGCCAGGCTGCTCTCTGTGCAGATGAATCACCAGAAGATGCACTGTTTGCACTGGTCGATGAGCATACACGTATGATTGCCATCAGCTCGGTGGAATATGCCAGTGGTCTGAAACTGGATTTGCAATGCATCGGTGAGTTTTGCAGGCAGCATGAGATCCTCTTTTGTGTCGATGCAATACAAAGTATCGGTGCCCTGCAGTTTGATGTGCAGGCCTGCCACATAGACTTTGCAATGGCCGATGGTCACAAATGGATGCTGGGACCGGAAGGACTTGCCCTCTTTTATGTAAATTCAGAACGGCTTGATGCATTACAGTTACACCAGTATGGCTGGCATATGACCGAGGACTATCTGAATTTTGACAATCGGGAGTGGACGGTGGCAGAGAGTGCCAGACGTTTCGAATGCGGCAGTCCCAACATGCTGGCGATACATGCCTTGCAGGCCAGTACGGCATTGCTATTGGACATAGGCATGCAAGAGATCGAACAGCGTGTAAATATGAATAGTCGATATCTCATTGACTTGATCGGTAAACATAAAGATCTGATCTGTATTACTAATACAGATCAGGAGCGGTTGGCCGGTATCGTCACCTTCAAACACCAAGCAAAGGATTCACACCACTTGTATTCAGAACTTATGCAGGCAGGAGTTATGTGTGCCTATCGTGGTGGCGGGATCCGTTTCTCACCACACTTTTACAGCAGTAGAGAAACCCTGGACAGGGGTATAGCAGCTGTTCTGAAATGATCGTCTTGTGCATGAATCTAATTGTATATTGCCACTTAGCCTAGTGTAATTTCCATAACCTTTCGGCATTGGCATGGGCGATTGCATGAGCAACATCCACCGGCAAATTGCTCAGAGCCTTTCTCCACAACGCAAGTCGCTGTGTATAGTCATGCTTCCAGTGTTTTGAAAGCAAGTTATCCACCGCAAAGATAAACCGTTCTGGATGTGAGATGACCAGTTCCCGCCATGCCGGAGCCAGTTCGTTACCCGCGAACATATTGACCCAAGGCTGGTTAGAGCGATTCACTGCGATGGTATTGCTATGCGCGGTTAGAAAATAGATGTTCGGATGATTGCTTAGCAGAGATTTGACTTCCTCGGCCGACAACTTTTCCATATGGTTTAAGCAAACGGGTCTTGTGGATTACCCTTTAATAGCTTCTCAAGCTCTGCATGGAACTGCTTTTTCGAGGATGGGGAGAGAGACGAAAATTCTATATGCAGGATCAGAGGCCATTCATATTCACGTATAGCATCCAGTGCCGCACTGACTCGTCTATCATCCGGATATACAATAACCGCGGGAGCAAAATCTCCTTTCGGGGCGTGATACAGTAGTAATTCAGCCATTGCTGAAAATCGGCCACTCTGTGCCTGACGTGCAATATTTTTATAATACTTTGGACGATCTTTCATATACGCACCTCCTTTGGTACGTATCGAAGGTAGTATCCGTTGTGAATGTTCCACTGCCCAGTCCAGTACATCACGATTTGTCCGTTTACCGCGTGCAAAAAGGATGATTGTCTGGATGTCGGCAGCATCCATATAGCCTGTATCAATCCATCGAGTTGCACCCCTCATCTACCTGTTAATGCGCATCTATAAAGTAGAGCTCTTCAGAATGCAGGGAAAAGTTTATGCATAAGATTAGTATGAAAAACAGTGGAGATATGGTGTTGCGTATGAGAAGTCGCCTCTTCATCTTTAAATAGC
>Ga0224506_10003099_pt1 | contig 11097 bp, 8 predicted proteins | sample SF_Jan12_sed_USG_2_FD_169108 | JGI IMG/M metagenome (GOLD analysis project Ga0224506, IMG submission 169108) | Sediment microbial communities from San Francisco Bay, California, United States - SF_Jan12_sed_USGS_8_1 | ecosystem: Environmental > Aquatic > Marine > Sediment | place: USA...
CCTGTAACATCGCAAAGGTGGCAAGCATGCCGGCTTCCAGACAGGTGCTGGCAATGACCGTTACGGAGCGGGGAGCATCAGGTATCGACCAGCCGGTGGCGGGGTCGAGGATATGGCTGTAGCGAATACCGTTATGTAAGAGATAACGGTGGGTATCGCCACTGGTAGCCATGGCCCCTCGGGCGAGGCTTATGCTGCCCTTGGCTGCCTGGGCCTGTTCCGGGTCCTCAATGGCGATGTTCCACGGGGTGGCCGGGGGTCGGGGGCCGATGACATGGATGTCGCCACCAAAGTTAACCAGGCCACTATCGATACCCTGTTGTTGCAACAGCAGGGCGGCACGATCTACGGCGTACTCCTTGCCTATACCGCCCAGATCGATCTCCATGCCGACGGGCGTCAGCAGGTTCGGGTTTTGCCAGTCGAGTCGTTGAAAGCCAATTAGTGATAGTAGCGGTTCTATCTGTTCCCGGGAGGGTAAGCGGTCACTGCCGTCGAAGCCCCAGGCCTGGCGAAGGATGCCGGAGGTGATATCGAAACGCCCCTCACTCAGCTGGTAACAGAGTTGGGCATAGTCCAGCAGTTGCGCGCTCTCATCGTCCAGTTGAACCGGCTGGCCATTGGCATGATTGATCCGGTGGATGATGTTGTCATTACGATAGCGACTGTACTTGTGTTCTATGCGCAGCGCTTCGGTCTGCACGATCAGGCAGAGTTCACGGGCCTGCTGTTCACTGTTACCGCTCAGCAATACCTCGCAGGGGCTGCCCATCGCCTTAAAGCGTCCGCACCAGTAATCGTCACGGCGTATCAGTTGCAGCGAAATGTCGGGCATGTGGTTTATTTCTTTAGCAACTTTTTAATCTGATCTTCGGTCTTCTTTGCGTCCTTTTGCAGAAATCCCAGATGTACATGGCGAATCCTGCCCTGGCGATCGATCAGGTAGGAGCTGGGCATTGCCTTGACTCCGTAACGACGCGCGACCTTACCCTGTGGATCCAGTGCTACCGGAAAGTTGATACGAAACTCCTTGAGGAAACGTTTTAGCTCTTTTTTATCCTTATCCAGATTGATGGTGATAACACGCAGGCCCTGTTTTTTATATTTTCTTTGTAACTGACGCATTACCGGGAAGGACTTGCGACAGGGTTTACACCACGATGCCCAGAAATCCAGATACACCACCTTGCCCTTATAGCTGGAGAGCTTGACGGTTTTCTTGTCCAGTGTCTTGAGAGTGAAGTTGGGAGCCTTGTAACTCTTGGCATGGCCCGCGCTCATCGGTGCCAGGGCCAGGCCCAGGGATAAAAGTAGTACGGGGATGGGGATAAAGGATTTTGCAGATAAATATTTCATAGTACGTACTTTTATAACATGAAGCGGTTTGGAAAAGGTATGCGAAATGGTGATTAACGTGGCCAGGGTCCGGTTTTGCGCCCCAGATTATCCATACTCAGGTTTTCGATCTGGTTTGCACCATCCTCATCCTTGAAGCTGCGGGTGGCCGTAAGCAGGAAACTGCTCTGTGTGGGCGTACCATTGTCCAGGTGCCAGGCACATTGCGGTGAATAGATGGTGGTATCGCTGGCGTCACGATTTTTATCACTGCAAGGGCCACTGCCATAGTTCGACAATTGACAATCGACATAGGAGTGGGGGACCTGTCGCGCATAGCACTGCTGCATCTCTGCGGCCGCACGCAACAGGGCATTGACCGCATCACCACGTTTGGCATCGTTCAACTGTTTGGTGTAGTAGGACCAGCCCACCAGCGAGAGTATGCCGATCAGGGCGACGACCACCATCAGTTCCAGCAGCGTAACACCGCGGGTGTAAAAATATCTATGCATCGATTTCATATCAATCTAATCATTTGAGTTGTTCATAGCGCAGGCGTCGCCATGACTGGCGTATCAGTCCCGACTCGGTGCTGCCGTTGCCTATGATATTGCTGTTTGTTGTGGCGTTGCTGTCAGCGGTATAGATAGTAGAGCCCAGCTTGCTCGGACCGGCCGGCAGCCCGCCTTCTATCTTGCTGCCACTGACCACCACATCACTACCGGAGACGTTGATGGTATCGGCCTGGTTGACGTAATAGTCATGGTCGGTATCGAATACCGAGGCCAGGGTTCGAGCTCCGTTCGCCAGATCCAGTGCCAGTAACCAGCCACTGCCGCCGATGGCACAGACATTGGTGGACGGGATCAGGCTGACAAAGTAAACGGTGCCAGCATGGAATAGTGCGGCATCAATAACACGTTCACCGGGCTCATCCAGATTGAGATACCAGCCTCGGGCGGGTGACACCGGATCGGCATAGCGAACGGGATTCGGTGCCGCCAATACACGATGGGTACCACTGGCAGTCGTCACCGTACTGAAGGGACCCTGCTGGACCAGTTGTGACAGTGTCACGGTCGGGAGTTCACCATTATCCCAGATGCCATAGAGATGTTGCGGATCACTGGAGGCCTTGTCGGCGTTGACCAGATATTGTCCGCTGCCAAATATCACCATCAGGTTGGGTGAGGTATCGTCGTTAAAAGGCATGTTGGGATTAAAGGCGACGCTGGGGCGGGCCGTGATCGGTTGATTGTTGCTGGTGGTGAACAGTTTCTGCGGCGTACGGCTCCCCCAGCTGCTGGCCGGACCACGCAGATCAAATGCCCACAGGTTGCCAAACAGATCACCTGCATAGACACGGTCGGCGATCTTGTCGCCGTTGTAGTCAACCACCTGTGCCGGACTCAGACCATTGCGGGTATCACTACCCAGGGTCTGGCTGCCGGTGCTGAGGACATAGTAGTCCTGCCCCAGATCCCACTGTTTGTCACTGCCGGGGCCGCTGAGCTTGAGGATGAACAGCTGTGCCTGACCGTCTTTTGGGCCACCGCTATCATCGTTGTAGCCGTTGCTGACGATCACATACCACTCTATCCCCGAGCCATTGCCCAGCGGCGCGATGATTGGCTCTCCAAAGCTATGTCCCAGGTCCGGATGATTGAACTCCCACATTACCTGGCTGGCGGCGATGGCGGCCGAGCCCAGGATATCGGGCTCGGTTATATTCATTGCGTAGAGTCCTTTGCCACCGCCGCGCAGGCCACCCACCAGTACCGTGTTCCAGCGGTTATTAAACCATGCATCGGACACCGCCGGTGTCGCATCGACATAATAACGGTGCTGATAATTGGGTTGGGTCAGGTAGTGCAGACCACTGTCCGTGGTCGCCGAGGCAAACAGGCTGGCCGGGATATAGGCAAAACGTTCCTCGCCATTGGTGGCAGAAAAACCATGCAACATCCCGTCATTGGCACCCACATAGACCATCGGCTGGCGATTCTTCTGGGTCTGTTTAAAGTCTGTATAGGGGCTGCTTGCCGGGAACGGCGCACGCTCCGGCCAGTTCTGCTCCGGTGTACCCACATGTACCGCCGAGCTATGGACGATGTCTCCCAGGCGACTGTCACGGACGCGCAAATTGCGCACGACAGAGCAACTGGTGGTGGCTCCCTGTTCGCAACCACGTTTGCCCTTGATAAACAGCAGGCGCTCCTGTGCGGTTGTATCCGTAGCCTCGATATTGCCGTCGCTATCGGTGCGCAGATCATCCTGTTGTTGTGGACTCAGACTGTTCCATTCAAAGGGGATACCCAGCTGACTTTGCAGGTTAAAGCTGATGATGCTACGTGGTGAACTGTCTGTGCGACTGTCCAGTTTCTGTGCCGCACTCCAGATCTGACCACCAAGGCTACCGTTGCGATTGACTCCCCTGGCGATCAGATCACCCTTCCAGGCCGCGGAATCAAACAGGCTGATATAGGCCTTGGTGTCACTGCGGGTGGAGTAGCTGCTAAAACCGATCGCTGCGGCGCTGCCCTGGTGGGCGGCGACGGCGTTCAGTTTTGAGAGCAGTTTGCTGCCTATGGTTGCGGGATTGCTGGCATGAATAATGTCGCCGCGACCGTTTACCGCTACATGATAGAGATCATCCTGCTGGTGCGGATGTGTATCGGTGCCGGGATTGGTCCAGCCAGGTATGGTGGTATAGGCATCGGCAACGGTGGTATGGGTCTTGCCAAGTATGCTATCGCCTTTGGCTCCGAGGGAGACCACAAAGCTGTTCATGTGCAGTCTGGTATTACAGTCCAGGCTGGGGTCGGGACTGGCATCGCTACAGCCGGCCGGCGGTATGACCTGACCATAGGGTGAGCTACCGATGTAAATATAGTAGCGAAAGGCGATGTCCCCCAGGGTACCGCGGTAGCCATCTTCGTAGGGGTGACCCTTATGGAAGTCATAATTGTGATTGAGAAAGAAGGGCGTGTGGTCATCGCTGTAACCGTCGGTGGCCAGTACCGCGACGTTCTTTTCACACTGATACTGTATCGGGCTATTGGTACTACGGCCTAACTGCAGGCCGACATGGCCAAGGGCATGTCGATTGCGGCTGTCCACCGTAGCGGTTGCCGCGCTGTTATAGATGGACTGAAACAGTGCCTGACGTTCGCTACTGTTGTCCATATCTCGCATCTCTACGGTGATACGATTATTGCTGGTGAAGCTGCCAACCTTGCTGTTACGAAACTCGGTGAGGGCCTGGGCCAGACTGCCACGTATGGCCAGTTGGCGTTTGCGGTAATAGCTAAACCAGTTGGCAAAGTTTTGTATCGCACTCTGGTATTGACTCGTTGTGGCATAGTTGGCCGGCTTGATCTCATAACGGTCCATCAGAGTGCCATCGGGTGCCAGACAGGTGGGACAGGCGGAACTGGCAGTATAGCCGGTGGTATCTGTGCTACCGGCGGTACGGAAATAGGTGGCGGGAAAGTATGTCACGCTACGTAGAGATTCGGCGGCCACCGGCAGGTTGTTTTCATCCAGCATGTTGGGAAAGAATTTGAATTTCCAGTTGGCCTGGTTCCAGTTTGCATGGGTGTTATCAAAATCCACGGTCAGATTGAGACTGCCTGCTGTACTCTGCAGCGGATCAAAACGGGCCGCAGAGGGAGACGCATTCGAGAAACTGTACCCACCCTGTGATGGCCAGGGTAGATACTGGAGTGTGGGATCATAATAGGACTGATTGAAATCCGGACTGCGACCATAGGCATAGGCGTCTACCGGTGGTAGGGCAAAGTAGTCATTTGTACCATCAGTCCCCAAACGCCGGCCATTGTAGGAGCTGTTATAGCCATTGGGAAACAGGTAGGTGAATTTTTTCCACGAGCTGTTGGCGATCGCATTCATGTTGACGTTTATGACACCCGCAGCGATCTGATTTGCACTATTTCGTCCGACAAAACTGTCGTCAGTGCTATACCACCACAGGGCGCCATCACTGCTTGGCATCAACAGTTCAAAGTCCATGCTCAGAGAGTCATCAATCGCCAGGATGATGTTTGGATCTACCGTGCTGGAGAGGAATATCGGGCTAGTGGATAGCGGACCAGGTGCTGCGGTAGCCGGGGCAGCAGTCAGTGTGGTGACAAGCAGCAGACCACAGGCAATAGACTTGTTGTAATAGTGCATCAGATCACCACCTGTAGTTTGCCTGCAGCATGACGTGTGACTGGGGCGAGCTGCCATAACCTATCGCGGTAACTCGTACCATTTTTACCTTTTCTGGTTTATCCAGGCTCGGACCGACCTCGATCTCACCGATACGCTCTATGATGTAGCGCGCGGGGTGTGCATGTATACCCGGGTCTACATTGACGACAATGGATCCATCACCCGTCCAGGTAGCCTTGAGTGCCCATGGCTCACTGGTTCCCGGCGGGGTTTCAGGATAGAGCCCGGCATTGTTTTGTGCGTTTTCAAAGTCATCCCACAAGAGCGGGTTTAGCGTGTCTTTCAATGTATTCTCGGCACTACGCATGGCGATCTCGGCGGCCTGCATTGCGGTGGCGAGATCACGCTGGTGGGTCGCCAGCTTGTGTTCGATTACCGAACCCTGCATCACCGTTACCGCCAGTGAGGTCAGGATCACCAGAATGATCAGGCTGATGATCAGCACGGCACCACGTTGCCGATAAACAAGGCCCGGGACAGACACTATTCTGCCCCCCGGTTGCGCAGATGTATGGTCGTGCTATAGACCTTGCGGATATAGCCATCTACGTTTTTGCTTAGCGTGGTATCCAGCAACTGGTAGTCAACGGTTGTCGGAGTCGTGGCCAGTTCATCGACGGTAAGTACCGGTTGTTGTGACCGTACCAGTAGCGCGATCTGCAGGCTCACCACGTTATTATAGTTGTCGGCTACGGTCGGGTCTGCCGATATCAGATTGGCGCTGAGATATTTATTCACCGAGCCATCGTTGTCACTATCCAGTCCATAAAGTATACGCAGGTGTTCTATCCCCGAGGCCATGGGTGTCGCTGGCTTGTCATTGATCTTGACGTAGAAGGTGTCATTCGTGGTGATGTAATAGGCGGTGGTTGCAGCCTTGTTTAATACCGTGTCGAGTACATCAAACTTGTCCAGTGGTGTCGTTGAGCCAGGGCCACCCCAATTGGCGGGAAAGTTATTGATCTGATGTTCGATGTTGACGATGGTATCGCCGTTGTCCTGGGCGGTAGAGATATTCGAGACCACAAAGGAGCGCCCCTTTTGACAATCCACCGCAATAAGGATGTCGTTGGCGCAAATATTGTTGATCCGGTTGGAGGTATTGCCACTACAGGCATTGGTTTCAGAACTGAGATACTCGGCAAAAAACATGCTGTCGGATTTTTGCTTTACCAGCCGAAAGCCCTGATCACTGGCCCTGCGCACCACCAACACATCACTGTCGCCGAGTATCGGCAGGCTATCGAGTACTGTGGGCAGGACACTGCTCCCCTTCAGGTAACCCTGGATGCCAATGTGGAAGGGATGGAAGTAGGCATCGTAATCGGCAATGCTGCTGGTGTAGTGGTTGCCATCCAGTTTGGCGCAACCGAGCATGCCCGCCTGTTGTACCTGCTCGCCTATGTAATGCAGCAGGTAACGGGCGGTATCCTGCATATCTGCCTGCTCGGTATCACCGGCATAGAGCTGCTTGGTGGAGAGGAAGATCTGGCCCACCCCGGCCAGCAGGACCAGAGAGATAAAGGAGGCCAGCATCAGCTCCACCAGGGTCATGCCGTTTTGGCGTGTCAGATTCACTGGCTATCCACCTCGAACGACATGCAGTCTAGCGGCGGGCAGGTCGTCGGTAATGTGTTGTAACGCTGGATTTTGCCGTTCCACATCACCGTGATCAGGATACGCTCACCGATAAGTTGGGTCTTGCCACTACCCTGTAGCAACAGGTCGCTGTTTTTCAGCGCCGCCGACCAGGCGAGGATGTCATTGCTGGCGATGTTGGCCGGATTGCAGCCGGCGCTGCAGTCGGCACCGGTGCCACTGACCGCGGTGGTATCGATACCGTTATAGAATCCCGCCCTGACCCCGATGGGATTGGCACGCATGCGCTCTGCCAGGTCCTCCATCAACAGGCTCGCCTGGGTATACTGAAAAGACATATCGATATTCTTTCGCGCCACGCCCTGTAGCGCAGCCAGTCCCAACAGGCTGATAGCGGAGATCAACAGCGCGATCATGACCTCCATTAGCGTAAATCCCTTTGTCTGTCTCATATCATCCGGTGTTTGTGCGTGAGATTATCCATATATATCGTCCAACTACCCAGGATAGTGCAATATAAATTTATCCCTATGGAGTATGGGAAACAACCCGCATCGCTGCCGTCCTGACCCTGGTCAGGATTTTGCCAGCGGTTATGGGGTAGAATTTGTACCTTCATTGGGCAGGAAAGAATCTGTGAGTGTAAATAATCAGGATATTTTAATCGTCGGCGGCGGCATTATCGGCATGTTGACGGCGCGAGAACTGGCCAGGTCAGGTGCCAGCGTACGCTTGCTGGAGCGTGGTGCCACCGGTCAGGAGTCCTCCTGGGCCGGCGGCGGCATCATCTCGCCACTCTACCCCTGGCGTTACGAAGAGCCGGTTACTGCACTGGCTGCCTGGGGTCAGCAATACTATCCACAACTGGCGCGTGAACTGCATGCAGAGAGCGGCATCGATCCCGAATTGCTGCCCAGTGGCCTGTTGATGCTGGATGTGGAGGATGCCGCGGCTGCCCGTGCATGGGCGAAGACGCACCAGCACCGTATTGAAACGCTGCATAAAGAGGGTTTACAGGAACTGGAGCCGGGTCTGGCCCAGGGCGATAGCGGCCTGTGGATGCCCGATGTTACACAGATTCGTAACCCGCGTATGGCCCAGGCGGCACGTCTTTCATTAAAGAAGCTGGGGGTTGTGGTCGAAGAACATGCCGAGGTGACTGATCTGGTCGTCGAATCCGGTCGTATATGCGGGGTTGAGACCGCCAAAGGACGCTATCTGGCAGACAAGGTGGTGGTGGCCTCCGGGGCCTGGAGTGCGGAGTTACTGGCCCGGCTGATGGTGCCGGTCGAGGTGGAGCCGGTGAAGGGGCAGATGATCCTCTATCGGGCTGCACCCGATGCGATCCGCCATATCGTCCTGAATCAGGGGAAATATATTATCCCCAGACGCGATGGGCATGTGCTGACCGGCAGTACGCTGGAATTCGTTGGTTTTGAAAAATCGACCACGGAGGATGCGCTGCTGGAGTTGCGCCAGGCGGCTGAGCAGATGTTCCCGCTGCTGTCGGAATGCGAAGTGGTCAACCAGTGGGCCGGCCTGCGTCCCGGCACACCGACCGGAATCCCCTATATCGGCGAACACCCCCGGGTGGAGGGGTTGTATCTGAATGCCGGGCATTTCCGTAACGGTGTTGTGCTGGGTCCTGCCTCGGCCCGATTGATGGCGGATCTGGTGTTGCAGCGCACGCCCATTCTGGCCCCGCAGCCCTATGCATTGGACTCAGTCCACTGATGTGGGATAATTGAGCTATATTTGTTTGGATTTAGTCCGGAAACAGATTCCTTCCAGGGACTGGATAAAAGAGGAAATACTATGTTTAGTCAAATTGTCAGCAAGGCGGATGCGATCCACAAACTGCAGGATCAGGGTATTAATCCCACCCAGCAACGTATCGTGATTGCTCAGTTACTGTTTGCCAGACCACAACATGTATCGGCAGATCAGGTATTGATGAGCGTACAGGACAGCGGTACTCATGTCTCCAAGGCCACGGTCTACAACACCCTGTCACTGTTCGCTGAAAAAGGTCTGGTGAAGGAGGTCATCGTTGATCCGAGCCGGGTCTTCTACGACTCCAACACCGATGCCCATCACCACTTTTACAACGTCGATAGCGGTGAACTGCAGGATTTTGCCCATAACAACATGTCCATCGATGCGATGCCTGAACTACCACAGGGAACGCAACTGGATGGCGTTGACGTCATCATCCGCATACGTAATACCTCCCTGTAGGCATTCACACTCCGCGCTTTTCTGTTTGCAGCGCGGGCGGCGGTAGATGATAGTAAGGGTCTGTAGAGGTGCTTGAGCTTTCGCTATGGCAGTACAATACCTAACCAACCAGGGACGCAGGCGACTACTGCAGTTGGCCGTGTTGTTATCTATCGTACTGTTTATCCTGTTACTGCCTTCCAGTGCACCACGTTCTACCTCTTCTGCTGTCATCAGCCATATTCTCGGTTACCGAATCAACTCACCCTTACCGTTGGAAGTCGGCGGACGTAAACTATCACATCTGCCTTTACGTCAACTTTATGCGGATACGGAATATCAGCCCATCTGGGTCGCCGGCAATGGGCCCAATCATCGTGCCAACAGTTTTTTGCGCTGTCTGCAAAGCAGTTATCGTGATGGACTGAATCCGCAAAATTACCAATTGCACACACTGCAAAGACTCTGGAAGGAGCGTATCCCCGAACGGCTGGCACAGCTGGAGCTGTTGCTGTCGGATACCTTTGTGCAATATGCCAAAGACATGTATCAGGGGCGGGTGATACCGCAGACAGTGGATCAGGAGTGGTTCCTCGATCTTCCGGAGCTGGAGATGACATCGCTGTATGAACAGGCACAAGGTGATGAAAGTATCTGTCACTCTATTTTTTTGTTACGGCCGAAACATCCCCAGTACACACGTTTACGTCAGGCACTGGCCGAATACCGGCAGATTCAGCAGCAGGGTGGCTGGTCAGCCATACCCTCGGGCACGTTAATCAAGCCGGGTATGGAGGATGAGCAGGTTCCATTGATACGTCACCGGCTGATTATCAGCGGCGACTATTTTGGTCGCGACAGTAACAGCCAGCTTTTTGATCAGGAACTGAGTGAGGCGATAAAACAGTTCCAGCATCGCCATGCTATCTACACCGATGGCATGGTGGGCGATGAGACGCGCATTGCGATGAGCATACCGGTGGAACAACGCCTGGCACAGATACAGGCCAATCTGGAGCGCTGGCGTTGGGTACCGCGTCATTTGGGTTTTCGTTACATCCTCGTCAACGCGGCCGGTTACGAGCTGGAGGTGGTCGAGGATGATGAGCGGGTGCTCTCCATGCGCGTGGTGGTGGGAAAACGCGACCGGCCAACCCCGGTGTTCACCAGCGATCTACAGTTTGTGGATTTTAATCCGGTCTGGAATGTACCGCACTCGATCGCGGTGAAGGATATCCTGCCCAAGCTACAAAAGGATTCAGGTTTTACAAAAGAACATCAGATACAGATCCTGCGTGGCTGGAATCAGAACGAACACGAGGTAAATCCCTACGAGATAGACTGGCAGTGGTATAGCGAAAAACACTTTCCGTTTCATCTTCGTCAGCCCCCGGGGAGGCATAATCCACTGGGAACAATACGTTTTCTGTTTCCCAACAGCCATGAGATCTACCTGCACGACACCAATCATGCCGAATTGTTTGACCAGCCCGAGAGAAACTACAGCTCAGGTTGTATCCGCGTAGAGAAACCGGTGAGTCTGGCGCGTTACCTGTTAAAGGACGATGCCAACTGGACCCGGCAGAAGATCCGAGAACAGATCAATAGCGGGGAGTCCTTTCGTACACAAATGGGTCGCACCCTGCCGGTTTATATACTCTACTTTACCGCATGGGTGGATGAAGACGGACGTCCGCACTTTTATCA
>Ga0224506_10003101_pt1 | contig 11096 bp, 9 predicted proteins | sample SF_Jan12_sed_USG_2_FD_169108 | JGI IMG/M metagenome (GOLD analysis project Ga0224506, IMG submission 169108) | Sediment microbial communities from San Francisco Bay, California, United States - SF_Jan12_sed_USGS_8_1 | ecosystem: Environmental > Aquatic > Marine > Sediment | place: USA...
AGAGGAACAAGTCACGATAAACGAGCAATTGGAAGACCAATTGGACCAGCAACAAACCGCCAACGAACAATTAGAGGGTCAGTTGGAGGAGCAGCTGGCGACCAACAAGAATGTCACAAACATGATGTACCTTTTCGGAGTGACCACAATAGTTTTCGCAGCCGTGACAGTGTTCCTCTTCATAGTCAACAGAAGAATGAGAGTTCTCACACAACCTATAGCCTAATCCCCAGTGAAAATGTATGGAAGGCACACAATCCCCATTTTTTCAATCAATTGTCTAAAAACAGTTTGGAAAATCCTCGCGCGCACACACTAGTTATTTTTGGCTTTCTTTCGTGCTTCACATGAATCCTTTTTTGGGCAATCAAAGTTTATTGTATGACATATACCTGATTCATTATTCAAGTATTCTCTAAGGGATATTCTCTTTGCGCCTAGCAATCCAGAGACAAATAAACAAGGCAACACAACACGAGTATGCGCGCGCGCACCCAAAAGGGCTACCCTTTCTTTGCGAATCTGGACTGGCGCCATTTCCTAGTAAATCTCTTTCTGTAGATTATAACTGCTAGAGTTGCTGTCATGACTAGTGGTAGAATGATCCATGACTGAAATTCTGGGATGTTTCCGTCGTCCGACAAATCTGCGTCATTTGGGTAGCCTCGGCTTTCCCAGTATCCTCGATAGTCTTCGTTGTCCGAAAGTTCGATTTCTGTTATCCATTTTATCCATTTGTATCCCCACTTGCTTTCTGCCACAAGTTGGAACGGGAATCCTCTTTCTGGTGGTAGGGTTACGTTATTCATTTTGTATGCTATCATTATGTTGTTGTCGATTATGTAATCCAGTGGTAATGACGTAGAATAGCCATCATAAGCATAGAATATCACCACCGTCGCTTTTGGGTCAACTTCTGCCTCTTCAAGCAGGTCCTCAACTAGGATGCCCTCCCAGAGTATGGTTACACTCCATCCCTCTACACAATGCAACGTGACAACCTTGTTGAAACTTTGATACTTACTAATCACATCGTCATAAGTGTATTCTACTTCGTTATTCACGAGGCCAGTGACAGTGAGCCTATAATCTTCTACATCTATGTACTGTGGTCCTTCAATCGAGTTTTCTCTAAAATCATCAATTGATGAGAGATCTTGTCCTTCATACTCTCTAATTTCTACGTTTTCAAGTGATGTTGTTTCGCTTGTCGTTGGAGTCGATATTCCAACTATCGCGTTAACAAAAACAACTGCAAACACTATTCCAACTAGCAAGAGCGTTATAACAAATACCCTTTTGCAATACAACAACGAGCCCCAATAATCATGACATACGTCATATCATATAAACGTTATGCGCGCGCGCAAACGTTACAGTAATAGATTAGTTATGGGTGCATCGGAGACGGTTTGGGGTTTGGGTTTGGGATTAAATTTTAATGCGCGCCACGCGCGCGTCATGATCTCAATTTTGTTCTTCCATTTGTGTGTGTGCACGCTGGAAAACTCAAGAAAATAATCTCCAAGATCGCTCTTCACTTTGAATAATCTGCGCCTCAACGGCCGGTTTTTGCCAAATCTAATTCAGCCTAGGTGTGTAGTTCGTGACTTCGCTATATGTCATCAACCGGAATACTGCTGATATAATTTTCAGGCTATATCGACCTTGGAGAAGCGCAAATGGGCCGCGGCATATTTCGAAAGGCGTTAGTATTCGTCGAGCCGTTACTAACGCGTTTTAATCTAGTTCCATTTGTGATGCATCTGTATGATCATGTTTGTGGAAGGATAGAAAAAGTCCAAGTTTTCTTAATCAAAGGGTTAGTTAGGAACACCAACTATTCAGTCACTACTCTATTCATAGGATGCGAAGAATCAGCTTATCAGCTAGCTTATTTGGCGTATTCTGAAATTGAAAAAATTGTGTCTCTTGGAAAGTTCTTGTCTTGTCAAATTGATCCTTCGCATCTACCAGAGGTCGAAATCATCGCAGTTTCTGTAAAAAAGCCTTTGCTAGGCAAATTCCTAGAGCGTGGCTATTTGTTTCTGCCATATGTGAGTTTCAGCCTCGATCTGCGTCGGTCAATAGGTGATATAATGAAAAGGTCGAGTAGAAGAAGGAGAAGAGACATCAAAAAATCAGAGAACTTTGACTATTCTTATACAATCAGTAGAGATAGCAAAAAGGATTTTGATTTTTTCTACCAGAAGATGTATCTTCCTTACACAAAAAAGCGATTTAAAAGAGCTGCCAAATTCGAGACTTATCTTGGGTTGAGTGCCCTTCACAGAAGAAATGGGGGAATAATTTTCGTTAAAAAGGAGGGGAAACCTATCGCTGGGATACTTTTCCATGTGAGAGGAGAAACGTTGCATGCCTTACGTTCTGGAGTATACGAGGGAGACCACAATATTATAACAGATTTGGCTGGTCAAGCAGCGCTATTCTTCCTTATCGATTGGGCCAAGATGAAAGGCATGAAAAGTTTGAACTATGGCAGCACCCTGCCGTTCTTCAGCGACGGCATTTTCTCATATAAGAAGGAATGGGGAATGTTTGTGGAAGACCAACCCAATTCCCTTTTTTGCGCTTTAAAACTTAGCAATCCAAACAAAGGTTCCCTTTCTTTCCTACAACAGAATCCCTTCATATTCGTTGATAAAGGAGCAATGAAAGGAGTTGTTTTGACAAATCATAAACCGACGACAGTAGAATTGCAGAGGATTCACTCAAAATACTATATCCCCAAACTTGATTCATTAATAGTAATAACTTATCATAACTCTAACATAGGGGTCATAGGCGAAACCGAATTTTCGACATCCATGCAAAACCCATCGATGAAGTCTATTCAAAGTATTTGCTTACCTCTACGAAACCGAGGTTTCAATGTTGAGACGTATACTTTCACGAATCAGAAAAATGCGGCAAATGCGCGCGCATATATGCCCACGCAGAAGTGTAAGATCTGAGCAGAACACCTAGGCTACACTACATAGACACCCACTTTTTTCTGTTGCCCTCATTTTGAAGAAAGCAACATCATGAGAATATTGGACTTGTAACAAATTGAAATGCACACATGAAATGCTAGGCGATTTCTGCAAAAAAATTCGGAAAACGTTAATTCTCTAAAAGAATGAATACCTTTTGGATTAAGAGATTAAGCGCGCGCTTTAACTTTCACTCTTCGGCTGCAACTGAATTGTTTTCCCTCTGTTTTCATCTAGAAGTGCGCGCGTTTTCACATTTGATTCGAATTTGACTTTGAATTATGTTTAATTAGTTCCTGAAATGTTGATTTTGGAAACTTTTTTTCTATTCATAACCCTTTATTGGTTCGTAACCCCATGGTCATTTATGACATTAAGAACTCAAACATTTACAATATTGCCTGCCTTATTCTTTTTCATCGTGTCAAGCTATTTGGCATTTTTGACTTCCCAAGTTGCTGATTCTTCGTTGAGACAGGGACTTTTAACTTTGACGTTAAGCTTCTTTGTCGGAGGATCGGTTCTAGCGATTCATTGGTTTTATTCCTGGATTATCTCCGGAAGACATCACGATAGCAAAAGCGGTGTCACATCATATGCGTTTTCTCTCTCAAATCTGATCTGCTTGTTGTTAATGACTTTAGGAGCGATTACTCTGGTTTGGGTCGGCCAGTTAACATTGTATGACATGACCACGTGGGGCAAGGACATCCCCCGCATATTCTTCGGCTCCAGAACAGCCGAGTATATGTTCCCCGCTCTGGGAATAGACATGCGAGTAATCCACTATTTTCTGATAGGGTTGACACTCCTTCTCGCTGGCTTAGCTATTTTCCTTCGAAGAAGACTCCGTAAATGTCCTCATCACTTCGGATACTTGGCAAGTTACCCCAAAAAATCATCTATCCCAAAAAAATGTCTATTATGCCCGAAAGCAGCAGACTGCAGGGCAATAGCTACACGCACGTCTGGTCAACCTGAAAAACAGAAATCACTGGTCAAACTGACTGCAATGAAGGAAAAAGATTCTCCAAAAAGCCCCGAATGTTTGGGATACTTGAGAAGCCTACCAAATAGTCAGGCCGTGCCACAAGAATGCTTAAATTGCCGAAAACTGGTGGAATGCAGAAACTTGATCTAACACGATCGCATCTTTATTCTCTACTGCCGGTTCATAACCCTTTTACCTTCACAACTGAATGCGCGCGCTAATAATCCAATTTTATTTTCCTGAGGACCATTTTACCAAAACGACTTTTCCACAACCTTCACAGTGAACAGAGCCTGGAACCTCAAACTTTCCATATGTTGGAATCAACGTGACGTAACTGCAAGCGTGACAGCGAACCTTAAAAAACTTCAAAGTCCTAAGCACGAATACTCCTCTCTAATTTTCTCTGAGGCTTCTTACTCTTGACGGCTTAAAACCAAAGTTTCCAGAGCCAAAATAAGCATGTCCAAAGAATACTTCCGAAACTGATAGATGCTGACTGACGCATGAGGAAGCTGAATTAGAGACGAAAAAGACAACGCTAAGAACCAGTTTTCAGAATCCACATTGTTGCAGTTGCTAGGAATATACCTCTGAGCGCGCAGACTTAATAAGTCGCAAGCGTTTGACAAAGACCAATGGAGATGTTCCGATGATCACCAAAGAAAAAATCGTGAAATGCGCTGAATCGATTGTGAATGGCATGAACCTCAAGAGAGGAGAAGCCGTTGTAATACGTGGAGGAACTCACACCCAAGAACTGCTTGAAGAGATCGGTATTCTATGCTACAAGAAAGGCGCTCAGCCAATAATCATGGCAAACACAGACAACTATTCAGCAAGGGTACATGATGAAATTCCGAAAGAAACCCTAGAAATAACTCCAAAGCATTACTTAGGAGCAATCAAAGAAGCTGATGTCTACATCGTAGTTGAACCATTCAAAGATCCGAAAATTCAAACAAAGTTCCCACAAGAAAAGATTGCCGCAAGGATAAAAGCAAACGTACCTATCCGCAAGGAGCTCTATGGAGAAGAAACGGGCAAAGGCAAAAAATGGACTTATGCAGGCTGGCCCACAAAAGAGGCTGCAAAGTTCTACTGCATCGACTACAACGATCTAGAACGTATAATCATCGAAGGCATGATGGTGCCCGCCTCAACTCTCAAAGAAAAGACCTCGAAACTGGCCAAACATTTGAAGGATAAAGACGTACTTCGCATCACTGACAAAAAAGGCACAGACTTCACATGCAAGATCAAAGGGCGTCGTATCAACGAGGATGACGGGATCGTCGATGATCATGACATCGAAATAAACGACCTAGGCAACAACCTACCAGCCGGAGAGCTGTTCATCGCACCTGAAGAAACCTTCGGGGAAGGAACCATATACTGCCCAATCACCATAGACAGGTTCACCAACAAGATCATCAAGGATATCACACTTCACGTCGAAGATGGAAAGTTGCTTCTCGACGAATGTACTGCAGGAGTAAATCGTGACCAGATGATCGACACCTTCCAACGATGCCTAGAAATTGACAAGAAAGAAAAAGAGGTCAGAACTACGAACATTGCTGAGTTGGGAATAGGGTGCAACCCGGCAATTGATAGGGCAATCGGCTATATCCTCACAGACGAGAAATTAGGTGGCTCAGTTCACGTCGCTTTCGGTTCAAACGTCAGCTACGGAGGAACCTCAAAGTCAAGTATGCACTGGGACTTTGTAACCCACCCTAGTGCAACAATCAAAATAGTCGAAACAGAAGAAGTAATAATGAAAGACGGGGAGCTCCTCTAGAGTCTCAGAGGCTCTTGGGCGTTTTGCGCGCACAGAGCCTGCATTGTAGGCGCACGCGAGCATTGTTGACTATTGAAAGTCACAATTCTTAGAAAAAAAGGAAAAGAAACCGTTTTGACACCGCTTTTGACACCATTTAACATTCTTTTACATCACATCTGGCGCGCGCGCAATTTTATCTACATCGATGTGCATGTGCAACAAACCTTATAAAAACTATCTATCGATCACCTGAACCTGCGGAGATAACGCAAAAAATGAACAGCGCAGACTACGGCGAGGTTCAGCTTGACGAGGACACCTACAAGATAGCTGAAAAATGCGCCAAAAAATTGGGACTCACAGTTGACGAGTTTGTTAGAAAAGCCATAGACGAAAAACATGAGAAACTGAAACACGCAAAATAACCATGCGCACCAGCTGCTTATCAAAAATCATAGAGAAACATCTCGGAGATTCTAGATCGCACGCGTCGTGAGTCATATATACTCACAATATTTATTTCTAATCAATTAACGATAAATATTCTATATACAAGGTTTTACTGGGAGCCCAATGCAGATCAAAAGCTCAGTTTGCGTGTTTGTCACCTTGTTTTTCCTGTTTGGACAAATATGCGGATTCGGTGCTTCGTCGACAAACAATTTTTCATTCTACGGCGCCGGTGTCATCATCGATTTAACATTTCCCGAGGAAGCTCATCCCACAGAAAGCATAACGCACAATTTTACGATAACCGCAAAGACCTCTCTTACATTGGAAAACTTTACGATAATAATTGAAGTTCTCGTAAACTCAAGTTGGCAACAGGTTTACAAGGAGCAAGTGCTTTTCAGAGACATGCTGCAAAACGAGAACCTCACAAGCCATCCAAGGTTCACGTTGCCTCAGAATACGCATGGAAAACTGCACTGTTTCATGTATGTTCTCACCGACAAAACCTCCGATCCCGTATCTTACACATTCTATACTACTCACGTTCGAACATTGACCTATAATGAACTGCTGATCGAATATAACGAGTTGCTGACTAACTACAATGACACCATTGCAGAGTACGAAACACTGTTAGAATCTTACAACGAGCTAACAGCTACCTATGGCACCTTAAACTCAACCTACAACTCGCTCCTCGACGAGTACAATGCTTTGCAATCAAACTACAATTCACTGAATTCCACTTACCACAGCCTCCAAGCAACCTACAATTCACTTCTATCCAGTTACTATTCACTTGAAGCGAACTTCAATATACTGAACCAGACCTGCACTGCTTTATTAAACGAAATCAACAATCTGCGTCAAAAGACTGATGCTTCAAAAATCGAAATAGTCAATACAAGAAACTTGACGTACTTGTTCGTAGGGACGACTATAGCATTAATTATTTTAATCATATACATTAAGAAGAAAAAGCCAGAACCCTACGTAGTTATTCGCAAAGAAACGGTTGCCGTCAAACCGACCGAAAACTCTTGACCCATTGAGCCAAATGCGCCCAAAAGCGCACAGATCATAAAAAATGTTAAACCGCAAAAAACTGTAACAAAACAGCGCACCTGAGTTCTCTACTAACCATTTTACAAGAATCGTTAAATAATCTGGTTCTGAAACAAAAAGCGCGCGCGCAAGTGTTCTGATCGGACCTCACAGTTCTGTGCACGAGAGAACAGAAAAATGTTTAACCCACCGCTTTTCTTTCATTCATGATTGCACAAAATCCTGAGAGTAGCAGAAAAAAGGAACAAGGCAGATTTGAACAGAATCGACAAGACCCTCTTCACATTTCCTTCCATGTCGCTGAGGAGGATTAGCCTTGGTTAAAAGCCCAAAATGCGGAACGAAAACTTCATTCATCCAAGTTCTCCTTCTGTCTGCTTTCCTAGCAAGCACTATTTTTTCAGGAGTAGCAGGCTCAATCAAGGTGACGAAGACACACTCCCCAAACCCGGGAGTTTTTACCCAATATGACGTGTTGGAAACCATTGTCAACCAGGTTAATGAAACCCGCTTCACGTGGTTTAACTCGATTCTTGCGAACACAATTGGACCTAGGCATTACAACTCCACCAGTAACACGCAAGCAGCAGAATTCATAGCGAAAGAATTGAATTCTACCGGTAACATAGTCTCTGCTTATCAGTGGTTCTCTTACGCTGGTAAGGAAATTGCTAATGTCGTAGGCACGTTGCCGTCATCCGACCCAAACAACCAGAGCAAAATAGTTGTGAGCGCACACTTCGACACTGTGGCCGACTCGCCAGGAGCAGATGACAACGGCTCCGGAACCGCTCTCCTCTTAGAAGTAGCAAAGGTTCTCTCCTTGTTTAGATTCGGTTGCACAATCGAGTTTGTTGCATTCAACGCCGAAGAGGCCGGATGTTGGGGAAGTAAATACTATGCTCAACAAGCGGTGCAAGCTGGCGAAGATATCCTGCTTGTGATCAACATTGACATGTGCATATGGGACAATCCCAGTTCTCCACCAGATGAGAAGCTATGGATAATATATAATGGAACGGTCCCCTATGAAGACTCTGAAAAGTTCGCTGACTCGACTCTCGAGACTAGTTACACGTATGTAACAGCTCCAATCCAGAAAATGTCAAGCACCAATGATACGTATGGCCCTGTAGAAAATTGGCGTGGAAGCGACCAAGCAAGTTTCTGGGACGAGGGAATTCCTGCATTATGGATTTTCGAGTTTAATGGCTTTCAAAATCCCTACGTGCACTCACCTGAGGATTCCATGCACGCTGAAAACTACAACTTCACTTTGGGCACTCAGGCTGCCCAAGTGGTTGCAGCCACTGTTGGAAAGCTCGCGGGAGCGCGCACAAGAGACACCACGCCTCCGAACATAACGGGTATATCTCAATCCCCAACCAAGGACAACGTGCTACCAGGAGATGAGGTCAAAGTCAACGCTACAGTCACTGATGACGTGACCGGAGTGGAACGAGTTGCCCTAAACTACACTAGCGGCAACGGAACATGGGTCATCGCTGAAATGACAGATCTGGAAGCAAACCTTTGGAACGCCACAATACCAGCATTTCCTCATGGCACAGAAGTAACATACATGATTATGGCAGAAGACAAAGCCAACAACACAATAACTACAGAAAAACTGTTTGGATATTCATATCAATACGACGTAATTCCAGAGTTTCCATCGCTACTTATCCTACCACTATTCATGATAGCAACACTACTGACAGTCATAGTCTACAGAAGAAAACCTTTTATTTAGTGCACTCGCCAGCGCGGGCAAATTTGTTCTGCACACTTATACGACCATCGCACGCGGCGCTGTGAAACGCTTTTGGAAGAAATCCAAAAAAAAGGAGGATGTTTTGATGGGGCTATTTTCGTAGTTTTCTGACTTAGAGGATGGCTCATCGGATTATATAGACTGCGCCCGCTATTGTGACCGTGAGTTGTAGCACGCGCACGCGCGTGCCCCTGTTAATGTAGCTGCCGGCTGCACCAGAGTCTTCCAGCGTCACCGGAGCCTCAGTTAAGTCCGAGGGTTCTGGCTCTTGCGATTGCGTGTCTTCCGTCCACGCGCTCATTTCCTCCAAGGCCACAAATAGGGTGCTTGGCTGGGCTGGAGACTGATCCGTGACCGTGCTCTCCGTCAATACGCTGGGTCCATTTGCCACAACCGTGGGTGTCGCTGAGAATTCAACGGCGCTTTCGCCATTGCTCGCGCCAGCATCCTCGACTTGGACACAGAGTTGCACGGTCCTGTCAATAGCATAGAGAAAGTCTTCGTAGTCAGGATCGCCGTAGACTCGTACCCGTGGTCCCGTGTTTATGGAGTAGCATCCTGTGCTTGAGAACTGTAGCTTGCCTCCAGGATTTTTGCCGGGAGCTAAGTATATCACGAGTGTAGCAGATTCGCCTGGATCCAGCTCGCCTATCTCCCATCGTATGTCCGCATCGTAGGACTTTCCATCGTGTGGGTGGCTTCCTTTGCCCTTTCCTGGATTCGTTCCCTGCTGCTGGTCACCTATGTGGCCGCTTATGATCGCACCGCCCTGGCTCGCTAGGTCTGATATATCAAGATATGGATGTATGTAACCCTTGTATCCGTCTTCAGTCACACCTAATCTGGGGTCTATGCTGAATTCTTCACCGTTTGCGAGTTCTACTATGTTTTCTACTTCATCGAATGCGACGGGTGGTGAATCGAGAGCCATGAGATTGCCTCCCCATTTGTCCCATAGGATGAAGTAGTGTCCTTCGCCGTCGTATTCATCACCTAGAAACGCCTCACTGTTTTCGAAGTAGTAGGTGACTTGCCACCATATTCTTGGACCACTGTGCAGTTCAAACACGTTTGAACTGAGGCCGCCTGAGGATATTTCGGGTGCTGTGTAGCCGCAAAATGCGTCCGAAGCTGTGAACTGCTTGGGATTCCCTGATTTGCGAAGTTCAATGATTGTCATCTGCGCGGTATCCGGATCTTCGGGATAGCATATGACCGCCACCACTTCACCTGGCCCTGGGACAAAGCCTGCTCCATTTGCTTCGGCATCGGCAACGATGGCCAGAGCGAGGGGACGTGACGGTGTAAACGGCGCATATAGGTCAACGTAGTACCATATGGCCTCTTGGATGTCCATCATCATTGCGGTGGCCGGCTTGTGGTTCAAGATATAGTTCACCTTATCCCATTCATATCCCTCTAGGTCCATGGGCGGCTCACAACTCGAATATAACATCACACTTAACTCGGTGTCCCGTGGAATTGTCGTGTGTGTGTCTATGCACCAGCCAAGGTAGATGCCGTTAGTGACGTCGTAACCGGAGGGGACGTTGCTAAGCGTAGTATCGAAGTAGCTGATGGTCCCATTATGTACTACCATGGTCACAGGACTTGGGGGTAAGCTTACCTCGCAATCGGGAGCTGCCACAGAGCCTACGAGGAATACAGAGATTACTAGAGCGCTTATTGTCAGAATCGCTAGCTTATTCATTTTTCCATCACATTTCTATTTGTTCAATCATTAACGAACGTCGTATGCCCACTTATAAGTCAATATGGAAACATATTCTAGAAGCTAATTCGAGCGTGCACTCAGGTTATCATACATGCATGCAGTGTTGAGCAACAGTCGGTCAACCGTTTAGTCCGAGAAGCCAGACTGAAACCAGAAAAGAAGCAAAAGTCAAGAGATTAGCGTCAAAAAGGCGCGCTTGCATTAAAGCACCTATAAACACTCAACGGATTGTAGAAGAAGAAAGTAGAGTGTATGTACTGCAATCGTGGGGCTAAGCGCGCATCAAAGGTAAAAAA
>Ga0224506_10003102_pt1 | contig 11096 bp, 8 predicted proteins | sample SF_Jan12_sed_USG_2_FD_169108 | JGI IMG/M metagenome (GOLD analysis project Ga0224506, IMG submission 169108) | Sediment microbial communities from San Francisco Bay, California, United States - SF_Jan12_sed_USGS_8_1 | ecosystem: Environmental > Aquatic > Marine > Sediment | place: USA...
TTCTATACTAGCGTCCTGTAAACACAGTTTGTCCCTTTTTTAAAATATGCCGGGGTGGCGGAACTGGTAGACGCGCCGGATTCAAAATCCGGTTTCTTCACGGAAGTGCCGGTTCGATTCCGGCCCTCGGTACCATTATTTTAAGAAACCTCTGATTAAGTCTGGGTGAAAAGATTGAGAGCCAGAATGTTCAACGTCAAGACTTAATCAGAGGTTTCTTTAAGTATGTCAGAACTTTCATGTCCTTTTGCAAAGGCCATCATGAGTACCCAGTGTGCTTGTGAGCACTCAACACGCTATCTAATTGCAGAACGAGAATATGCCGGTTGTGCTTCTGAAACAGCCCGCACCAACTGCGACTTTTTGTTTGAATCATTCAAGGAAAATTCACGTTTTGCATTAAAACTCACCTCTACCAGTGAAGAAATACCGCATGGAAAACAAATGCGTATTCAGATTGGCGGACTACAGGGATTGCAAAAACTGGTTCAGGAAAACCCTTGCGGAGACAAAGTCGACAATGTACATATCTGTGTACAAACTGCTTACGAAAAATACGGTAGTCTGAAAGATATCCCTTTCAATGAAGTTGTGAAATCAATCACTGGCTGGAAAGGTCGGCGCGGATAATCCCTTCAGTCGTCATGTGCAATTGGTAAGCCGGTAATATCCTGCAGGTGATATTTTAATTGAGGAATACTAACCTTGAATTTTACATTATCATTTTCGAGAAAAGAAAGATTTTTAATAATATCGATTTGTTTATAATTCAGTAATGTTGATGTGATGTTGTGTTGATCCAGCTTGGTTTCACTCATTACTTTACGAATATCATATTTTATCTCTTCCTGTGCCTTGGGCTTGTCATTAGGTAAGTGTTCAAGAATATAGCCACCCATTACCAGCATAAGCTGTGTATTAATCATGCTTACCAGTTTTCCGTTAATATCATTCAGTTTTGCTGATAATGATTTTAATAAACGGAAAGTTAAATCAGGAAATTTTAACAAGGCACTTAAAAAACCCTGATTAGGCAATTCCAGCAAGGTCAGATCCGTTTTTGATGCAATAGTACAGGAACGTTTTTGATCCAGAAACACACCCATTTCACCAAAAATAGTACCCTTACCCACTGTCGCAATAATATTACTGTTGCCATACATGTCATCCTTGATGACATTCAGTGTTCCTTCCAGCACGATAAACACGGCTTCCGATTTATCGCCTTCGCGGACAATAACCTCACCCTCATAAAAACTGCGTGTCTTGCCAAAATCCATTAAAAAATGAACTGTCTCGGCATTCAGTTTGGTTGGTATTGCATCAAGCCCTGTATGATTATCCAGATTCATTTTGGAACCCTGTAATTATTTTTGTGATTTATAATAGTTAATCAAACCATTTGTGGAACCATCATGGTTTGAAATTGATTCATTGTTATCCAAATCATCCAGAATCTGGATAGCCAGTTGTTTGCCTAATTCTACACCCCATTGATCGTAAGAGTTAATATCCCAGCATATACCCTGAACAAAGACCTTATGCTCATACATGGCTATCAGACCACCCAGAGTTTCGGCATCCAGTCTTTTATACATCATGGTATTGCTTGGATGATTACCATCAAAAACCTTATGCGGTAACAAGGCTTCCAGTTTGGCACCGGTTAACCCCTGCTCTTCCAGTTCTGTCCGTGCCTCTTGTTCTGTCTTGCCACGCATTAATGCCCTGGTTTGTGCCAGACAATTTGCGACCAGTACATAACAATGGCCACTAACCGGATTCTGGCTTTGCGCTGCAATTAAAAAATCTGCCGGAATCAATTTGGTACCTTGATGAATCAACTGATAAAAAGCGTGTTGTCCATTCACCCCTGGCTCACCCCAGATAATCGGACCAGTGGAATAATCAACGCGTTCACCCTTACGGGTAATCGATTTGCCATTACTTTCCATATCACACTGTTGCAGATAAGCCGGAAAATTTTGCAAATAGTGATCGTAAGGTAAAATAGCGTGCGACTCTGCATCAAAGAAATTGTTATACCAGATCCCGATCAGGCCCAGCAAAACCGGTATGTTTTTATTTAACGGTGCTGTTCTAAAATGCTCATCCATTTTATGTGCGCCGGTTAATAATGCTTCAAAGCCTTCCATACCAAGTGCTATGGCAATAGATAGACCTATCGAACTCCATAATGAATAACGTCCACCAACCCAGTCCCAGAACCTGAATATATTTTTTTCATCAATGCCGAATTTACAAACTTCAGCGGTGTTGGTTGATATTGCAACAAAATGCCTGCTTATGGATTTTTTATCTATCAATCCTTCAAGGAGCCAGGCACGCGCACTGTTTGCATTCATGATGGTTTCATGGGTTGTAAACGTTTTTGAAGCAACAATAAACAAAGTAGATTCCGGATCCAGATTTTTTACCGTGCTGGTTAAATGTGTGCCATCAATATTGGAAACAAAATGAAAATGCATGTCCGGATGTTGATAAGGTTCCAGTGCCTCTACAACCATTAATGGCCCGAGATCAGAACCGCCAATACCGATATTCACTACATCAGTAATACGTTTCCCGGTAAATCCTTTCCACTCACCTGAACGAACTGCCTCGCTGAATACTTTCATGTGTTCAAGTTCAGCATTCACCTCTGGCATAACATCCTTGCCATCAACCATCATGGGGCTATTTGAACGATTACGTAATGCCGTATGCAGCACAGCACGGTCTTCAGTTACATTGATATGTTCACCTTTGAACATACGTTCCCGCCATGCAGGCAATTCCATTTCTTCTGCCAACGCGACAAGTAAACTTATGGTTTCATCGGTAATTCGATTCTTTGAATAATCCAGCAACAGATCATTGAACTGGATAGAAAATTTTTCAAAACGCTGATCATCCTGTGCAAACAGATCGCGCATATGCAATCGTTCAATATTCTGCTTATGACTAGTGAGTGCCTTCCAGGCCTTTGTTTGTGTCAACACTGGCATCCTTAACTACACCTCAAATATAAATTTCGTGCCAACAAGTTCGGGCAACTTCATCGCCAGAACACGGTTATATAATGAAAATCTGTCCAATTATTTGTACCGGAGATTATGACTATTAAATACACAGGCGGCATTTTTGTACAATTTCATGAATATTATAGAGTTTTTCATTTATGAAAGTCCGCAAAACTTTTCAAAACAGGGTATAATACGCGGCTGATTTTACCATTAACTCATTCGAAAGCTCAGAATAAAACGAGCATAATCATAAAGATAGAACAATATGCCGCCACGTAAACCACCGGGTGACAAAGAATTACGCGCCAGAGTAAAACTGTTAGGCACATTGCTGGGTAATGTACTGCGCTCACAGGCAGGTGATCGCGTCTTTTATGCGGTGGAATCACTGCGCAAGGGCTATATCAGTCTGCGTAAATCGGATAATTCAGTCAAACGCCTGAAGCTCACCAAACTCATTCAGTCACTGGATGCGGATATTTTAACCCACGTAGTACGTGCATTTAGTATCTACTTCAGTCTGATCAACATTGCCGAGGAAGAATACCAGCATCGGATAAGACGTAGTCAAATGCGTTCCGGTGGACCACTTTGGCCAGGTTCATTTAATCACACTATTAATGAATTAAAGAATGACGGTATTACAGCAGAACAACTTGGTCGATTACTGGATAAAATGCATTACATACCTGTATTCACTGCTCACCCGACAGAATCAAAACGACGCACTATAAAAGAATCCTTACGCCGTATTTTTGAAACCATAGAACTGCTTAATGATCCACGCATCAGCAAGATGGAAAAAGAAGACATCTCGCGCGATATTGAAACCGAGATCCAGATCCTGTGGAAGACAGATGAAGTTCGTGTAACCCGTCCTCGTGTTGAAGATGAAATAAAAAACGGATTGATCTATTTTCAGGATTGTCTGTTTACAGCAGTGCCTTCCATGTATCGTTATCTGGAAAAGGCGATCAACCGAGTCTATGGTCGCGACATGAAAAATGCCATTAATGTACCGGGACTGATTTCATTTGGTTCATGGATTGGCGGTGACCGTGACGGTAATCCAAATGTAAAACCCGAAACAACAGCCCATGCATTACGTCTGCAACAAAGTATTATCCTGCTCGAATATATAAGACGAACAAAAGAACTCAGTCGTCGCCTGACGCAATCAGATCAATTATGCACACCATCGCAATCCTTGCTGGAAAGTCTGGAAACAGATACGAAACTCTGTCAGAAAGGTGAACAGGATCATCGCGAACGTTACCGCAATGAACCCTATCGTCGCAAACTATGTGCCATGCATTACCGACTGGAACGCAATCTGGTTGCCGTAAAACGTCAACTGGAAGGCAAGGATGGTGATACAGATGAAGCCTATTGCTCGGAAAAAGAATTTCTGTACGATCTTTATCTTATTCGCGACTCATTAATCGGCCATGATGATTTCGCACTTGCCGATGCAGAACTAAAGGATTTAATTCATCTGGTAGAAACCTTTGGTTTTTATCTGCTCAAACTTGATATGCGTCAGGAATCCACACGCCATACCGATGCTGTCGCCGAACTGTTCAGGCAACATGATGGTCGTGACTACAATGCGCTTGATGAAAATGCACGTTTAACGCTGCTTGCCGAACAATTACGCAATGATCATTCTCTGAATTTCAATCCAGATTCACTCAGCGAACCAACACGTGAAACCCTTGATGTATTCAATGTAATGTCAAAAATGCGTATTGAAATCAGTCCCGAGGCATTTGGTCATTATGTAATCTCCATGACTCATTCCGCTAGCCACATTATGGAAGTCCTGTTGCTCGCGAGCACAGCCGGTTTATGTGGTTATGACAAAAACACCGCATTTTGCAATATCCGTGTCAGTCCGTTGTTTGAAACGGTGGTAGACCTGATGCACATCGAACCGGTCATGACCACGTTACTGGATAACACAACCTATGCTGAACTGCTAAATGCCTCCGGCAACTTGCAGGAAGTCATGCTCGGTTATTCGGATTCCTGTAAAGACGGCGGTATTCTCGCCTCTTCATGGAATCTGTATGAAGCGCAAAAGAAAGTCACTGAACTTATGAAAAAACGCAATATCCGTTGCCGACTGTTCCACGGTCGTGGCGGTACCATTGGTCGCGGTGGCGGTCCGACTCACGAGTCCATCATGGCGCAACCGAAAGGCACCGTACATGGTGAAATCAAATTTACCGAACAAGGTGAAGTGCTGTCATACAAATACAGTAACTCCGAAACGGCCGTATATGAACTCAGCATGGGCATTACCGGACTAATGAAGGCCAGTCGTAACCTGATTGAAGAAACAGAAAATGAACGCAATGACTATCTTGGTATCATGGATCAACTTACTGTATTAGGTGAAAAGACCTATCGTGGCCTGACTGATAATGCAGAAGGTTTCCTTGATTACTTTTATGAAGGGACACCGGTTAATGAAATCGGTTTATTGAATATTGGTTCTCGCCCATCACACCGTAACAAACAGGATCGCTCCAAAGGATCAGTACGTGCAATTGCCTGGGTCTTCGGCTGGGCGCAATCACGCCACACCCTGCCCGCCTGGTATGGCATCGGTTCGGCATTGCAACAATGGCGTGACAGCTCACCGGATAATCTGGCCAAACTCCAGCGCATGTACAATGAATGGCCTTTCTTCCGCACCCTGTTGAGTAACACCCAAATGGCACTCTACAAGGCTGACATGGGTATCGCCAGCGAATACGCCAAACTATGCGAAAACACCGAAACCGGTCAACGCATCTACAATATGATCAATGAAGAATATCTGCGCACCATTACACAGGTTTTAAACATCACTGGTGCAAATACACTGCTCGAGGAAAATCAGACCCTTGCATTATCACTCATGCGCCGTGATCCTTACCTTGATCCACTCAACTATATCCAGATATCACTACTGGAACGCACACGTAATGCAAATATCTCAGAAGAAGAAAAAGAAGAATTAACCAATCCAATGTTACGGACAATCAATGCAATTGCAGCCGGAATGAGAAACACGGGTTAATCCTGCATTCATGTAAAAAACCAGTATTTCCTGAAATAAAACTCCGTTCGTCCTGAGCCTGTCGAAGGAAATCGGTGATCATAGCGCAGCGTAGGGAATACTTGATGAAACACCGAAGGTAGTTCTGGAATAAAAAGAGTAACGCCCTTTACTCGTCATGCCGGCAACCGATCTGCGCGGACATAACAAAACAGGTGATACTATTTCATTGTAAAGAAGCCAATGGCAACCAGAAATAACAAACTCAGTCCAGCCGCAATCAATACTATACCAAGAATTTTCGAGCCCAGTGTCATTGGCTGTGATGGTGCATCAACCAGATAATTTTTCAATTCTCCCGAATCAATCAAACGTAAATATTGAGCAGGATGATCACGACGTAATTCCTCCAGTGATAACGAACCGGTAAACATAACAATGTCCGGTGGCGGCAATTTGTCCGGACGGAAATGATTGTTAAAGAAATGTACCGTGAACAGGAACACGCTAGCAAGGAATGCCTCTTCACCATGTACCAGTGTGGCGACATTGAACACCCAGCCTGGCACCTTGTGCGTTTGCTAACCATCATGACATTGCTGACAACTTGCATTGTCGAGTTTTACTGTGGTCGCACTGTTATCAACAACTATCTCTTAAGCCTGTGCTGGCAACACCTTCAACAATAACAACGCAATAAATATAAAACAACTTAACCCGATAACCACTATTAGCGTCTGTTGCTTGTGATCGAATACCTTATGCCTGCTCATAGATGCGCCCGTTTCAAAAAAGGCAGCCTGCGCCACCTTGAACTATTGTTATTTGAATTTATAAATATAACGTACGCCAATGAAGGTGGCTTCCTGATTCTGATCGGCTCTGATCTGGGTATCGTCATTGGTGCCATAGGCAAATGGTGAACCATTGCTAAACTCCCAGGTCCAGTCATTGGTTTCCCAATGCTGATAGATGAGGTCAAACCGCAGGTCAGCGTTTTTTTCCACTGCATACTCGGCAAATATATCCAGTTTTAATACGGTGCTCTTGATATCGGGTAATGGCCCGGTGGTGCCCGGATAAAAAAGCGTACTGCCTGATACACCTACATCATTAGGAACGATGTCCTGATCATATTCACTATTGGTGCGTGTCCATTCCAGATTACCACCCATCCTGAGTTTGGAGTTTAATTTACCTTCAAGACCCAGCCCAATGGAATCACCCGTGTCCGTCAGGGTGTCATACAACCATGCTTCTGAAAAATTGCTTCCCGCATCATTATTTGCGTCGCGCCAGTTATGCTGTTTCGCCCTGGTACGATCATGGGAAATCCAGCCTGTCATCTGCCAGTCCTTGGTTAATTGATAACTGCCATCTACACTCATCAACAGTGCACTGCCATCACGCAACCCGAACTTATGTCCATTGTAGTTATCCTGCGATACCTCTACATTAAACGTCAGGTTTGCACGTTCGCTCGGCATCCAGTCAAGGGTAGCTCGTACCTTATTGCGTTCACGGTCAGAGATATTGATAGGGTCAATCGCGTAAGGTGGTTCGGGATCCGTTGGTACATTGTAGGAATGGACCGCCGCGCTATAAGTTGAACCATCACGCTTGCTATGCAGGAAGGCCAACGCCCCGTTGATAGTTTCAGACATGGACTTGCGCAATTGCACACGGTAGGTCATTTCATTCAGATCAGAACGGAATGGTACGTAACGCTCACTATCCAATCCATCGGCATCATTATCATTACCATAGGGCACCGTCCGATCCTGTTGTTTAATATCAATACCGGCAATCACGCTGTATCCATCTTGCAATCGATAGATACCCTCCAACTTACCGGATATTGTTTCATAATCCAGTGGCGTACCGTGAACTTCTGTAGTGGTACCATCACACGCACCGCTACAAACAATGAGGCTTGCCGGGGTCTGCTCATCCACTTTGTGGTAACGCAAATTGGCCACTAGATTAAGATTTTTCATTGGCCGCGCAGTGAGTCCCATAAACACCAGTGTGGTATTCATTTCACCATCCAGACGGGTCGGTGCGCCGGCATAGGCCAAGGCCACTATTGAGGCCGGGATCGCTTCATCCACTGTCGCATGGGTATATGACAGTTTAAAAGTACCTCGGGTTGTTGCATCAAAATTATAACCCCCATTCAAAAACAACTGGTGCGCCTCATTGCTGAATGGCAAGGACAGTTCATAAGTAGACGTGCCAATGCTCGTGACATGATCATTGCGATTTTTATATAAATTTCCGATGTAACCACCGGACAACTGAAGTTTTTTACCCATGTAGTTCAAGGTCATTTCCAGAATCTGGGTAGTATAATCAATAGGTTCAGCGGCAAATTCTGCCGCGCCTCCTCGACCCCAATGACGATCTCCGTCTTTCTCTTCGTTTTTGAAATTGATCTTGAAATTGAGATCCGGCCTCAGGTATTTGAAAAATCCGAGATCGATCTGCTCACGCTCCATCGCCAATTTAATATCTGTACCGGCACCTGGCGCCGCAAGATTGGTGACTGTCTGTGTTTCTGTGCCGATACCAAGCAGGCCGGTATTGACCGTATATGGTGCTATATACGGCGTCTGTTTGAAACCCAGATTAACACCCCAGTCACTTTGACGTTCATAACTCGCTTCAAAGGATCGATTATCAATACCAAGGTTGTGTGCCTTGAATTTTATCCATGTTCCATTGTCATCGTCTCGCTGGTTTATATCCGCATCAAGTAACAACTGGGTAGTGTCATCCCGAACATCATCAAAAACACCAAACTGTTCGCGCTCACCGCTGACATGACCGAGTCCGATCGAGACCGTACTGTCTGGTGTCGTCAGGGATGATATATCTATCTCGTCTTCATTTTCTGCCGCATTCACACTGTATGTCATCAGTAACGCAGCAGCGATAACCGTTAATACAAATGTATGCTTTGTTGTTTTCATTTTATCCCTCCCTCGATTTTATCAACGACGGAAACGACCTGCAGTTGCACTATTCTGAGTGCTATTGCCACCGTGTATATTGGTGTGACAGTTCAGACAGCCGCGGCCAACCGTACCTACAACTCTGGTTGAAGTTGACTGTGCATCAGGTAACGCCGCATTCTGGGTTGGATGACTGGTATGGCTATGGCACTCCTGACACAGGAAAGGCGGTCTGGACTTGAGCATCTTGGCGATGGTGGTGCCATGGGGATTGTGACAAATGGTACAGTCTTCAGTCACAGGCTGATGGTTATGGATGAACGGGCCACGTTTTTCCATGTGACAAGTGAAACAGGTTTCGTTAACACTGTCTTTTGCAAGCTGCTTGGTACCGGCAGAGCCATGGGGACTATGACAATCGGAACAACTCATCTGGCCTTCCGGCACCGGATGATGTGATGGTCGATGCATCTGGGCACGTTGTTCTTTATGACAGTTGAAACACAATTCCGTCTGCGCTTGCTTATCTCTGACCTTGTCATGTGCAGTATGTACTTGATGACAGTTGGTACAAGCAACATCGCGACTGGAATGGGTGCTGCCAGCCCAATGAATGCGGCTGCCATCAGTATGACAATCAAGACAAACCGCATTGCGCTCGTTTACAGGCGTATCGGTGCCTTTACCAAAATGACCAAAGATAATCTCTGGCTTGTCGCGCTTTCCCTGCCCTTTGGGTTTATTGATGTGGGTTTCGCTGTCGCCGTGACAACTGGTGCAGGTGGGGCCGCGTTTATCGGTTCTGGTACCGTGACGGGTCTTGCCGATGGCAAGTTGTTCCGGGCTATCTTCTTCATCATGACAGCTGGTGCACTCGGCATCGCCTGTTAACACAATGTCCTTGGCCGGCGGCTTGGCCTTGGCAATCATCATATCGTCTTTTGCCTGTGCGAAATTCATATTCATCGCAATCAGGATAAGCACAGCTATAAAAGTTATATGTCGCAGCCTGATCATGGTTGTATCCCCTTTTTGATCATTAAACTACTTTGTTTTTAAGCTCTCGTGCTAAATTACCTCGTGTTGTGCTAGTAACATGGGTTACAAAGCAAGAATCCATTCCAGCAGGTCTTTTATTACCTGCGGATCATCTTTCAGTATTTTGTGTTCTTCTTTCGAACCATCTTTCAATTCAAATTCTGGTCCAGTAGTCACCTGCTTATACAACTTATCCATTGCATCTGCCTTGCCTTTGTACTTGCCCGCAATTTTTTTATAGGAAGGGCCTTTTTTATTTTTTTTAACAGAATGACATTTTGTACAATCGTTGTCTTTCAGGAACGCATTGGCAGTTGCATTATCCATTGCAGCAAAAACACTCGCACTGGAAACCGAAAAACCAAACGCAATACATAATGACAGCACACAATGTAAACAGACGGCTTTTCCAATATTATTTAAATATTTCATGCCTGAAGCTCCAAAGAAACTGATTGTAAGACTGGATTATATAGATTTAACGAAGACAATAAACGCAAGATATGAATGGCAATATATTAAGCTACCTTACCAAAGCAAGCTGACAGCATATCCATTGTGTCCAATCCATAATAAACTCATTGAATGCTACATAGATTATTGTTATAGAACATAACCTTTATCTATGTGGATAACATATATGAGAAACTAAACTTGTAATTGACTTGCATCAAACTGAAGGCGGTTGTTTTTGATGAAACACCGAAGGTAGTTCTAAAAACCTGTCAAAGGATGCCATGACAGACTCACACTGTTCACTCTCAGGGCGAAAGGTTTTTTACAGGCTTCCGGGTTCGCGTTGTCGCGAAAATGATATAATCACTGATAACCGGCAACACAAAACGTCATAACTCAACATTATGATAAATATTCTGTACGTCATCCAGCTCATTCAACATGTCACAAAATTTGTTGAACATTTCCATATCTTCATCGGATAATGATGTTGTGTTTTGCGGCAAAAACTGAATCTCGTTTACATCAAAATCAATTTCGCCAAATGCATCGACCAGTGCCTGTCTGGCCTTAAAG
>Ga0224506_10003103_pt1 | contig 11096 bp, 7 predicted proteins | sample SF_Jan12_sed_USG_2_FD_169108 | JGI IMG/M metagenome (GOLD analysis project Ga0224506, IMG submission 169108) | Sediment microbial communities from San Francisco Bay, California, United States - SF_Jan12_sed_USGS_8_1 | ecosystem: Environmental > Aquatic > Marine > Sediment | place: USA...
TACTACCCTTGCATACCATCCTCTTCTTCCTTTCATAGTCTTGATAAATTCATCAACTCTATCACCAACATAATTAAGAAATCTCAAGTTTCTACAGGGATTACATATCTCCGCAATTTCTATTTCTAATTGGTTAATTTTGAATTTCTGACCAATTTTAATTTGATCATACTTCAATCCATCAATAGTTAAATTTTCTCCCAAGTCACCAGGTTGGATTGGCCATCCTTCTAATTGTAATTCATTAATTTTATCCATAGTCATAAGTAATACTGCTCGATTTGGTGTTCCCTGTTTATCACTTTGTCTATAATAGTTGTAATCATCACCTACTCCGTCGATATGAATTTCCACTGATTTCACCGATAATTTAGGTAATCCCACTCCTGATTCATCTTTAGGTTTGATGTTTATCTGAATAACTGTTCCTTTCATGAATTCACTTAGACGTAGTATGATATTAATCTAAGGGAATAACAATGAAATATCCCAAATTTTTTATTATTTGATATATAATTGAGATATTCTAGATAGAAGTTTTGCTTCTGTAAATGGTTTAGAAATAAATTCAACACTTTCATCTTTGAAATTTTCTAGTATTGATTCCTCGTCATATCCTGATATAAATATGACATTTGCGATTGGATGATCCTTTCTTAATTCATCAATCATTTTTTCACTGCTAAGATTTGGCATTAATATATCTGAAATAATTAAATCAATTTTGTTATATGCTTTATTTATTGCCTCTAATCCATCTTCTGCAGTATATATAAACGCATTGTATTTTCCTAATATTTTCTTAATCAATGTTCGTATCTCAAAATTATCCTCTACAACTAGGACATGGAGATCATCTGGTATATTATAATTTAAATTCTGAGTATCTACTTCATGTTTTAGATCTACAATCTCTGTTGAAGTGGGTATATATATGGAGAATGAAGTTCCAATCTGTAGCTTACTGTATATCTTAATACCACCATTTAATTCCTTGATGATATTGAATACTGTTGCCATACCTAATCCAGTTCCCTTATCACCTTTCTTTGAAAAATATGGTTCAAATACTCTTTTCATGGTATCTTCATCCATTCCAGTTCCATTATCTGTAATCTCAATATTTACATAGTTTCCCATGGGTAATCCCAATTCTAAATCTTCATCTAAATCTAATCTTCGAGTTGCTATTTTTATCATTCCATTGTCGGATATGGCATCATTTGCATTTCCTACAATATTAATTAAAATCTGTTGAATTTGTGTGGGATTTACCATAATTGGTAATTTACCATGTGTTTGTTCATAAGAAATATTCACGTTATCAAATACTAATCTTGCAAGAATTGGTTTGAATTCATTAATCAACTGGTTCATATCATAGAGTGATTTTTCTTTATATAATTTTTTTCCAAAACCCAGTAATTGTAAGGATAGGTCTTTGGCTTTATTTCCAGCAGATAAAATTGCCTGTATATTTGTTTTGATTTCTTCAATATTATCACTATACATTGATATTTCTGAATATCCAAGAATTACAGTTAAATAATTATTAAAATCATGGGAGATACCTCCTGCAAGTTTTCCTAAACCTTCCATTTTTTCATCTCTTTCTCTCTGTTCTTGCATTTTCTTGAATCTGGTCTGATTTCTTTTTCGCTCAAGTATATTTGCCCAAGTTTCTGAAATAGAATTGATAAATGTCTCATCCTCAATGTTTAAACTATCAATATCCTTGAATTTGAATTTCATTATTCCAAGTATTTTTCTTCCTCTAATAATTTCAGATAGAATTACCTGTTCATCATCAAGTATAATTGACTTGAAATAATGTTTTTCCTCATCTGTCATAGATAAAATATTATGTGTGACTGGATGTTCTCCATCATGTATTTTCTTACTAAATACTGAAATTCCCTTTGGTATTATTTTCTTGGTCGAGTCATAATAACGAATTACACTATTTGTGTATTCTTCATTGATCCAAATTTGAAAATCTAAATAATTATCTATTTGTGTTATTGTATGCATTGTTTTATTGTATAAATCCAATATGTTTTGGTGTTTTAAGGAATATTGATTCAGTGATGATAAAAGATCTTTGTGAAAATTTTTTTGGATTAATAAATTTTCAAGATTTTTATACTTAGTTATATCCTGAACTGCACCAATCATCATTATTGGTATTCCATCTTCAAAAGTGACCTCTCCCACTTCTCTTACTGTTTTTATTGATCCATCTTGTAATTTAATTCTATGTTCAATATCATATTTATCTTGATTTTTAATTGCTCTATCTACGGAAGATATTACAAAATCTCTATCTTCTGGATGAACTATTGCTAAAAACGCTTCATAGGTACCCTTAAATTCTCGGGGTTTTAATCCGAATATTCTATATATTTCATCGGACCACATAAGTGTATTATCTCTGATATTCCAATCCCAATGCCCCATCTGACCGATTCTTTGAGCATCCGCGTATCTATTTCTGTGCCTAATAATTTCTAAGTTGATCGTTTTACTTGAAATTAAATTACCTACCAACATTATGGATTTATTGATAGAATTTATGGTTGATTCAAATACTGAAATATTCCATTCAATTAGAGCTTGTCCATTGTTTTTTAATTCAATATCAGTTATTATGTTTTTACTCTCATGAGAAGATACTAGATCTTCAAAAATCTTGTTTACTAATTGTATATCTTCTTCTTTTCGAATAATATCTTGAAATTGATATGGTAAAATATCATTTTCGGATATAATAAAATTTCGCAATACTTCATTAACATAAATGAACTTACCCGATTCATCACAAAATGCCATTAGTACGCTTTTATTGACATTATCCGAGGAATTCAGATCTAGAAAATTATTGGTTATTTCTTTTGTTTGATTATCTTTGACCAAATATATACACTATAGTTTTCTGCAAAGTTACTTATTAATCGTGTGATCAAGGAGTTTGACGAAAATTATGACAAAAAGGAAAGTTCTTTAATCATCTTACAATTTAAAATAAAGAAAATTATCAGATAAACAAATTATTCTTCTCTATTCATTAACGCAGGAGTATATACTGGATGAAATTCAGGTTTATTTGCTAATATTTCTTCTATGTATTGTAATTTATCAGATGATAACTCAACATCAACGGCACCTAGATTTTGTTCTAATTGCTCTTGTTTTGTTGCTCCGGTAATTACCGAGGTAATTTCACTTCTTCGTAAAATCCAAGCTAAGGCCAGTTGGCTCATTGATATATTCATTTCTGTTGCAAGTTCAGTTAATTTTCTTACCTTGCTAAGTTTTTCATCTGTAAGATCTCGTTTCATAAATTCTGAACGAGTCCCACGAGAACCTTCAGGGATATCGTTATTATATTTACCGGTTAACACACCCTGGGCTAATGGACTCCATGGTGTAATACCAATACCATGATATCTACTGCTTTCCATGATTTCTAATTCGATATGTCTATCCAACATGTTATACCTTGGTTGTTCTACTGCAGGTAATCTGGCACCAATTTCTTTAGCGATCCCTACTGCTCTTTCAATTTGTGCAGCAGACCATACACTGGTTCCCCAATATCGGACTCTACCATCACGCACAAGGTCATCCATTGCCATCACAGTTTCCTCAAGTGGAGTTAACCAATCAAATCGATGACAATAATAAATATCTAAGTAATCTTGATTCAGTCTATCCAATGTATTTTCAATGGAATCCATAATGTGTTTTCTTGATAAACCTGAATCATTTGGTTTATCACTCATAGGCCAAAACACCTTGGATGATAATATGTAATCTTTTCTATTGTATGTATCTCCTTCGAGTGCTTTTCCAACTACTTCTTCTGCTTTCCCACCCGAATATACGTCTGCAATATCAATAAAATTAATTCCTGCTTCTAAAGCTTGATGAATTAATTGAATTGATGTTTCGTCTTCAACAGTACCTCCGTAGGTGAGCCAAGCACCGAGAGAGATTTCTGACACTCGCATTCCGTGTTTACCTAATCTCCGATATTTCACTAATTTTCTATCTGAACTTTCTATTAAAAATAAACTGATAATAATTATTGAGTAAATATAAATCTAGTTAAGTAGTTTTGCACCACAACTTCGACAATTTTGTGTTCTTCCAATAATCGGTTGTTTACAAACTGGGCAATTATCTGGGAGTTTTTCTTGGATCGATGGCTTAGCAATTATCCTTGCTTGGTTATTTTGTTCCTCTGCTTGAAATTCCCAGAGGTTGCCATATTCAAGTACCATTCCGAGAAGTTCTGGAGGTAGTGTTAAATTACCTGATTCAGAAATTATAACCGATCTAGAACCACCCAAGGAATTAACATCAAAATTTCCCGTATGTTGTCCGGTAAATCTTCCATCTCTTAGTTCCAGTTTTTTATTGGCAAAAGTGGCTAGATGGTTGCTATGAGTGACCACTAGAAAACTAGTTTCCAAATCGCGATGGAGGTCTTTGAATATACCCATAACATTTTCCGAATTTGCATAATCTATATTACCTGTGGGTTCATCTGCTAGAATTATTTTTGGATTATTTGCAAGGGCTCTAGCAATTGCAACTCGTTGTCTTTCACCACCTGATAATCGCTTTGGTATGTCATGCATACGTGATTTTAATCCCAATAGTGACAATATTTCTGTCGCTCTACTTCTAGATTGTGAGTATCCAACACCTGAGTATCGTAGAGTTCGCACTACATTTTGAAATCCTGATAACGATTCTATTAGATTTCCTTCTTGAAATACAAAACCCACGGTTGATCTTCTGAAAGGTACAAGATCAGACTCTGATACTTGAGTTATATCTCTACCATAGTAGTTGATAGCACCAGCTGTCGGGTGTTGTAATCCACCGATACATCTCAGAAGGGAACTTTTACCAGAACCACTGGGACCAACAATTGCAAGAAAATCCCCTCTGTTGATTTCTAAATTGATACCACGTAAAGCAACAACATTTGATGCACCTTCTTTTCCTTTGTAAATTACATATACTCCTGTAGACTTGAGTAATGGTCCTTCATATTCGTCAATATCTTGTTGATTAAACATATTATACCACCCTTGTTGCTATGGATAAGTCTTGATTTGCAGCACCACGAGCAGATACTGCAGTAGCAACCAAAACTCCAATTGAAGTACAAAAACCGATGATACTTACATATAACCATGGAAATGTGACTAGTCTATCGATTGCTCCTCCTCCGAGAATAAAAGCAAATGTTCCGAATAATCCATTGAATAAATATGTAATTCCAATTCCTATGAGCGATCCCCAAATAGCAGTAGTAAGTACCATAATTAGATTTTCACCTATTGCAATTTTATAAATTTGTGATTTTTTAGCTCCTATCGCTCTTAATACCGCAAATTCGTGTTTTCTTCTTTCCATTAGAATTGCAGAATAGGTAAATGTAGATATTAAAGCTGCTGCAACACTGACAATGAAATTCATAGTTAGCAGTCCTGTAATTCCATAACTAGTAGGTTGTTCATCTAATTCTCTGAGTTCTCTCTGTAGGGAAACTGCTGACGCATAACTTGGGATTTGATTAAATTGAGATGTCATTTGATTTATTTGGTCTTCAGTGATTGCATCGCCATAGGTTGACTTTACAAGATATCTTGTGGCGTTCATAGGGGCGTCATCAGCAATAGTTGTATTATCTCTAATTGCACGTAGCCTATTTATTAATATAGATGATGAAATTACATTGGGGTGATTGACGTTACCTGGTGCATGATCGTAGATACCCAAGACTTCAACATCACTGATACTTCTTACTTCAGTTTCTCCTGATGTTGCATTGATTTCAACTTCAAACCGAATTTTTAAGGTTTCACCAATTCCAGTATCAAGTATATTTCTTGCAAATGATGAAATAAATACACCTTCTGGATTATCAGATAGCTTTTGTAATGCTTGAAGTGGCGTAAGATCATCAAATGCATCTTCATGCCAAATACCTACTTCTTTTCCCTCTTTCATCAATGCAAGTTCCTTATGAACATCAAAGCCAGATATTACAAATACTGTTGATTGAATTAGTGTAGGTGCAAATTTACCGATAGCCATGATATTTTCAACACCTTCAATATTTGTTAAATTCTGAGTATAGTCGCTAATTTCCCCAAAATTAATCTGATAATCAGACCCTATTTCGTATTGTCTAATTCGTATTGCATGATTTTGATCTGTTACTCCCTGAGCAGTGGCTAATGTGGCTATTGATAGTGTTAATACGATAATAAAGGCTAATTTATCTGTATCATTTCTTCTTTTAAACGTACTCTTTAATATTTTAGATACGTCTTTAAATAACCATACGTTGAGAAGTAATCCTTCTAATTTGAGTGGTACAAATTTTGCAATTCTTATACCCACCAAAGAACCACCTATCCATAAGAAAAATGGGCCAAATCCCTGAATTAATAAACTCCACCAAAAATTAAGATTTAGGTCAACTCCATATATTTGCTCTAATATCGTCACTGAAACAGTAGATAAACCAATGAAAAACATAACTATATCAAGGTTATTTCTTCTAAGATAACCCATTTTTACTCCTTCAAATCGTTTAATTGTTTCACTAACTTCAGAGGTGATAAATTCTTTGGCTTTTTTCCTTGATTGAATTGTAAGTAAACCACCCACAACAATAGCAGACATGAATAACGCAGTCTTATCCAATCGAAGGTAGCTAGCAAATGATCCCACATAGTCGAGATCAATTTGCATGAAACCGATTGAAGATGCGATTATCCAAGCCCCAAATATTCCTAGCATGTATCCAATAATCCATCCTATTATAAATAAGACAAATGTTTGATTTCTAATTTCATTGAAGATTTGAGTCTCATTAGCACCTTGTACCTTTTTAATTGCAATTTCCCTTCTTCTTTCTTCTAATGACATTTCAATTCCAAAAAATAACAGATATAATGATAAAATAACCACTGGTGCTGCTAGTAGAAAATCAAAGATGTTAATAAATATGCTTAATAGTTGGAACGGTAATAAAAGATTTTGTACATTGTTTGATCCAACAATTTCCATTCCTTCTTTTTCTGCTAGATCGGTAATGTAATTCATAAATTTAAGTATCTCATCATTCATAGTTTCAGGATCCGAGACTGTGAATTGAGTTTCATCTATTTTTACAGCTAAGAATCTACCTAATTCCTCATCAAACCATCTCTTCAACTCTGGGAGATCAGTATTTAAAGCATCAAATGAGAAATATAATTCCTCTGGATTGAAAAATGACCCGAATATACCTGCATCTCCTGATCGAAATTCATAAATTCCCGATACAGTAACATTGGATACATATCCTTCATAAAATTTAAGTGCACCTCCTCGTTCTCTAAATGCATAGGACATATTAATACTGTATATATTATCGTCTACCTCTAATTGAAATTTAGATGCAATTGCTCTGGAAATAACCACATTATTGTCTGATACATCAAAAACTCCTTCTAACTCACTGGAAGATAAGAATTTTTTACCAATTTCAGTTTCTGGATAATCATTCTCAACAAATACTGGTGCCATATTTAAAAAGTCACTAGATCCGGGATTTTGAGAATCCACGGCACTTCCATCCCCCAGTTTATCTACTATTACAGATACTTCAACCTCATCAAATCCTGTAGATCCTATCGGTGTTGTATCTATGACTCTATCATCGAGTTCAACTATATCTGCTAATTTATGAAGATTCTCCAGACTTTCATTTTCTAAAATATCAAACTTGACTTCAAATGAAGCATTCTCAACAACTGTTTGAAAATTTTGTGTTTTCAAGACAGATGAATAAATGTATATTCCTGATATTATTGTTATTCCTAAAGCAATACCTGATAGCATTGCAAAACTTCTTCTTTTATTTCTAAAAATAGATTGTATGGTGAAGGGTAACCATTCCATTTTTCCTCTTAGATCTGCCATTATAATTCCTCCTTATTTGCATCTGTTTCTTCTTCTACTCTTCCATTTCTTAGTATAAACACTTTTTGAGCCGCATGTGCAAGTGCAATATCATGTGAAACCATTAGAATTGTTTTTCCTGAATTTGCCAACTGTTTAAACAAATCAATTATCTCTTTTCCAGTTTGTGAGTCTAAATTACCTGTTGGTTCATCGGCCAAGATAATGGTTGGATTATTAGCTAAAGATCTTGCAATGGCTACACGTTGTTGTTGACCTCCTGAAAGTGCATCTGGGAGATGATGTATTCTATCACCCAAGCCTACTGCTTCCAACAGTTCTTTTCCTCTTTGCTCAACATCGGAACCTCTTTTTCCTGCTAAATTCATGGCAAGTACTACATTTTCCAATGCAGACAGGTTATCAATGAGATTAAAATCCTGAAAACACCAACCAACTTTATTTCTTCTGATTTCTGTCAATTCATTATCAGTGAGATCAGCTAGCTCACTTTCATCGATATTAACACTACCCGAGCTTGCAGGAATTAGTCCTCCAATTATGTTCAACAGTGTCGATTTTCCAGATCCTGATGGACCCATCAATGCAAAAAACTCCGTTTCTCGCATTTCCAAATCAATTCCTTTTAAGACATGGTATTCCTCTCCTTTGTCCACATGGAATGATTTATTCAGATTCTTAATTAATAGCGTTGTTTTCAAGACAATCTACCAAATTATTGATATTGATAAAGTAGATAATTTTATATAAAAAGATTTAGAATACAGACCCTTAATTAAGGTTAATTTTAAAAAAGGGCCTATCTTGAAACATTTTAAACAACTTGTAACTTTCATTTGATCACTAAACTCTGATTGATTTATAGCTTTGTTATTCATTTACTTTTAGTAGTCAATTCATTATACCATTCTTGATTAGTATCTTTAGATTAATAACTATCTTTCATTAAGTCATAGATTAGATTGGAAAAAAAAACACATTCTAAGCAATCTTATAAATTTTTTTACTTGATGCAGGTGTTTCTTAGTTTTGGTCAAAATCTAGCATTTCAATTTCTACCCATTTATACTAGAAAACTTGGTGGTACCGAGAGACAAATGGGTTTACTTACGGCAGTACAAAATGTATTTTCAAATTTATTCAGTCCATATTGGGGAAAGAAATCTGACCAAATGGGTAGACGGATATTTATGGTCTTTGGTGGTTTTATTGCGTTTTCATGTGCTATTGCCATGGCATTGGCGAATAATCCGAATCAGATTATCGTAACGGTAGCGGTTAATTCATTTGGGATGTCAATTTTAGTTCCTGCTTGGTCTGGTGCTATTGCAGATTATACTAAGGGGATGAATAGAGGTTCGTTTATGTCCAAAATAATGGGTATTGGTGCGGGATATGTATCTATTGCCTTGATTATTTATGCATACTATATACCTAAGTTAAATTTAGATGAAATCTCTCAATATCGGGTAATAATTTGGGCTTCCGCGATAAATTTTGGTTTAGCAACTGTTGTATCTGGGTTTATTGTGGATAGAAATGAAAAAGAGAAACGCGAATTTAAACTATTTCTTCCTTTAAAAGATAGCAAATTTAGAAGGTATACGTTTATTACAATTACTTGGTGGTTTTTTATGAGTTTAGCTTGGAGCTATTTCCCGATACTCATATCCGATGTTGTAAATGCTTCCTCAAGTGAGGTTGCTCTGATTGGGTTGACTCAAACAATTGTACAATCTATTGTTGGTTATAAATTGGGTAAATATATAGAAAAACTAGGTATGAGGAAAAGTATCATCATTGGTTTGCTTCCATTTGCTCTAATACCCTTGATATTCTCATTTGCAACTGTTTGGTGGCATTTAATACCTGCTCAGATCATTGCAGGTTTTTCTATTGGTTTTGGTTTTGCAGCAATGGAAGGTTATATTCTTGAAATTGCAGGAAATCAAAATGCTGGTAGTTATAAAGGAGTTTATCAGGTAATTTGGGGATTTGTTACATTTATTGGATCATTTTTAGGGGGTATTCTATTAGAATGGTTAAGCCATTATTTGGGAAATCTTACAGACGCATTACGAATTATGCTTTTTACCGTGTTTTTAGCTAGATTAGTTGTTAATTTATTTATGATTAAATTGCTACCTGATATATGAATTGAATATTTTAATTAATATTTTTTATAATAATCTTGAAAATATTATTTTTTAATTCCAATAACATGCTTTCTAACTCATTGTGTTGATTATCGTCTAACTTATGGTGTGAAGATGCTGATGTTAGCTCTAATTCATTATTTTCTAAGAATCTAACAAATTTATTCATAGAAGAATGTAAATATCCATCTAGTATATCTTTTGACTGGGCAACAAGGTCTTTTATATCTCGTGAAGCACAAAATCCCATCATAAATAGAGATTTGCTACCTCTTGCCTCCGGATTATCAATTACAAAGGCAACATAATGGAAATTACTTTTTGGCTCTACCCATGGAGCATCACCTATTACTTGAGTATCAGATACAATATCTTCAAAGTCAAGGACAGAGGTCAGTTTTATTGCTGAGCTAAATTCATGATCCGAGTAACCCTCTCTACCTGATGGTGACTTTGATAGAATAAATGGTCCCATATGATCACTAAAACCGAGTATATAACTCGCAGGTATGAAGCTATTGATGTCATAATTGCTCTTATTCTCTGATTTTCTTTTATTTAATTCCTGTTTTTGCCAATTGATGATTTGACTAACTAGGAAGTTAAAGGATTCATTTATTTGTGTACCTGTTTTTGCACTTGTTCTTCCTGAAAAAATTGGAAATTCATCCCTATATTTTTCTCTCAACGCATTTACTTTTTCTTCTTGTAATTGCTCTGAGATTATTGGATTTTCCATATCTATTTTATTTCCAATTATTAGAATTGGTCCCTTGAGTTTTCTATCAATAGAACTGTATTTCATTACCCAATCTTCAATGGAATCAAAGGTTACCGGGTTATTAACATCATATACTACAATGGCACCTGCAGAACCTCGATAATATTGAGGATGTACACTGTGGTATTCTTCTTGACCTGCTAAATCCCATATACTACAGTGTACAT
>Ga0224506_10003105_pt1 | contig 11094 bp, 11 predicted proteins | sample SF_Jan12_sed_USG_2_FD_169108 | JGI IMG/M metagenome (GOLD analysis project Ga0224506, IMG submission 169108) | Sediment microbial communities from San Francisco Bay, California, United States - SF_Jan12_sed_USGS_8_1 | ecosystem: Environmental > Aquatic > Marine > Sediment | place: USA...
TTCAAGCTTTCCAACCCGTTCGCTGGATATTGTTCCGCCTCTCTCGGTGATGATACCTTTTACAGTATCCTGAAGCGTTGCTGCTGCAAGGGAAGGTGTCTGACCCTCTACAAGTTTTGAGTCATCAGCCTTCCTCTCATCCTTTAATGAAGCAAGCTTTTTATTGAATTGAGGTCTTTCTGCGATAAGAGTAATATATTTTTCAAGAGTCTTTATCTTTATAGCTTGCTCTTCTTTAATAGATGATAGCTCTGTCTGTATCTTTACATAACCATACTGATAACCAACAAGCACAATGAGTATAACCATGAAGGGTATCGTAATGAGCAGTGTCTTATTTCTTTTCACTTTTTACCTTTTCTCCTTTTTCCTTCTCCTGTTCATCTTTTTTAATACCCTCTCTCTCCATCTTTATAATGAACCGATCAGAATTCATCCTTACGTCTCTAAAAGTGGGGGATGCAAATGCGACCTTTTCGAAATATTTTGATGTCTCGAGCTTTGGCAGAAGCTCTGTTGCTGAGCTTGCATAACCCTCGATCTCCACTGTTGGCTCTGTAATTTTCACTCTCGTAAGCCAAGCGGTCTTTGGAAGAATAGTGGTGAGTTCTTTGAGGGTATTGAGTGTCATTGACCTGTTTCCCTTGAAGTTATGTATCGTAGAGATTTCATTACTCAGTCCGTCAATTTCCTTCCTTATCCCCTCAATCTTTTTGATTTCATCCTTTCTTAATGTGATCTGACGATCAATCTCATTAAGCTTTGTCCCCTCAATCTGAAGAGGGGCAATTATATAGAGAACCCACAGAACAATGATTGCGCATATGAGGATTATTGTGAAAGTCATAGGTGTTTTAGATATCTCATGATGACCTTTTTCAAGCAAATTTATCCCCTTTGCCTTTGGCCACAATGATTCTAAGATACCCCCGATGACAGTATGGGTAAGTTCTTTCTGCGGCTCTGAAAGCTTGACCTTTGTATCTGTCTCATTCAGTATCCTGACGGGAAGGTTCATCTTTAACCTCAGCATTTCTTTCAAGGTAGGATTACTATCTTTTAAAAGGGCTATAATCTGAGGTGGCTTCCCCTCTTGTTTGGCCTCATTGAGTAAGAGTTCTATTTCTGTCATAATTGTTTCAATTTTTGATTTCTCATCTGCTGTGGGAAAACTTCCTGTGAAAGCATGAGTTATTACACCATCAAAAAATAGAGCACCTTCATAACCATCTTCTTTTATCTCCAGGAAGATCGGGTTTTCCTTTTTATACATATAATGGCAAAGAGTACCTATACATGAGAGATTCACCGTTAACCGGGAAACATGAATACCTTTTTCCTTGAGCGCGTTTACATATGGGGTTATTGAGTCTGCTTTTGCTGCCACAATTAAAAGGGTAAGTTTTTTTCCGTCTTCCTTTAATACCCTGAAATCATAGAATGCATCTTCAGGACTGAGTGGAGTCAACCTGTCAAGCTCATATGAGACTACGTCTGAGAGCGTTTCTTTAATGGTAGACGGAAACTCTGCGATCTTGATAATAGCCCACGCTTTTGGAATGCTTAGGGTTACATCTGTTTTTACGATTCCAAAGTCACGCATGGCTAAGGCTACCGAGGAAACAAGTCCCTCTGGCTGTGGATACCTTTCCTGATCCAGTGGATAATTTCTCGATTTTCTTATCTTTATCCGTGATAAAAATCTTGAGCCATAGGCAATGGACAGACTCCCTTTCTCAATTGAAATACATAAATTTTTCTTTGGTGCTATTATATCGTCAGCAATACTGAAAGTAAGGACCCTCTGCACAGGGGGCCACATCTCCTTCAGCTTTATCGCTGAATCAGAGGCAATTGATACTATTTTTTTAATGGCGATTGTCCTTGTCATTGTGTTGTGTGTGATGGACTCTTGTAATAAACATATCTGAATTTATTGTTCGTCTCAAGGATAACTGTTGCCTTGAGAGCATAGCCTGCCTTTCCACTCCCTTTATACCCAACTGACTCAATGGTGAATGTGCTGGTCCGCCCTGTAATAATATACGGCGCCATTGAGATGTAGCTTCCGCCAAGAATCCCCTGAATTTCCTGTATACCTGTTATCTCTTTACTTTGCCTGAAGATTATTATCCCATCTGCAATTTCAGGCGTCATGCCCGGAATTGTCATAAGAACATCCTTGGTTGCTGCATTGACATTAATCTGGCTGCTCGTAGAATTGACTGTGAGAAAGTCAATGATACCTTTTTTTTCACCACTTCCATAAAGTATCTCAGGCGTTACTCCCTTAACCAGCAAGAGTTCCTCTAAGGTGTCAAAATTCGCATTCTTTGCTTTATAAGGAGTAGGCAGAGACATATAGTAGTCACTCTCGGCGCCATGAAGCCTGTGAAGGTCGTCAGGGTCTTTCCAGTCCATTATGGAATCTACAATCGTATCTGCCTCTTCTTCCTGGACTCCTAAGTTCAGCAAAAGATTTTTTAATATTATATCAGATACTGAGTTTATGTTCACATGGCCTGCTTCATCCATAATCCTGATCGTGGAGTATCCATCTCCCAACTGGACAGTGTAAGGCGTTCCGTCTATTTTCCATACTTCGCTGCCTTCAACAGAAAAAAATTGATTTCTATAAAAGAGTTCCATTATGCCTCTTTCCATTCCTGCTTCTGCAAGGAATTTTTTCCCTATCCCTTCCTTGAAAGCTAATGTAGCATGCGACTCTGTCCTTGTCATGTAGGAGAATGAAAACACGATGACCATTAAAACAGTCAGTACCCACAATACCAAGAGAAGGGCAATTCCTCTCTCTGATACTCTCATACACCTTACTCCTTTATGGTTTTGTGACTCATGTGCTTTTGTCATCGTTGTTTTTTGGACTTCTCTCTTGTTTCTCGCATTCTATTTTCTGAAGATGATTTTCCCGCAGATGATTTTATGCCGGTTGGCATTGAAGTTATCTGGGATATGGCTCCTTGTACCCTCACCGGAATTATCATGGCAAGGTCCTTTGTTCTGTCAACAAGATGTAATCTTACCTTTTCCGGTATAGCTGTATCATCTGTCCATTGCTCAATCCACGTACCCTGTTCTTCTGTAGGATCTTTGTAAAAATATTCGAAATATATTTTATCAAAGGCATCAAAGAGCTTTGCATCTCGTTTGTTCTCAATGCCTACGATATTTTCAGATGCATATAAGACCTGCTTCCCCAGGTCTCCGGATTCGACTCTGTAGGTAACAATCACATAACCTTTCTGTCCGCCCCAGATGGAATAGTTTGTCGAAAATTGCAAGGATTCCCTGTCGCCTTTAAAGAAGTATTTTTTAACACCATCTTCATCATAAGTGAGCGGGATTTCTGACTGAATCTGGGATTCTATGATACTCAGTGATGCTTTGATCCTGTCAAGGGCTGCTATTCTTTTTTCTCCTGAATCTACAGAACGGTATCCGAGTCTCATGGCGCCAACGGTGATGAGGACAATAATCCCGAGTAAGGTAATAGAGATTATTAATTCAAGAAGGGTAAAACCAAGAGAATTTATTGTTAATGTTCGGCTGTTCCTTGAACTATTCATCTTATATCTTCTTTTCTACCACCTTCATTGCTTTGAGGGTGAGTGACTTCTCCTTCGTGTCTTTTATCCAGCGGATTATCAAGTTTACCTCTAAAAGCCTTATCTGCAGATTTTCTGTCCTGTCTTTCACGGCATCATATATCGAGACATCTATCCTGTAACCGTCATCTGTCGTTTCACTCCAGGACTTTTCTGAGAGTTCCTTGTCATCCAACACGTCTCTCATTTTTATCTCTGCCTTTATGGCAGCGGATACATAGTCCTCCGAGGCAGCTATAGCTCTCAAATTGGCTGAGAAAAGCTGTAACACAACAGTTATCGCAATGCCTAATAGTGCAGTGGCTACAAGAATCTCAAGGAGGGTAAAGCCTCCTCGTTGAGAATTCAAAGAGACGGTGAGACGGTGAGACGGTGAGATGGTGAAACGATGGTATCCCCGAATCTCTGAGTCTCTGAATCTCTGTGTCATCTTACTACCACTGACCCAACGACAGGATCCATCTGTATGCTCACTGCACGTTTGTTGTTCCACAGTACAATAGTGCCGCCCTCAACATTGCCAGTTGTATGAAATACAATCAGGTATTTCCCGTTAAGCTTCTCTCCCAAAAATGGGTCTATTACCTTAATAAATATATCGGAAGGAATACTTTTACTCATACGACTTTCTATCCCGTAATTTTTTGAGTCAAGATCTATTGTTATCGTTTGTCTTTCACCATCTATCAGAGCAAGAGACCTTGCATGCTTGATGGCTGCTGACATCTCTCTGACTGTTGCATTGAATCTGTTTGAGGACAGGGTGTTCGCAAAAAAGAGGGTTGAGAGACCGAGTATGAGCATAATGAGGAATAGCACAATTATTAATTCCAGAAGGGTGAAACCGTTATTTTTAAGATTCATATTGATTTATTTGTCATTGCGAGGTCGTTTCGACCGTGGCAATCTTAATAGACATGTATTGGCAAAACCATGAGATTGCTTCGCTTCGCTCGCAATGACAATTTTCTACTTCTATTTTTGATTTACTTTTCACCATTAAAATGGCAGTGCTGTGATGCTGAATATGGCCATGAGCATTGAGACAACGATAAACCCAATAATCAGACCCATAGTAAGAATCATGACAGGCTCGAGAAGGCTTACAAATCTCTTTACAGCTTCCTTCAAGCTTTTCTCATATGTGGACGCGACCTTCATCAACATGATATCCAGCTGACCGGTCTCTTCTCCGACCTTGATCATGGACAGGGCAAGTGGTGGAAATACATTTGTATTCGTCAAGGGAAGTGCAATACCTTTGCCCTCCTTTGCACCTTTCGAAACATCATCAATAACAGAGGCAATAACCTGATTGTTTATGACGTCCTTTGCATTATTTAACGCCTGGAGGAGAGGTACTCCGCTTTTGAGGAGCGTGCCAAGTGTTCTGCAGAATCGCGCAGTTTCGAGCTTTCTTATCACGTCTCCCATCAATTTAAGCTTGAAGGAATCCCATTTGTATCTGCCGGTTTCAGATTTTATTGAGTGTTTAAAGATAAGCCATCCCGTGATGAACAATGAGAGGACAATCCACCAGTATGACTTCAGGTTGTTGCTGAAGGTAAGGAGGATTTGTGTCGAAAGTGGCAAAGAGCCTCCAAGTTCCGCAAAGAGTACAGTGAATTTGGGAAGTACATACGTTAAGAGAATGATTACTGATATCCCGCCAGTGACGATAAGAACAGTAGGATATATCATTGCTGAAACGACATGTTCCTTTAATGCCTTTGCAGATTCAAGAAATTCATTCAGTTTGTCCAACACTACATCCAGCACACCACCAGCCTCACCAGCCCTTATCATGTTTATATAAATCTTTGGAAATACCTCAGGATGCCTCTGCAGTGCATCAGAAAATGAACTCCCTTCCCTGATGGATTTTAGAATGGATTGAATAATATTTTTCATCTCTTTGCTTTCAGATATCCCGGAGAGGATATTGAGGCTTCTGTCGAGAGGCACCCCGGAACTTAAAAGTGCAGAGAGCTCTGTGGTGAATGTCAAAAGGTCGCCCTTTGATGACCTTAAGGTAAACCTCTTTTTTATGCCTTCTTTTGGAGCGGCAACCTTCAGGGGAATGACCCCGGTGTTTTTCAGTCTTTCGATCGCAGTCTTTTCATCCGCTGCATCGATGACTCCTTCCACAATAGTACCTTCCATTGTGGTTGCCCTGTAAGAATAGATCAACTATTCCTCCTGTGTTACCCTGATGACCTCACTGAAGGTTGTTTCGCCTGTTTTTATCTTATCAGAGCCATCATCAAGCAAAGTTTTCATACCATGTTTTCTTGCCAATTCTCTTATCTGGTTTGAATCAGCACGTTTCAGGATGAGCTTGCGGATATCGTCATCAACAATGAGTAATTCAAATATTCCGTTCCTGCCATAGTAGCCTGTATGTGCACATTGTTCACATCCCTTCCCTCTATAAATGGATATATCGCTACCAATGCCAACGGTGGCTAATTCTTCCCTATCAGCAATCGATGGGTCTATTGCTTTACACACAGGGCAGATAACCCTGACAAGTCTTTGGGCAAGAATTCCTCTTATGGTAGAGGAGAGAAGGAAATTCTCTACTCCCATATCAAGGAGCCTTGTGATAGCACTGGGTGCATCATTGGTATGGAGTGTTGAAAATACAAGATGTCCTGTAAGAGCTGATTGTATAGCTATCTCTGCTGTTTCCAGGTCTCTGATCTCGCCTATCATAATGATATCAGGGTCTTGCCTGACGATATGCCTCAGGGTATTGGCAAAATTCAAACCAATCTGCGGCTTTACCTGTATCTGGTTTATCCCTTTAAGCTGATATTCTACAGGGTCTTCGACAGTAATTATCTTTTTGTCAGGAGAGTTTATCTTGTCCAGGGCACCGTAGAGGGTTGTTGTCTTTCCACTTCCGGTAGGACCTGTGACGAGTATAATGCCATTTGGTTTTTTAATCAGGTGATTGAAATCAGAGAGGGTTTGTGAAGGAAATCCCAGCAAATTAAGATCTATTACTATACCTTCCTTACGGAGAATCCTCATCACCACACTTTCACCATAAAGTACAGGGATTGTGGATACCCTCAGGTCTATCTCCTTTTCGCCAACCTGCAGCCTTATTCGGCCATCCTGAGGCAGTCTTCTTTCAGCTATGTTGAGTTTTGCCATGATCTTTATTCTTGAAACAATTGCAGCCTGAAGTCTTTTTGGTGTGGATTCTATGTCATGTAAAACGCCATCTATGCGGTATCTGACTTTAAGTTCATCTTCAAATGGCTCTATATGAATATCACTTGCCCTGCTCTCAACAGCCCTTGTGATAAGGAAATTCACAAGCTTTATTATGGGAGCTTCTGAGGCCAAACCTTTGAGATGCCCGATGTCTTCCTCGTCTTCTCGAGGGAACTCAAGCCCTTTTTCACCTATGTCTTCGATTATCCTGTCTATATTCTGTGGTTCCTGACCGTAGAATCTGGATATATATTCTTCGACTACCTTACTGTCACCAACATATACCATAACATCTGCAGATGTTGCTACCCTGAGTGCATCAATGGTAGTTTTGTCTAACGTGTTTGCCACTGCGACCTTTAGGATGTTGTTTTTAAGCTCTATCGGGATAATCCTGTTTTCACGAATAAAGCGGGATGAGATGCCATTAAGGACAAATGGTACTTTTGGCAGGTCATCTGGTTTTAGATAGTACATGTCATTGCTCATATTTCACCTTTAACCCTTAAAAATTATACCACATATAAGACCTCAATATGCTCCCTCCATCTTTGCGACTACCTTTATGGTCTTGAACAATATTGCGATATCAAGCCATAACGACCAGTTCATGATGTACCATGCATCGAGCTTCACCCGGTACTCATAACCTGTATTCGTTCTGCCAGAGACCTGCCATAATCCTGTAATTCCAGGTGCTACACTGAAGCAGATCTCAGCAGCGTCTTTGTAGTGGTACTCTATTTCTTCTTTAGTGACAGGTCTTGGACCCACGAGGCTCATTTCCCCTTTGATGACATTGAATATCTGTGGCAGTTCATCCAGCGAAGTCCTCCTGAGAAAGCGACCAACCTTCGTTATTCGAGGATCATCTCTTAATTTTTGGTTTTTTAACCACTCAGCACGGGTTTCTTGATTATTTTCTAATATTTCCTTCAACTTCTCTTCAGCATCTTTATACATTGTTCTGAATTTGTAGCACCTGAAGGTTTTGCCATTCTTACCAATCCGGTCATGAGCATAGATGGCAGGACCGGATGTTTCCATTCTTATTATAGTTCCAATGAGAGCGATAATGGGAAGGAGCAGAGGCATTGAGATTATACTGACTGAGATATCAAAGAACTTCTTTATGAATCTGTTTGTTGTAGATTTCAGATTGTTTCTTATGTTCATGAGAAAGATCTCTTCATAAAAAAGATGGAAGAGCTTGGTATTTAACAGTGCGATACCTTTAAGATCAGGTATCAACATCGTATTGGGTGTATGATTCTGAACGGCAGAGGTGAGAACGGACAGTCTTTCAGCAGAGAGGGAAGGCATTGCAATGATGACTATTTTAATGCCGTGCTTTTTAATGAGCTCAGGAAAGCGTTTTACCATGTCAAACACCCTTTTTCCATTGATGGTATTCCCTATTTTTTGTTCATCGTCATCCAGAAATCCAATGACATCATACCCCATGTGTGTTTCTCTCTGGAGACCTTCCATTACCAGTCTTCCTGCATTTCCTGCCCCGAGAATGAGCACCCGTTCTCTCCGAAACCCTATGGAATACAGGAATTTCTTTCCCCAGAGACGGAAGAGAGGAAATATGAATAGAGATAAAAACCACGTTCCTAATAACACAAGCCTTGAAACTATGTCACCCATTTTCCCTATTGTGACAATAGCCAAAACCGCGATGCTTGCGAGTGAAATAGATTTTAACATATCTCTTGCTTCATCCCAGAAAGGGAGGTTGTTATCATAAAGACCATCATAAAATATAAAAAAAATAAAGACGACAGGTATCCACCACAACGATACAAAATGGAAATAGGGGAAATTGAAAACCGGCATATAAGGGATGAAATATGGCATGACCTCTAACCTTAGTGTCCATGCGATGAACAGAGAAGCGTAAAAGGCAAAAAGGTCGATGATAATGAGACAAAAAACCTGGAGCGACTTTCTTATTAACTTCACGATATCTGTCATCCTGCAATTAATCCAATTCTGTATCCTGCGAATTTTGTCAAAGACTCCAGAAAAATGTATGGTATCCAGAGATATTTATGTTGTTTAAGAACAGAACATATCTGTCCTTTCACAAACCTTATTCCCTCTCCTTCTGCCCGAGCATATTTAAGAATCCAGCTGTTGTTTTTGAGAGATGAGCCAATATTATAATAGCGTCTGAACTGCCTGAAAAGCGAATAATTATGGGAATGGATAACCATTGCCTCAGGAACATATGCGACCTTATACCCGCTTAAGATTAACTTTGCTGCGATGAGCATGTCTTCATTTGCCCTGATACCCTCAGGAAACATCCCTGCCTTAATAAAAAGGTCTTTTTTAATAGCTGAGCACACATTACTGAAGAAGAATGTCTTTATTCCATATTGCTTTATGTCATCCATTCCTTTGATTGACCCCGTATCAGGGTAATTAAACTGTCGTGCAAATACCTCTAACGGTGACGCCTCAGGCCTTGGTATGTGTCTTCCAAAGGTTGCCGCAACATCAGGCATCTGCAATGGGGCAGTTAATTTGCGCAGGAACGTATTATCGAAGGGCAAGGCATCCTGCGTCATAAAAACAAGTAAGTCACCGTGTGCTTCCATAGCTGCTCTATTTCTTGTCTTCCCATGGTTGAAGGTATATCCCGGAATGATTATTGTCTTTGCACCAAATCCTTTTACACTATCTACAGTGTTGTCGTCCGATGAAGAATCTATTATTATTATCTCTGCAAATTTTCTATCCTGTGTATAAAGCATGGAAAGAAGCTTTTTTATATAATCTCCGGCGTTTAGTGTTGGTATTATGATAGAAATCCTCATAGGATTTTATTTTATCACAGGATGAAGAACTTCTCTATGAGCCTATGGACAGATTACAAATTGACAGCAAAAGGTGTAATATAAATACCAACACAGGTACCTTGAGGATAAATAGACTCAAAGAGAGAAAAAAGGTTTTCATATGAAGAAGGGAGAAAAACCTTTTGTAGAAATTTATACAGATGGGGCCTGCAGTGGCAATCCAGGAGTGGGAGGATATGGTGTTATTTTGAGGTCAGGAAGCCGTGAAAAAGAGCTCTCCGGCTGTTACCCTATGACGACAAATAACCGCATGGAACTGACCGCAGTTATTAAAGCGATTGAAGTGCTTAAAAGGCCTTGCAGGATAAAAATAGTTACTGATTCAAATTACGTTGTTCAGGGTATGACATTATGGATATCGAGATGGCTTAAAAACAACTGGAAGAATACACAGAAGAGAGAGGTCATGAATCGTGACCTCTGGGAAAGACTGTATCATCTTTCTCATATTCACGAGATCGAATGGGAATGGATTAAAGGACATGATGGTTCTCCTGAAAATGAGAGGTGTGATAAGCTCGCAAGGCTTGCAATTAAAAGATGCAAGAAAAAATCGTTGCGATTTGATTCCGAGGTGGCAGGCTGAGAATGAAAAACATTGATATCAAGAATCTTACCGGTATGTTTCTGATAGCTGTTCCAGGCTTAAAAGATCCAAATTTTGAACGCACTGTTGTCCTCATATGTGACCACACGAAAGATGGTGCCTTTGGACTCGTGTTAAACCGTATCCTGCTCAATAGTTTTGTACCCCTGCTCGGTTGGCTGGATATAAAAGAGAGTGTAATAGATCTGCCGGTATTCTATGGAGGCCCTGTGAAGCCTGAACAGGGCTATATCTTATATACATCTGCGGGGAGTTACCTCCCCTCGATAAAGATTAACGATACTATTGCACTGACTACTACAAGGGAGATCCTGATTGACATCGCTGCGGGGAAAGGACCTAAAAGGTTTCTTTTTGCTCTTGGATTTGCAGGATGGGCACCAGGACAACTTGAGTATGAACTCATGGCAGATAGTTGGCTGATAGTTCCTATGAACGAAAAAATTATCTTTGATATACCAATAGGTGAGCGGTGGAAGGCTGCAGCACACTTAATCGGAGTTGATTTGGACAGGTTTGTTTGTAAACAGGGAAGGGTTTAACACATTTCTTCTACCCTGTAAGTCTCACGATTTATAGATAGCGAGGATGTTTTTCAAATTAGCAGCAGATTTTGTCGTTCTTATCCACTTTATATGGATTGTTTTTTTAATAACTGGTGCATTCATAGGAAAGAGCTGTCACTCGGTGAAACTATTTCATATCGGCGGTCTTTGTTTTGCGGTGATAATACAAATTTTTGGATGGCACTGTCCGCTGACTTATC
>Ga0224506_10003106_pt1 | contig 11093 bp, 3 predicted proteins | sample SF_Jan12_sed_USG_2_FD_169108 | JGI IMG/M metagenome (GOLD analysis project Ga0224506, IMG submission 169108) | Sediment microbial communities from San Francisco Bay, California, United States - SF_Jan12_sed_USGS_8_1 | ecosystem: Environmental > Aquatic > Marine > Sediment | place: USA...
GAAGTTCCTGCAGGGTGGTGGGGCCATCCATACCCGGCATCATGACATCGAGCAGGATCAGATCAGGTTTAAAACCCGGGGCCTGTTGTATGGCGTCCTGGCCTGAGCTGCAAATCTTGAGTTCAAAACCACCAACATTTTCCAGGGCTATCTGGGCGATAGCCTGAATATCGGGTTCATCTTCCACGTACAGAATTTTGTTTAGTTCTGCCATTCCTTACTCCAGGCATAGTGATGAGAAGTCTTATGCTGCTGCATTGCAAACCTTATTTAGTATATGCCACCGTTCAGTTTAATCTAGCCAGGCTTGACGTGATATGAGGTACGGAAAAGCGATCTGTCGAGATTTGAATGAATTGACAGTGACAGCAAATCACCTAATCTGATTCGGTCGTCTCATGGGTGAAGTCAACAATAGCGGCATGACTATCTAACGGGAATTCCAGCCAGAACTGACACCCTGTGCGGTATTTGCTGTTGACACCGATTTTACCACCCATTAATTCAGTCAGATGCTTACAAATATTCAGGCCTATACCGGACCCTTGTATGTTCACATCCTGGTTGATTCGTTCAAAGGGGAGAAACAGGCGCTGCTGCTGTTGCTTTGTCAAGCCAGTGCCGGTATCGGATACAGTAATACGTACCGTGTCAGTGTCTGTTTCAATGCCCAGTGTTATCTCACTACCAGACTGATTGTATTTAATCGCATTTGATAGCAGGTTGATAATAATTTGTTTGAGCCGCGTTGCGTCGATCTGTATATAGGTGGCGGGGCAGGTGTGCAGATTGTGTCGAATTAAAATGTTTTTCCTGCCTGTCTGCGGAAAAATCATGTTGACACAGTCAAGGGCCAGTTCGCAGATATTGATTCTTTCGTAGCGTATTTTTATATGGCCGGATTCAATTGTTGACAGTTCAAGTAAATCGTCAATCAGGTTTAATAAATGCTGGCCGGCATTATATATTTCACTGACATTATCCTGTTGAGTTGGGGACAGGGTATCACTTGGATCGGAACACAGCAGATCACTAAAACCGACAATGGCATTAAGTGGTGTTCTTAATTCGTGGCTCATTCGTGACAGAAACTCTGATTTTGCCTGGTTTGCCTGCTCGGCCTGATCCCGGGCATTGATTAGCAGCTTCTCAACCTGCTTTCTGCCGGTGATATCACGCACCAGGGCCAGAATAAGTTTTTCATTACCCTTGTGTAATAATCCGAGATTGACTTCAACCGGAAAAGTGCTGGCATTTTTATGGCGGTGAATACCCTCGATCTGCATACTCTCCTTATTCGCCAGTGTTTTGATGATTTCTTTAAAGCTAATCGGATTAGGACCAATATCGATATCAGTAATATTCAGTTGCATTAACTCTGCCCGGCTATAACCGAGGCTCTCGCATGCATGGCGGTTGGCATCCAGAATACGACCTGTTACATCATGTAATAAAAAGGAATCGACTGCATTTTCGAACAGCGCCCTGAAATTCTGTTCGCTATCACGCAGTTCCGCCTGCAGACTTTCCAGTTGACGGATTTTCTCTGATAACTGCTCTGTCCGTTGATTGACCCGTAATTCAAGTTCATCACGAGATCGCAGCAAGGCCTGTTTGGTTTCACGCTGTTCAGTAATATTACGACTAATGCCCTCTACGCCGATGGCTTTCCCTGTATCGTCATAAATTAGTTTTGCATTGCTTGACACCCAGATGATCTCACCATTTTTATGCCGCAGGGGTGATTCGTATGCCGTGATTTGCCCATGATGTGCTTGCAGGGTGCCCATGAAAAAATCCCGCCCATAGGAGTCTGCATATAGTTTTGCGATATCCGTACCAATCAGTTGTTCCGGCTGATAACCTAGCAATTCTTTTACCGAAGGGGATACCATCAGAATTTTCCCCTTACTATCTGTTCGATAAAATGTATCGATCATATTATCGAAAATACTTTGCAGATTATTTTCTGATTCTTTCAGTTTTTCGGTGGCCTGTTTAAGATTACTCAGGTCCACTACCGATACTATCCGTTGGCTGATTTTATCCAGTTGCAGGGTCTTGGCCTGAACCTGTACAGGGAAATGTGTACCATTTTTGTGTAAGGCCGTGAGCTCATACGGTCCGTCCAGGCCGTTACGCATGTTGTCACGGGCCAAGGGCTGAGATTCAGGGGCTACAAACTCAAGTACGTGGTGGCCGATCACATCCTCTTTCTTATGGCCAAACATGTGTTCTGCCACATCATTGGCATCCTTGATAATACCGTTATCATGAAAAAACAGCGTCTCAAATGAGGCCTGAAAAAAACTGGCAAGGCGCTCTTCACTCCTGGCCAGGGCAGATTGATATAAGCGCCGTTGTGTTACATCAATAATACTGCCACGTATCAGTTTACGGTTAGGGAAAGGCATGCGTGATAAGCGGATTTCACAATGAAGTATCTGCCCGGTACTGTCGACAAAATCCCGTTCAAAAATCAGTGGTTGGCCATGTAGCGCCCTTTCAATATAGTGTGAGAGAGGTTTTTGTTCGCGACCGGCCGGCAGTGACCTGCTGAGTTCTTCCGGCGACATGGAAAACAGTTCATGCTTGCTGAATTTGAACAGTTTCTCGACCTGTTCATTGACCTCGATGATGCAGTTGTTTGCTGCATCAATAATTAATATGGCATCGGGTGAATTTTCCACCAGCGAGCGATAGCGCTTTTCACTATCCTGCAGGGTTTTCTCAATGAGTTTACGTTCAGTGATGTCGCGAATAATCACCAGTACGGCAGGCTGGCCTTGCCAGCTGGTCAGGGCGGCAGTGAGTTCGACGGGTACGGTATTGTTGTGAATGTTTAAAAAATTGACCTCATACTGCTTGCTAACTTCTTCACCCCGAATTCGTCGCTGGTGTCGATCGAGCACCAGTTCGACATTGTCAGGGTGGACAATGTCGGCCAGTTGTCGATTGAGTAATTGCTCGTTTGAGTAACCAAGAATTTCGCCACTACGCAGATTGGCATAAACCAGCCGTTCATGTTGCACAATGAATATTCCATCCTGTGCATTATCGGCCAGGGCATGAAAATCGATTGCCCTGATATTGAGAATTTCCAGACGGGACTTAAGCAGGCGATACGCCAACAAGGCACATAAGAGCAGAAGTAGCAGGTTGAGTAGGGTGATATTTGTGTGGACAAATTCAGTCAGGTTATTTTGCCGTGGCGAATAGGCGGCCCAACCAGCGTTGCTCAATAGTAACATCCCGGCGGCCGGGACAGCCTTACCGGCAACCCGTTGCGGCTTGATTTTGCTCCATACCTTCATATATATACCGACAGATCGATAGAGGTCCCTGGCCAACGATAGCATAGCTAAAAATACCATGTTATCAGGCCTTGTCGATAGCTATATTAGTAATTTCTTATGAGTGGGTTTAATTATGTGGCGGATATTGGGCCAGTAATATTTCAATGGTCTGTAACAATTTGTCATTATCGGCATTGGCTTTCGACAGTACGGCATGGACCTGCTGCATGTATTCCGGCGCCAGCGTGTGGGCGGAATACACCAGCAGTTTGCTGCTGGGGTGTTGCTGTTCAAGTTCGGTCAGCAGCGATGTACCTGAACCGTCGGGTAGTGCCAGGTCCAGCATGATCAGATCAAAGTGCTTGCGGGAGAGTATGTTACGTGCCTCCTCAAGATTATTTGCCGAACTGAATTTCACTTTATCCTGTAGCAGGCTTTTAACGATGTGTTGAATGTCGGCCTCATCCTCGATATGTAACAGGCTTGGTTTTATTTTGTGTTCACCGATTGAGCCGAGCGCGTGCAGTAATCGTTGCTCATCAATGGGCTTATCAAGCCAGTCGATGATACCAATGGCGCCACCATTGAGTCGGCGTCGAGCCGCGTCTGCTTCAACCGAAACGACAATGATTGGCAGGGACTGTGTCGCTGACTGGCTGCGTATTTCCTTGATAAAGGATACACCATCCCCGTCCGGTAAGCGGATATCCAGTGTCATGGCGCGGTAGTCATTGGTATTGATTTGTAACAAGCGTCTTGCTTCGTCAGTATTGAGGGCAATATCACAACTATACCCCGCACTTGACAGCAGACGATTGAGCAGCATGGCAATGTCCTGATCATCTTCCAGGATCAGGATGCAGGGCCTGTGTTCGCCAAGCTGGATATCCGGTCTGTCCGGGTTACTGTGATGACTTGCTTTGCAGTAGGGGAGTTCGACTATCATGGTCGTGCCCAGGCCCTGTCGGGTGATAAAATCAACTCTGCCACCGTGTTTGTCGATAATGGCCTTGACGATGGACAGGCCCAGACCGGTACCGCCTTTTTGACGCGTATCGGATGCATCATGCTGGGTAAACTGTTCAAATAATCTGGACTGAAACTCTTCTGCTATACCCTGCCCATAGTCCGTCACACTGATGCGTACTGCCTCGCCGTGTTGTGCTATCGCCAGTTCGACGTTACTGCCATCAGGGGAAAATTTGGCGGCATTGGACATCAGGTTGTTGAGGACCTGCATCAGGCGGTCACGATCACCCAGTACATGGACACGATCCTTGCGATGGGTAATGCAGAACTGCACATTGTGCTGCCGGGCATAACTGGTATTATCTATTATCGCCTGTTCAACCAGTGACATGACATCGATTGGCGCAAAGTGGAATGCCATTTGTCCGGATTCAATCTTCTGTATATCGAGGATGTCATTTATCAACAGCAGCAGACGATCGGTGTTATTGCTGGCAATTTGTAACATTTCCTGAGTCTTATCCGATAATTCTCCAACGGCGCCACCCGTTAGCAGTCCCAGCGATCCCCGGATTGAGGTAAGGGGGGTGCGCAACTCGTGACTGACGGTGGAAACAAATTCATTTTTCATACGGTCGATTTTCTTGCGCTCGGTTATATCACGCACCATGGCGACAAAACGGGCGCTCTGGGTTGTATGACCAATGTATTGCAGTATGATTTCTACAGGGACCTGCTGCCCGTCCTTGCTCAGGTATTCTGTTTCGTAGGTAAAGGATAACTGACTGCCCTCCAGTAGAGGCTGAATAAATTCCCTGAACTCAGTTTCACTCGGCTGTTGGGCATCAATGTCATACGGATGGAGTTGTTGCAGTTCTTGCTGGCTATAACCTACCAGAAACATGGCGCCCTGATTAACATAAAAATACTGCAAGCTGTCGACCGTAAACATGAATACACAATCCTGGGTCTGGTCCAGGGTCGATTTGAAGCGAGTCAATTCATCCTGTGTCTTTTTACGCTGGGTGACATCCATGAACATCGCGGCCATTGTATCCGGCGCAGTCTGGAAAGCGTACACCTCAAAGGCACCGGAAATATTCTGCTGATCATCATAGATGACATCTTCCTGGTGCCAGGGGACACCCTCACGTGCTGCACGCCGGTATTGTTGTGGTATATCTGTCTCCGCCAGCTTGGGAAAGGCCTGTTCAATGGTTTTGCCAATAAACTGACTACAGTCGACCCCCAGGATGGTATTGGCGGCCGGATTATAGTCAGAAAAAATCAGCTGTTCATCATGTAGCTGATAGATGAACATACCCATGGGGGATGAATTAATCACACTGCGGAATTTCTTTTCCGAGTCCTGCAGGGCATTTTCTACAAGCTTGCGGTCACTGATGTCCCAGCAATAACCGATATAACCTTCAAACTCACCATCATCAGTAAAACGTGGTATACCGGAATCGACAATCCAGCCATATGTGCCGTCGGCACGGCGTAGCCGAAACTCCATTTCAAAGGCTTCGCGTTGATTGAAAGCAGAATTACATATTTTTACGGAGATCTCCAGATCCTCAGGGTGCACTCCATCGGCCCAGCCCAGTCCCAGCTCCTGTTGCAGTGTTCGGCCGGTGTAATCCAGCCAGCTTTTATTGAACCAGGTGCCCATGTTTTCGGTGTCGGCCAGCCAGATCAGGGCTGGCGCACCATCGGCCATGCGCCGAAAACGTTGTTCACTTTCCTGTAGTTGTAATTCGGCCTGTTTACGTTCCGTGACATCGGTCCAGAAACCGGCCATTTCCAGCGGTTGGCCCTGTTCGTTATATTGCAGACGAAGTTCATCCTGCATCCAGCGGTAAGTGCCGTCCTTGTGCAGGAAACGATAGCTGTGGGTATGCTCGCCGCACTCAAACAAGTGCACCAGTTCTTCGAATACCCGCGGCTTGTCGTCGGGATGAATATGCTCAGCCCAGAACGTCGGATCACGGGTAAACTCCTCCGGCTCATAACCCAACTGATTGCGGATGTTGTCACTGATGAAGGTTGCACCAAAATCACCACTGGCTCGGGCGGTATAAAACACGGCCGTGGATGACTGAATAGCACGTTCCAGGTCTGCCCGGGTCTGTCGCAGTTCAAGATCTTTTTGCTGGGCCGCCTGGCGGGTCTGAATGGAGGCCATCATATGGGCGCAAGTGGTAATAAAGGGCTCAAGCTGCTGCAGGAGTGCATCGCTATAACCCTGTTGCCGATTGGCAACGCCGGCCATACCAATGAGTTTATCCAGGCTGTAAATGGGAATACCCAGAAAGGCATTGAGGGCAGGGTGACCTGTAGGAATGCCACTCGCTCGTTCATCATTGGCAGGGTCATTGCTGATCACCGCCTTGCCCGTGGTCATCACCGCACCGAACAGACTGTCCAGATTATAAAATGCCAGACCCTGGCCGGCATTTTCTTCATACAGTTTGTGGGTTTCGGCATTCCAGGCAATATTACTGATGGCCCGGGTTTTCAGGTAGGGTGTCGCATCATCCTGATAGAGCACTTCACCGATAAAACCGTACTCACTGTCACTGACTTCCAGCAAACCACTCAGCAGAAGTTCAAAGGCATGTCTTGTCTCGGGTTCACCAATGAAGGCGGTTTGCGCCTGACTAATGGTCTTCACCAACCTGAAATTCTGCTGGACTTCAAAGGTACGCACCTCGACTTCATCTTCAAGGCGACTATTCAGTGCTCGCAACTCCTGGTGACTATGAAAGACATTATCGGCCATACTCTCCAGGGCACGGGCCAGGGTGCCGATTTCATCGGTCCGCTCGACCGGTAAAGGGGGTTTGTCACCGCTGGTGATATTGTCCAGATTACTGGCAATTTGTTTGAGTGGCCGGACCAGCAGGTTGCCAAAGCCGGCAGCCAGTAAGATGCTGAGGATGATCAGTAAGATAACAATAGGCGCGTTTTTCTGCAGCACCTGAGTTTCCTGCTGGATGATGTTTTGATAACTGCGGGCCAGCCCTATTGCCACAAACTTGTCAGGATTTGCCTTGTCATAGGGGATTTTGACGAAGACCAGAATATCCTGACTGGCATCTCTGGGGATAAAGTACTGGTCCAGTTTCGGATTGCCGGGCGCAAACAGACTGGCGAAGTGTGGAAAATCCTCATGAATACGAAAATGATGGCCCAGCTCAAAGGCAAATCGTTTGTCGGGCTGGGGGTGACTCAGATAGGCGCCATGGTGATTGGTGATGTACAGGGTTTGCTCGTGCGTACTGTAGGTTGCCTCCAGTGAGTCGAGTAAATGAGAAAAGTTGAGGTTAATGATGATAATACCAAACAGCTTACCGTTATCGAAAATGGGAGTGGCAGCGCGTAAAACCGGTGTATGGGGCAGGCTGATTTTACCGAATTCACGATTAAGTTCGATGGGGGAGAGATATATCTGCCCGGCAGGGATAGTAATGGCTTGTCTAAAGTAAGTTGTCGTACTTTTGTCCTGTCGTTCCTGCGGCGAGGCAACATGGAGTCCATCACGGGTTTGGATTAATTTGATTAACTCTGTGCCGCCGGCGTCCAGTAATCGGATCTGCATGTAGTCTGTGTTGGTGGACAGCATGTTGCTGAAAATATCGGTGAGACGTTCGTGCCATTGTTCACTGGTAGACTTGCCGAGGGGGTCATAACCCCTGTTGTTTTTTGCGCGGATGATACCCGGCACCGGTGGTGACTTGGACAGAAAGAGTACATCACGCTTTAATTCATCGATATGGCTGGACAGTTGATGTCCGTCGCGTTGCAGATTGAGAGACAGGTCCTGCAAGGCGTGTTCTGCCAGTATGGACACGCCGTTTTTATACAGGTAATAGCTGATGGTGGTGGCTGTTGCCGTGACCAGTAAGGCCACAAGGAGAACCAGTCTTGTTGAAATACTTAGCTGCATGGCCACCTGAAGAGGGTTTGTGTTGTATTAGAAATAGTTAGCCGGTTTTTTTGTTGCGCTGTTGATAGAAAGCATACAGCACAATAAAGAGTGCTGATAGCGCAATCAGCCAGTAGAAAATCTTCCTTGCGGGGCTTTTCGCGGCAAACGGAGAGATACCCAGCTCCATTAACAGAATCTTGACCGGCGTATAGTCGAGCGCCGGGGTCCAGCCCATATACTTGCCGGTGATAGCCGCCGGGTGGGTTCGGTCGATTTTCAGCAAGGCCTGTTTGATTTGTTCAGTCAGTTTGGCGGAGGCCGCTGGCATCCGGGCAAAGGGCCATTCGGGATACAGGGCGGAACTGTGGAAAAAAGGAAAATCGGGGGTGGTCTGTTGATTGAGAATGCGCAGGTTACGCAGGTCGACCTTGCCCTGGTCCGCCATACGTTCGAGCATATCGGTGCGTACCATTCCGGCATGGACCTTTTTATCCCTGACGGCCGCCACCACCTTTGGTTGCTTGCCGGCAAATTGCAGACTGGCGAAGTCACTGTGCGGTTCGATACCCTGCTCTTTTAACACCTTCAAGCCGACACGCCAGCCGCCAAACCCAAGGGGGTTGACGGCCAGAAAGTCTTTCCCTCGCAGATCCTTGATCTCAAGAATATCGGTATTTTCCACATGGGTGAATATGACTGAGCCAAAGCGTGTCTGGGCGGTGCCATGCCGATTGTTGATCAGGGTCAGTATGGCCTTTGCACCAACATCGGCTTCCAGTTCCACATAGGTCGCCGGGTTGGTGAGTAGAAACTGGAAACGACTGGCCCGGGCATCGGCCAGCTGCTGTTTGAGGCTGGTATAGGGGATCATCGTAAAATGATGTGCGGGCAAAGCCTGATTCAGGTAATCGATGGTAGCCTGCCACTTTTTGATGGCGTGTTGTTCACCGGCATGGGCGCGCACGGCGATGCGAATTTCTTCTGCCTGGCCGGAGAGTGGCATGAACAGCAGGCAACAGACCCACCTGAATAAAAACAACTTGTGTTTGTTTATGAACATTTTCATTTTACGGTGTGAAAAATTGAGATAGATATAACTAAGTATTGGTTAATTACACCCATTGTATTAGGGAAATATGCCGGCAATTTGTTACAGATTGTAAAAATAATGTAAACAACCCCCCAGTTTGCTGAGCCGTTACGGACTTATAGTATCGGCTCAGAGTGTGGTTGCACTTCTGACAGGGGAAGCGTAATTTCAAAACGGGTGCCGACACCTTCCTGTGACTCAAAGCTGATACTTCCCCCATGCCGTTCGACAATGGACTTGACAATATTCAGGCCCAGCCCAGTGCCTCCTACCTTGCGGGTATTGGAGGCATCCCACTGGGTGAAACGATCAAACAGCTTATCATGGAAGGCCGCAGGTATTCCGACACCGTAATCTTGCACATAAATGAGACTGTTATGCCTGTCACGGCAAATACCGATCTCAATTTTCTGGCCGACATGGGAAAACTTTGCCGCATTGGATAACAAATTGGTGATGACCTGGGTCAGGCGCTGGGGATCGGCCCTGACAATGAGTTCCTTCTCCACTTTTTCAAGCGTAAAGCTCACACCATATTGCTTCGCCAGGGAGAGATTATCCTTCAGGATCTGCTGTATCAGCTGCATCAGTCTGACCGGCTCAAACTGGAAGTCCATATACCCGGATTCTATTTTCTGAATATTGAGCAGATCATCAATCAGTAACAGCAGGCGCTCGGTATTATTGTGGGCGATGGTCATCAACTCTTCGACCTGCTTGTCGTTCTGTCGGGTGTGTATCCCCCGCAACAGGCCTATGGCGCCACGAATGGAGGTCAGGGGGGTGCGTAACTCATGGCTGACGGTGGAGATAAATTCATTCTTGATCTCTTCGATGCGTTTATGCCCGGTGATATCATGTGAGGTGCCGAGTACACCAATAACCTGCCCATTGAGGTCAGTGAGTGGCACCAGACTGTAATCAAACCAGCGAATCTTACCTTCGGCCTGAAGCAGGAATAGCTCCTGATGCAGGGAAGGAACACCGCTTGTAATTACCGATACTTCAGCATCCTGAAGGTCCGGCTTATAGCGGGCTGCTGTTAATTGTGCGTCGGTCTTACCGATGATCGCCTGTGCAGCCAGGCCGCTTTCATTGGCAAAGACCTGGTTACAGCCAAGGTATCGGCCCTGGGTATCCTTCCAGTAGACACTGACCGGGATCGTATCCAGTACCCAGCTCAGCATATGGCGTGATTGCTCCAGTTCATGGCGGGACGCCAGTATGGCCTTTTCGTTGTCGGTGTTCTGTTGGTGAAGCGCAATATTCTGGCGGATGTTTAAAAATGACTTGCGCGCATTGATGATCATAAATGTCGTGAAAATGGCGGTGCCAATGGTGATGGCCACATTGATCTCGGACGGGGATAGCAGCAACTTGTGCACAAAGGGTAGCAGGGTCGGGACCATGAATAATAAAAAACTGTTCCACAGGGGGGACAGGCTGACGGCCGCAGCGGCAACCACGCCGGTAATCATAAAGGCAATAAATACCTGATGAGAGAGTGAGTTGGCCGGGAACAACCAGAGACTGACCGCACCCCAGGCGCAGGCCGCCAGGATGACACCGACATTAAACAGGCTGACCCAGTGTGGTGACAGTTTGTCCAGGCTGCGCTGGAAATAGAAATAGATAATAAATCGATACAGGATGATCAGGCTGAAAGCTGCCTGCCAGGTCAGCAAGTGGCTGGGTGGGATGACCTGCCACATTACTGCGACATAAACGGATGCCGCCAGCAGGGAACCGGTCAGGCTCAGCGGCAAGGCCGCATAAACCAGTGTGAGTTGTTCACTGAAGTTTA
>Ga0224506_10003107_pt1 | contig 11091 bp, 9 predicted proteins | sample SF_Jan12_sed_USG_2_FD_169108 | JGI IMG/M metagenome (GOLD analysis project Ga0224506, IMG submission 169108) | Sediment microbial communities from San Francisco Bay, California, United States - SF_Jan12_sed_USGS_8_1 | ecosystem: Environmental > Aquatic > Marine > Sediment | place: USA...
TTGAGTCACCGGAAAAGAAATCGTAAAGTACTAAGCCCACTTTTAATTGCAATCTATTATTGCGGCTATGTGTGAACACGGGGATTCCGAAACGTAGCGGCCATACGAGATGAGGAGCTACCCGTAGTAATATTTGGCGTTCTTTGAGTGATTTTCTAATTAGCTTAAAGTCGTAAGTTTCCAGGTAGCGCAATCCACCATGAATTAATTTGCTTGAAGCCGAGGAGGTTGCATTTCCCCAGTCTCCTTGTTCAACAATTGCCACTTTGAGACCACGCAAAGTGGCATCATAAGCTGTCCAGGCACCGTATATGCCGCCACCACAAACCAGGAGATCAAATTGCTGATTTTGCAGTAATGAAAAATCTCTTTTCATAGATTACGCATCATCAGCGCTTTGTGTGGATAATCACTGATTAAGATATCAACGTCCAGCTGAAGTGCTTTGTTTATTTCTTCATCACTATTGCAAGTATAAACAGCGATACATTTATTATGATCGCGTAGCAGGTCAACTATAGCTTGGTTCAATGTTTCAATGGGTAGGCAAAGCCCGTGTAGAAAAGGCTTTGCAGTCAAAATTTGCTGTGCTTCGATTATGCTTTGCTTTGTCTCAAGATTGTAAATTAGTGGAAATTTTGGGCTGCAATGATGTGCATACACAAGACTGTCAAGATTAAATGAAGAAACGAAAATATGTTGACCGTGATTTTGGCCAATCATATTAAGTGTTTGTTGAATTTTTATTTTATGGCGGGAAACAGGTTCCCAATCTCGGTTCTTAACTTCTATGAGTAGCTGGCAGCGTGAGCGATAGGCAGCAAGAAAGGCTTCTAAAGTCATGAAGCCCGAATTCCCAGATTGCGGGAAACGGAGTGATTTTAATTCATGATAATTAAAATCATCAACACGTTTATTGGCAAACCCAAGCTTGTTAAGGAAGCGATCGTGCCACAGCACAATTACTTCATCACGACTCAGCTGAGCATCTGTTTCAATCCCGTCAATGGTGTATGTCAATGCCTTGTCAAAGGCCTCTTGCGTATTTTCCATGGCCTCTGTATTAGCGCCACGATGTGCAAATACCAAACAGTCTTTAGAACGAGGGTTGGTTGTTGACATACACTTTCATCCGGAATTCCTGTGCTAGTGTTATTCAGATGTTACGGCTTTAAGTAATGCGGTAATTTCCTCATTTTTAGAAATATCTAGGGCTGTTTTGTCGCTCTTACTCTTTATGTTTGCATTGGCATGCTTTGACAGTAATGTTTCTACTGTATCTATATGACCATGTAGCGCAGCCCACATTAGCGGCGTAATGCCATCCTCATTTTGCAAATCAATGTTGGCACCTTTGTCTAATAATAATGCAACAGTCTGTGTATGTCCGTTTTGTGCAGATAGAATTAGTGGGGTAAAGCCATTCTTAGCTTTATGGTCAATACTGGCGCCATTTTCAATCAGTGTTTCAACAACTTCCGTGTAACCTAGTAAAGCTGCTAGTGTGAGCGGTGTTGCCTCATTTTTGTCTTTTGAGTCAATTTTAGCGCCCTTGGACAATAATGCATTAACGGTATCGACATGTCCATTCTGGGCAGCGATAGAAAGTACAGTTGTTTCATCAGCGGCGATCAAATCAAGTGGTGCATTTTTAGCTAACAGCATCTCAACTATGGCGGTATGCCCGTTACGTGCAGCCATATACAGTGCAGTTGTATTGTCTGAGGCTTGTGTATCAATCTGTGCATTTTTTGCCAATAATTTTTCTACAATGCCTGTTCTGCCTTCTAATGCCGCAATCATTAAAGCGGTAACATTTTGTTTGGTTTGTAAATTGACATTGGTGCCTTTGGACAGTAATGCTTCAGCAATATCCTCATGCCCACCCTGGGCCGCTAACATGAGTGGGCTGATGCCATCTACAGTTTGGATGTTTAAATCGGCACCTTTAGCCAATAGCGTATTTACCACTGAGGTATGTCCGTGTTTTGCAGCGAGAGTCAGCGCAGTTGCTTCTCCAGCATTTTTTATATTAGGGTCAGCATCATTTTCCAGTAATATATTGACGATATCTGTATGGCCATATTGGGAAGCGACAATCAATGGTGTAAACCCCATTTCATTTTGTAAATTAGGATTAGCGCTTTTAGCTAATAATTCTTTAATGGTGTCCGTTTTACCAGAAAATGCTGCTTTCAGTAATTCGGTTTGGTCATCTGCAAAACTACTAGTAGCCTGAGTGAGAAAAATTGCTGATACACTGGTAAATAATAAAAATGTACGCGTACAATCGACTAATTTTTTTATATAATTCATTTATTGAACCTTATCTGGCATTCTTGTTATCTAATTTTTAGAACAAATTTTCTTTCTGGTTGTTTTGCAGGCCCATCAAAAAAATTGCCCCAAAACAAAACGCGTATTTTAACCTAGAAACACTGAATATTCGCTTTAATTACTTGATGGTAAGTATTAAGTCCCATATTTATTGAACATAAAACTCAGGCAATAGGGTAAGGATAGGCATGAATGATTGGATTATTCCTGATTGGCCAGCGCCTGAAAATGTGAAGGCATTGTTTACAACACGCAACGGTGGTGTGAGTCGTGGTATTAATGGGGTCTATGCTTCCTTGAATTTAGGCGCTCATGTGAATGATGATTTAACAGATGTCAAACATAATCGGGCTGTGTTAGGTGATTACCTGCCACAAGCGCCGAAATGGTTAAAGCAAGTTCATGGCACCTCGTCTGTCTGGATTGAGCATGCAACAGCATCGCCAGAAAGTGACGCGGCATTGAGTCGTCGGCAAGAATCGGTTTGTGTCGTGATGGTTGCCGATTGTCTGCCAATATTTTTATGTGATACAGCAGGAACAACAGTAGGTGTTGTTCATGCGGGTTGGCGTGGATTGGCAGGAGGTATCATTGAGCAATCTGTGGCTGAAATGCGTATGGGTGACATGGAGCTTATGGCATGGTTGGGCCCCGCCATTGGTCCGCATCACTTTGAGGTTGGTGAAGAGGTCTTTGAAGCTTTTGTCAGTCATAGTGAACAAGCTAGAAAGGCTTTTATACCAAAGAGTAGGGATGTTGGCCATGAAAAAAAATGGCTGGCTGATATTTTTACTTTAGCGCGTCAACGCTTAAATGCTATGGGTATAAACAAAGTGTATGGTGGAGATATTTGTACTTTTAGTGATCCTGCACGTTTTTTTTCGTATCGTCGTGATGGTGAAACTGGGCGTATGGCTGCATTAATATGGCTTGAGAAGTCGTAACCATATTAACTTATTATTTTGTTGTTTGAACAAGCGTATAATCCCGCCTTTCTGTTTTAAAAATTTTTATGTCAACGCTTTCTTGGATTATTCTTGCTAGCCTGCTTGGTGGTGTCTTAAGCTTGTTGGTTGCCGCTATTCTGACGATCAATACACGTGCATCGTGGCTTTCTATGCTGGTTTCTTATGCGATTGGCGCTTTATTAGGCGCTGCATTTCTGAATACCTTGCCAGAAGCGTTCGAGCTTTCTGAAAACCCGATACAAGTCACGAGCATTGTATTGGTGGGTATTTTGCTGTTTTTCATTCTGGAGAAGCTGGTATTGTGGCGGCATTGTCATCTAGAAGATTGTGAAGTGCACGACCCAACCCATGCCTTGACCGCAGTACAAGACCATGAGCATGATGATGGCCGCAGCGGGATGATGATTGTTGTGGGGGATACCTTTCATAATTTTGTAGATGGTATTTTAATCGCCGCCGCTTTTATGGTGGATGTACAGCTTGGTATCGTCACATCCATTGCCATTATTGCGCATGAAATTCCTCAAGAAGCAGGCGACTTTGTAATCCTTCTCAATTCAGGCTATACACGCCGTATGGCGTTCCTGATGAATCTGTTATCTAGCTTTGCTACGTTGGTTGGTGGAGTGCTAGCCTATTTTATGTTGCACAAAATGGATTTCTTAATTTTGCCATTATTAGGTCTGGCCTCAGCGAGCATGATTTACGTCGCCATGTCAGATTTAATCCCCGGCCTACATAAACGCCCTGAGATCAAGGCAACAATTCAGCAAGTTGCGCTGATTATGTTTGGAATTGGTACTATTTGGTTAGTGGGTGATGTTTTTTCACATGGACATTAGTATTTTATTCTGATCATACCTTGTTGAATGAAAGATAAAATTTCAAAAAGCTTGATAAATATCATAGTTGTTATACTTGAATTTTGGCATTATTGTACCGAAGGGTCTGGTAATTGCATTTTAAGTGATTATATAAGCATGAAGTAGGTTTATTGTTTGTTGTGGTTGCAACGCCAACTCCAGTTCTTAGTTCGTGATCTGATCCTTCTATTTATTTTTTAATGATACATATTAGGAGGTTTTATTATGAAGATTCGAATTTTGTTATTTACCTGGGTGCTTGCATTCGCAATGATTTCACCGACATTGGCGCAGAAGTCTACGGATTTCGATCGTTCCGGCTTATATTTTGGCGCGGGAGGGATGTTTGCTGTTGAGACATTTAATAATACGGGTGGACTTAATTTTGACAGTTCACCAGGATACAATTTTCGTCTAGGGTATCGTTTTCACCCTAACATTGCGGTGGAAGCCATGTCAGAGCGAGCAGTTGGTTTCGATCTTAAAGGGCTCGGCGGGGAAATTAGTACCTGGACGACTACCCTCAACGGAAAGTTTTTTGCGCTAACGGGGCAGTTCCAACCCTACGGACTTTTGGGGATAGGCGCCATGCAACTTAAGGATAAAACTCCTGGTCCCTCACTAAATGACTTCGGCTTTGCCCTACGATACGGTGGCGGCATAGATACCTATATCACCGAAAATTTGGTGTTCAATATGGAAGTTTCTTATGTTCACCCTCAGGGGAATGTTGATGATATTAATTATGTCGCCTTAGGTGGTGGTATCCAGCTTAGGTTCTAGATTTTAACTTTTGTCTTTAAAACTGGGGTTTGGTTGCGTGAATTATGGGTAATGTTAATACGTAAAGTGGTATGTATTATCTTACTTAAATTCAGCGCCTCCGAACCCCTTAGAGACACGGTAATATACTCGACGTACAGGCCTACCATGACGTTCAATCACGCGATATTCAATCGCGCCGGGTTGGATAAGCATTTGTTTGATCTCATATCCTTTGCGGATTTGGTCGAGACTAATGGGTTTCATGCCGATTTGAATAATGGGGCGATTTGTAGGTGACTGGGATGGAAACCAGTAGTCATACATAGCACCGCTGTCACCAAACATATTGCGTGAACGGATATCAAGGTTGACATATTTCTGTTTGTAGAAATATAGAGCACTGGCTACAGACCATTTGCTCATACCGACGATAATGGGCTCCTGACCCGTTTGATGTCTGACACCTTGTGCTATTTGTTCGATTTCATGTGTTGTTTCGCGCCAGAAATAGTGTTCGGTATATAGATTGTAGGGAATGCCCGGTATACCAAGCACAACATAATGCAGTACAAAGGCATAACAAAAAATACAGATTATGATGGTTGGCTGCCAAGCAGCCTGTAGGTGTTTGGTCATGGTGCTGACGGGGTGCTGACTGATCATCCAGGCGATAGTTGGTAAAACAGCGAGCCAAACGGGTGCTGTCCAGTGGAATTTGGGAAGGTCAAATGTGCTGAGCGTAAAAAAGATAAGTAATGGCACGCCAGTAAAAACTTGTACAAATTGGCGGCGTCTGTGCTGGAATTCATCTTCGTCTTGTGATTTACCTGAAAATAGGGCATATGCAGCGGCAAGGAAACCAACAGGTGTCAGTAATATTGTTATATAAAGCATTTGATTATGCACAGCGAAATCATAGCCGTCTGACAATAAGCGTGTTGATTGGAAAGCAAATGACGCCCAATCGTTTTGAGCATTCCATATAATAACTGGTGAAAATAAAACCAATGCTAGTATTGCAGCCAGATAGGGGTGAGGACGCTTCATCCAACGGCGTGCAGTCGGGTCGATAATGACAAATACCAATGCGGCGATACCGAGTAAGCCGAGTGTATATTTTGACAATAGCCCCAAGCCAAATGCAATACCCATGCCTAGCCAGGCAGTATTGCGACCTGCCACTAGCGCACGTTCCATATAATATAGTGTGGCTGCCCAGGCTGCGATAAGCGGTGCATCAGGGGTCATCAATATGCCGGAAGCAAAACCGAGCGGTAAAATGGCGAGTAGTAGTACAGCACGCATGGCGCTAGATTTGTCATATAGATTTTGTGTGAGCGCATACAGATAACCCATGGTTATCAGGCCGCACAGTAGCGCACCAATGCGAACGCCAAATTCATTGTGTCCCAGAATTGATGTACCTAACCAGATTAACCAAGCGACCATGGGTGGGTGATCATAAAAACTTAGGTCCATGTGTTGGGCGTATTGCCAGTAATAGGCCTCATCTGGAATGAGTTGTGCGAGACCAAAGTAGACGAAGCGCAATAGCAGGACAAATATCACAACGCCAATGGCAGCAACACGCCAGCGTATGTTTAGCGATGGGCGGTTATTTTCACTTGGAAAAACATAAAAAGCTGATCCCAGGTAGTTGACAGCCGCTGTAGCAAAGATTGCTGGAAAAATGGCCAATGGGGGCGGGATATGGCAGACATAAACAAGTAACGCCAGTATGCCGCCACGTAGTAATAATGCAAATGCTGCCACGGTTAAGAAACGGCCAAATTGGTGCCACTGTAGATAACCGGCATGATGTTCACGGAATGCCCATTTTGAATTAAGTGTGTAGTTAACAGTTGCCGCAACAAAAAAACTCATAAAGTGAGCCAGCGCCAGCCCGGCATTCTGATTAATCATCCACTGAAAAACAAGTGCATCAATCAATACACCAAACAATCCAACTAAAGTAAAACGACCCGCTGTATTCAGCGAAACTGCGCCGCCAGCTAATGCTATGAGTCGTTGGACGTAAGCTTGTTGGTGAGCAAATGAAAGCTTAGATGTCCCGTGGGTACGATCATGAAAACAGATGGGTATTTCTGTAACGCGAAGTTTGCCTTGATTGGCCATCAATAGTTCAAGCAGGATTTTGTAGCCATGGGCATGATTGGAAATCGTCTTTCCCAGTTCACGGCGAAAGGCAAAATAGCCGGATGTGGCATCATTAACATCACAGAGTGGGCGTGCTAACCAGCCACCAACACGGGAAAGTATTTGTCGATGTAGCGGCCAGTTTTTGGTGCTGCCTCCAGCGATATATCGGCTGCCAACGGCAACATCATATTGACCATTGATGACGGGCGTGACAATAGCAGATAATTGCTCTGTTGGATGGCTTAGATCGGCATCCATGACAACGATAACATTACTTTTTGCTGCTGTTGCTCCAGCTAAAATTGATGCGGTTAAATCTGGTTTGTCTTGTCTTTCAATGAGATGTACATATGTATTGTCTGGCCACTCCCGTATTTTCTCAGTTGTGCCATCACTTGAGCCGTCATCGACAAAAATAACTTCGAAGCTACCGGGTGTGAGTTTGAGTGCAAATAGGCGGGTTAAGAGTAAATCAATGTTTTCAGATTCGTTCAGTGTGGGCACTACTACGGAAAACTGAATCATGTAGGAACACAGATCTTAATTCGAGGCTTTTGTATTGGCGGCATAGTTATTGTTTTTGTTGTCTCTGGTACTTGTTTACTGCGTTATTATGGTCTGTCAAGTTGGTGGAAAATTTAGATTGACCATTTCCTTTGGCGACAAAGTATATGGCTTCCGTCTCAGCCGGATTAAGTGCTGCTTGAATGGAAGCTAATCCCGGCATAGCAATCGGTGTGGGTGGCAAACCTGCGCGGGTATAGGTATTGTAGGCCTGGTCTGTTTGCAAGTCTTTTTTGCGCAAATTGCCATCAAACTTGTCTCCCATACCATAAATAATTGTTGGGTCTGTTTGCAGGCGCATACCAATGCGTAACCGATTGATAAAAACACCTGCTATTTCGGTGCGATCACTTTCCAAGCCTGTTTCTTTTTCAATAATAGAAGCAAGAATTAAAGCTTCATAGGGTGTGTCCAGCGGTAATGATTCTTGTCGTGTGGACCATGTTGTTTGTAAATGATTTTTCATGGTTTGGTAGGCACGTCGCAGGATTTCTATGTCACTGTCACCTTTTACAAAATAATAAGTGTCCGGAAAAAATAATCCCTCGGTGCTTGACTCATCGGCATTAATTAATTGCAAGATTTCTTGGTCACTGAGTTCAGCGGTTTCGTTTTTAATTATTGGATGTTCATTCAATACTGTTCTGATCTGAGAAAATGTCCAGCCTTCAAGAAACTTAATTTCATTTTGTTTAACGTCACCTTTTACAAGGTATTCTAATAAAGTGGTTTGTGTGAGATTTTCAGTCAGAGTATAGTCGCCTGCTTTGATTGTCGACTGATTACCTTGATAACGTGATAATAATTCAAATGTCCATGCGTGGGTCAAAATACCGAGATCTGAGAGTTGACGGCTGATTTTCTTTAGGGAGCTGCCTGGCTCTATAGTAAATTCGTAGGGTGTAGTTGGGAGATTAATACGTGAATGGACATGTAGATATAGCCACCCAATAAACAAGGTGACTGAAAGAATAACAATAAAAATTAGGCGTGTTAGCGTACGCATGCGCCAGGGATTAAGTCGTTACATTTTACGAAAGACAAGTGTTCCATTTGTTCCCCCAAAACCAAAAGAATTTGATAAGGCTGCGCCAATACTCATGTCTCTTGCTGTGTTAGGGATATAGTCAAGATCGCATTGCGGATCTGGATCAATAAGATTAATAGTGGGCGGTGCTATTTGGTGATAGATGGCTAACGCTGAGAAAATTGCTTCCACACCACCAGCAGCACCAAGCAGATGTCCTGTCATTGATTTTGTAGAGCCAACGGCCAGTTTGTTGGCGTGATCACCAAAGCATCGTTTGACAGCAATTGTTTCAGCAATGTCACCCAGAGGTGTTGAGGTGCCATGTGCATTAACATAGCTGATTTCAGTTGGGTCAGTTTGGGCATTTTTAAGTGCATTGGTCATACAGCGGGCTGCACCTTCGCCATCTTCACTGGGGGCTGTCATATGATAGGCATCTGCACTCATGCCAAACCCAGCAAGCTCTGCATAAATTTTAGCGCCACGACGTTTAGCATGTTCCATTTCTTCTAATACCAGTACGCCAGCACCTTCACCCAGTACAAAACCATCACGGTTTATGTCCCATGGTCGACTGGCAGTAGCGGGATCATCATTACTCACAGACAATGCTTTTGCGGAAGCAAATCCGCCAATAGCAAGCGGTGTGACACATGATTCCGCGCCCCCTGAGACCATGATGTCTGCATCACCATATTCGATCATTCGTGCAGAGTTTCCAATACTGTGTGTGGCAGTGGTGCAGGCGGTAACAATGGAGATATTAGGTCCTTTGTATCCATACATAATGGACAAATTGCCCGCGATCATGTTGATAATTGTACTAGGAATGAAGAATGGTGAAATTTTACGCGGACCGCCCTTATGATAGGCGGCGTCCGTATTTTCAATCATTGGCAGGCCACCAATACCTGATCCGATATTAATGCCAATGCGTTCTGGTTCAAGATTGTCCGCACTGTCTATGCCAGCATCCTTGATAGCCTGTATTCCTGCTGCCATGCCATAGTGGATAAAAATATCCATACGACGCGCTTCTTTTACAGAAAGGTATTGTGTGATATCAAAATCCTTTACCTCTCCTGCAATTTGCGAGGTGAAATCCGAGGCATCAAAACGAGTGATGCGTGTAATACCGGATTTCCCTGCAACTATATTTTCCCATGCACTTGATACAGTACTTCCAACAGGTGAGACAATGCCTAACCCGGTAATTACAACCCTACGTTTGGACAAAATAACTCCGCTTACAGATACTTAAAAAAACAAGAAAATTAGCTTGCGTTTCCATTGACGTAGTCAATAGCTTCTTGGACAGTGTTTATTTTTTCTGCTTGTTCATCAGGAATTTCACATTCAAATTCTTCTTCCAATGCCATAACTAACTCTACTGTATCCAGTGAGTCTGCACCCAGATCATTGACAAATGATGACTCATTTTTGACTTCTGCTTCATTAACACCAAGTTGCTCAGCTACGATCTTTTTAATACGCTGCTCTATATTTTCCATCTAGATATTTCCTTCCCGAGTAAGAAAAATGCTGCTATTTTAACAAATTTTCAACGTCAGCAAAACCGAAATACAATTGAAAATTACGAATATTTTTGTGAAACTATGGATTAACTCATTATTTGATGCTTAAGATAAAAAGTTTATGTGCTATTAATCTCTTGTTATGAATTAACTGTTTGTTCCTGATCTATTAGTCCATATACATTCCACCGTTAACATGTAATGTTGTGCCAGTAATATACCCTGCTGCAGATGATGCGAGAAATGCAACGGCATCTGCGACCTCTTCAGACCGCCCCAATCTTGCTAGAGGTACATGTTGAATTAGGTTTTGCTGATGCTCGTCACTGAGTGCGCGAGTCATGTCTGTGTCAATAAAGCCGGGCGCAATACAGTTAACTGTGATGTTTCGGCTGCCGACTTCACGTGCTAATGATTTACTAAAACCAAATACGCCAGCTTTTGCTGCAGCATAATTTGCTTGTCCTGAGTTACCGATTGAGCCGACAACAGAAGAAATATTAATAATACGTCCGGATCGAGCCTTCATCATGGGTCGGAGTACGGCACGACTTAAACGAAACACTGATTTTAGATCAGTTTCAATAATGTCGTCCCATTCTTCATCTTTCATACGTACCAGCAGATTATCACGAGTAATCCCAGCATTATTAACCAGAATCTCAATCTCGCCAAATTTCTCTCGTATTTTTTGAATGGTGCTGTTAATTTGTTCAGCATTATTTACATTTAATGCCGCGCCCATTCCTTTGATACCTGCTTTATCCAGATATTGGTCTATTACATTGGCGCCAGTTTGCGTTGTAGCAGTGCCAATTACTATAGCACCATGTTGACCTAGTTTAAGCGCTATGGCTTTACCTATGCCG
>Ga0224506_10003108_pt1 | contig 11085 bp, 5 predicted proteins | sample SF_Jan12_sed_USG_2_FD_169108 | JGI IMG/M metagenome (GOLD analysis project Ga0224506, IMG submission 169108) | Sediment microbial communities from San Francisco Bay, California, United States - SF_Jan12_sed_USGS_8_1 | ecosystem: Environmental > Aquatic > Marine > Sediment | place: USA...
CGACCACCTCGAATCAAAACCACCGAGTGTTCCTGAAGATTATGACCTTCACCACCAATATAACTGGTTACTTCATGACCATTCGTCAAACGTACACGTGCTACTTTACGTAAAGCCGAGTTTGGCTTTTTAGGTGTAGTTGTATACACGCGTGTACATACCCCGCGTCGTTGTGGACAAGCCTGCAACGCCGGAACATTACTCTTTTCTTTTACCCGCTTACGCGGTTTGCGTACTAACTGGTTAATCGTTGCCATCCAGTTTATAACCCCTAAAATAAACGTAAGCGACCCACCGACAGTTCAAACTTGACTGACAGAAGACCGTTTAATTTGATACTTCGACTTGCTTTTCTATAGCTAAGCCTCGAAAAGCTGGGCAATTCTAGGCTTGTGGCCCTCACCTGTCAACAGGAAATGAGGCTAACTGACCAGAAATTAGGAAAATTTTCTGGTCAGTTAGAAAATACTAAAAAAGCCCATATTTTTAACCATTAAAGACCTAGTAAAATACTAGGCTTCTGTGGCTTTTAATGCCTCACTCAGCTCGGCTTCCACATCACTGGAATCGGGCTTTTTATTGGCCATTTCAGCTTCATTTCGCTTACGGCGGCGCTCATTATGGTAAGCCATACCCGTACCAGCCGGGATCAAGCGACCAACAATTACATTTTCCTTTAATCCACGCAAATCATCACTCAATCCACGCACCGAAGCATCGGTCAGTACACGCGTTGTTTCCTGGAAGGAAGCCGCTGAAATAAAGGATTCTGTCGACAATGATGCCTTGGTGATACCCAGTAATACCGGTAAATAAGTAATTGGCTTCTTGCCTTCGGCAATCAATAACTCATTTTCATCCAGTACGCGAGCACGATCCAGCTGCTCACCCTTGAGTAAACGACTGTCTCCCGGATTTTCAACCTCGGCCTTGCGCAACATTTGACGGACAATAACCTCAATGTGCTTGTCGTTAATCTTCACGCCTTGCAAACGATAAACTTCTTGCACTTCGTTCACGATATAGTTGGCCAGTGCTGTAATACCCTGCAGACGCAAAATATCATGTGGATTAGGCGCACCATCAACGATAACTTCACCCTTTTCTACATGCTCGCCTTCGAACACGGAGACATGACGCCACTTCGGAATCAATTCTTCGTAGTGATCACCTTCTGCCGGCGTAATCACCAAACGCTGTTTGCCCTTGGTTTCCTTACCGAAACTAAAGGTACCCGAAATCTCGGCCATAATGGACGATTCTTTCGGTTTACGTGATTCGAACAAGTCAGCAACACGTGGCAGACCACCGGTAATATCACGTGTCTTGGATGATTCCTGAGGAATACGAGCAATAACATCACCAATACCTACTTCAGCACCATCACTCAGATTAACAATCGCGCCACCAGGCAGATTGTAATGCGCTGGAATATCAGTACCCACAATGGAAATATCGTTTCCACTGCTATCAACCAGTTTCACCATGGGACGCATATCCTTGGCAGTAGAACCACGTTGCTTCGGATCAATCACCACAATACTGCTCAAGCCGGTGATTTCGTCTGTAGTACGGTTAATCGTGACGCCATCAACAAAATCACTGAATTTAATTTGTCCTTTTTCTTCCGTAATAATCGGATGAGTATGTGGATCCCAGTTCGCGACCATCTGACCTGGTTTAATATTCTCTTCATCTTTCACGGAGATCGTCGCGCCATAAGGGATCTTATAACGTTCACGTTCCAGGCCATGCTCATCAACCACGCTCAATTCACCAGAACGGGATACCGCTACCTGATGGCCTTTCGCATGCTGACATAACTTAATGTTATGCAGTCGGATACTGCCTTTCGATTTCACTTCAATACTGTTAATAGATGCTGCTCGAGATGCGGCACCACCAATATGGAATGTACGCATGGTCAACTGGGTACCGGGTTCACCGATACTCTGTGCAGCAATAACACCTACTGCTTCACCTGCATTCACTTGATGTCCGCGACCCAGATCACGACCGTAACACTTGGCACAAATACCGTAACGTGTTTCACACGTAATCGGTGAACGCACTCTGATACGATCAATACCGGATGATTCCAGTGTACTAACCAGTTTTTCATCCAGCAGTGTACCTGCTGCAATCACTACATCATCTGTTCCCGGCTTGGTAACATCTTCAGCAGTAACACGACCCAGGACACGTTCGCGCAATGGTTCCACAACATCACCACCTTCAACTAACGGTGTCAGCACCAAACCATCTTCAGTACCACAATCAACTTCGTTTACAACCAGATCCTGTGCAACATCAACAAGACGGCGTGTCAGATAACCGGAGTTAGCTGTCTTCAACGCGGTATCTGCCAGACCTTTACGTGCACCATGTGTAGAAATAAAATATTGCAGAACCGATAACCCTTCACGGAAATTCGCTGTAATCGGTGTTTCAATAATGGAACCATCCGGTTTCGCCATCAGGCCACGCATACCAGCTAACTGACGAATCTGTGCTGCACTACCACGCGCACCGGAATCAGCCATCATATAAATAGAGTTAAATGATGGCTGCCTGACCTTGTTTCCTTCACGGTCAATCACTTCATCAGTACCCAGTTTGTCCATCATCGCCTTGGCAACCTGATCATTGGTATGAGACCAGATATCAACAACCTTGTTATAACGTTCACCGTTTGTAACCAGACCAGATGCATACTGATTTTCGATTTCCTTGATTTCAGATTCAGCACGTCCAATGATGTCGCCTTTGCTTTCAGGAACAACCATGTCTTCGACACCAACAGACAAACCGGAACGCATAGCAAAACTGAATCCGGTATACATCAGCTTGTCTGCGAAGATAACGGTTTCTTTCAAACCAACATCACGGTAACAAGTATTAATCAAACGTGAAATTGCCTTCTTGTTCATATCCTGATTCATTAATTCAAAAGGCATACCTTTTGGAAGAATATCAGACAATAAAGCACGACCGACTGTTGTATCCAGTACACGAGTACGAGATTGTACTTCTTCATTTTCATCACGATAGGTATCAGCAATACGCACCTTTACCTTTGCCTGCAAATCGACAGCACCGGTTTCATAGGAGCGATGCACTTCTGTGATATCACTAAACAGACTGCCTTCACCCTTGGCATTAATACGCTCACGTGTCATGTAATACAGACCCAAGACCACGTCCTGTGATGGAACAATAATCGGTTCACCGTTCGCAGGTGAAAGAATATTATTGGTCGACATCATCAAGCTACGCGCTTCAAGCTGCGCTTCCAGTGACAACGGTACGTGTACTGCCATCTGATCGCCGTCAAAGTCAGCGTTATAAGCGGTACATACCAAAGGATGTAACTGAATTGCCTTACCTTCAATCAAGACCGGTTCAAATGCCTGAATGCCCAAACGATGCAGTGTTGGCGCACGGTTCAGCATTACCGGATGTTCACGAATAACATCCGCCAGAATATCCCAGACTTCAGGACCTTCACGTTCTACCAGTTTCTTGGCTGCCTTGATGGTTGTCGCAAGACCACGATGCTCCAGTTTGCCGTAAATAAATGGCTTGAATAATTCAAGCGCCATTTTCTTAGGCAAACCACACTGGTGCAGCTTCAATGTTGGACCAACCACGATAACGGAACGACCGGAATAATCGACACGTTTACCAAGCAGGTTTTGACGGAAACGACCTTGCTTGCCTTTGATCATGTCAGCCAGTGACTTCAGTGCGCGCTTGTTAGAACCGGTAATCGCTTTACCACGACGACCATTATCAAGCAGTGCATCAACTGATTCCTGCAACATGCGTTTTTCATTACGCACAATGATGTCTGGTGCATTCAAATCCAGCAGACGTTTCAGACGATTGTTACGGTTAATAACGCGACGGTATAAATCGTTCAAATCAGAGGTTGCAAATCGGCCACCATCAAGTGGTACCAGTGGACGTAGTTCCGGTGGTAACACAGGTAATACGGTCATAACCATCCATTCAGGACGATTACCCGAAAGCTGGAACGCTTCAAGCAATTTCAGGCGCTTGGCAAATTTCTTGATCTTGGTTTCAGAATTAGTGGCTCCAATTTCCTCGCGCAGTGTTACGATCTCTGCCGGGATATCCAGTGTGCGCAGGAATTCAAAAATAGCTTCCGCACCCATACGCGCATCAAATTCGTCACCATTTTCTTCAATCGCTTCCAGATAGGTTTCATCTGTCAGGATTTGTCCACGCTCCAGTGTTGTCATGCCAGGCTCGACAACAATAAATGCTTCAAAATAAAGAACACGTTCAATATCACGCAGTGTCATATCCAGCATCAAGCCAATACGTGACGGCAATGATTTCAAATACCAGATATGTGCAACCGGACTGGCCAGTTCAATATGACCCATACGTTCACGACGTACCTTTGTCAGCGTTACTTCTACACCACATTTTTCACATACTACACCACGATGTTTGAGGCGTTTATATTTTCCACACAAACATTCGTAATCTTTTACCGGACCAAAAATCTTGGCACAGAACAAGCCATCACGTTCCGGCTTGAATGTACGGTAATTAATTGTTTCCGGTTTTTTAACTTCACCAAATGACCAGGACCGAATTTTTTCTGGCGATGCCAGTCCAATTCGAATTGCATCAAAGTCTTCAAGGTGTGTCTGTTTCTTTAATAAGTTTAATAAGTCTTTCATGGTTTCTCCGGCAGCTCAGTTCCCGATCCGCGATACAATAAACTATCTCAGTTCTGTTCCAGTTCAATATCGATACCCAGTGACCGAATCTCTTTTAACAGTACGTTAAAGGATTCAGGCATACCGGCTTCCATCTGGTAGTTACCATCAACGATGTTTTTATACATCTTGGTACGACCATTAACGTCATCCGACTTCACAGTAAGCATTTCCTGTAATGTATATGCTGCACCGTATGCTTCCAGTGCCCACACTTCCATTTCTCCGAAACGCTGACCACCGAACTGCGCCTTACCACCCAATGGTTGCTGGGTAACAAGACTGTAAGGCCCTGTTGAACGAGCATGCATCTTGTCATCTACAAGGTGATTCAGTTTCAATATATACATGTAACCAACCGTTACCTGATTATCAAACTTGTCACCGGTTCGACCGTTATATAACGTGGTCTGACCACTTGTAGGCAATCCAGCCAGTTCAAGCATGGTTTTAATTTCTACTTCTGTTGCACCATCAAATACCGGTGTTGCCATCGGCACACCACTACGCAGGTTTTTAGCCAGTGCCAATACTTCATCATCTTTCAATGACTTGATATCTTCATTCTTGCCTGAAGAGTTGTAGATCTTTTCCAGGAAGCCACGTACTTCCGCTACCTTGGCTTGTTGATCCAGCATTGCACCAATACGATGACCCAGACCTTTCGCAGCCCAGCCCAGATGGGTTTCAAGTACCTGACCCACGTTCATACGCGAAGGTACACCAAGCGGATTCAACACGATATCTACCGGTGTGCCATCTTCTGAATAAGGCATGTCTTCAACTGGAACAATGATTGAGATAACACCCTTGTTACCATGACGTCCGGCCATTTTGTCACCTGGTTGAATACGGCGTTTAACGGCCATATAAACCTTGACCATCTTCAGTACGCCTGGTGCCAAATCATCACCCGAAGTCAACTTCACTTTCTTCTCTTCAAACTTCTTGTCAAATTCCTTACGACGTTGCTTGGCCTGTTCTGCCATTTTTTCAAGCTGTCCATTGGCATCATCATCACGTAAACGAATATCCAGCCACTTGTCGCGAGGGGTATCGGTTAGATATTCCTTGTCAATCTTGGCACCAGCCTTCAAGCCATTCGGCCCGCGATCAGCTACCTTACCAATCAACATCTTTTCAATACGCGCGAAGGTGTCTTCTTCCATAATACGCAACTGATCATCAAGATCTTTTCTGACCTTGGCCAGTTCCATATCCTGAATCTGTATGGCACGCGCATCTTTCTTAACACCATCACGTGTAAAGACCTGAACATCAATCACGGTTCCAACCATGCCGGAAGGTACTCGTACTGATGTGTCTTTAACATCAGAGGCTTTTTCACCAAAGATGGCACGCAGCAGTTTTTCTTCCGGTGTCAGTTGGGTTTCACCTTTTGGTGTTACCTTGCCAACCAGAATATCGCCGGTTTTTACTTCCGCACCAATATATACAATACCGGATTCATCCAGCTTGGATAATGCTGCTTCACCAACATTGGGAATATCACTGGTGATTTCTTCCGAACCCAGCTTGGTATCACGTGATACACAGGTCAGTTCTTCAATATGAATTGTGGTGTAACGATCTTCTTTCACCACATTTTCAGAAATAAGGATCGAATCCTCAAAGTTATATCCATTCCATGGCATAAAGGCGATGAGCAGATTTTGACCCAGAGCCAGTTCCCCCATATCAGTACTTGAACCATCAGCCAATACATCACCTTTGGCGATCACATCACCCACGTTAACCAACGGAGTCTGATTCATACATGTGTTCTGATTTGAACGGGTATATTTGGTCAGGTTGTAGATATCAACACCGGATTCACCCGCGGTTGTTTCCTTGTCATTGACACGAACAACCATACGACTGGCATCAACCGAATCAACAATACCACCACGTTTTGCAACCACGGTAACACCTGAATCAGTTGCCACCTTACGTTCAATACCGGTACCTACTAATGGTTTTTCAGACAACAAGGTCGGCACTGCCTGACGTTGCATGTTTGAACCCATTAATGCACGGTTCGCATCATCATGTTCAAGGAATGGAATCAAGGCGGCCGCTACTGACACAAACTGTTGTGGCGACACATCCATATAGTCCACCTTTTCAGGTGAAGACAAGCTGAATTCATTCAAATGACGACAGGACACCAGATCTTCTACCAAGTTACCCTTGTTATCCACCTTGGCACTAACCTGCGCAATAACATACTGGCCTTCTTCGATCGCAGAAAGGTATTCAATAGACTCTGTTACCTTGCCATTCACAACCTTGCGGTAAGGTGTTTCCAGAAAACCATATTCATTGGTGCGCGCATACAACGCCAGAGAGTTAATCAAACCAATATTTGGCCCTTCAGGCGTTTCAATAGGACAAAGACGACCATAATGCGTTGGATGCACATCTCGTACTTCAAAACCGGCACGTTCACGTGTCAGGCCACCCGGGCCTAATGCTGAAATGCGGCGTTTATGTGTTACTTCTGATAACGGGTTATTTTGATCCATGAACTGCGACAACTGACTGGAACCAAAAAACTCCTTGATAACAGCAGAAACCGGTTTGGCATTAATCATTTCCTGAGGCATCAAGCCTTCAGATTCAGCCAGACTCAAACGTTCCTTGACTGCACGTTCAACACGTACCAGACCTACACCAAAGGCATTCTCAACCATCTCACCTACACAGCGGATACGACGATTACCCAGATGATCAATATCATCAACAATGCCTAAACCATTTCGAATGGAAATCAATTCCTGTAATACAGCAATGATGTCTTCTTTTGAAAGCGTGTTACCACCACCTTCACTACGATTCAAACGCAAATCAAACTTCATACGACCCACGGCTGATAAATCATAGCGATCAGCATTGAAGAACAGATTATTAAACAATGTCTGTGCTGCATCCTTGGTTGGTGGTTCACCAGGACGCATCATGCGATAAATTTCAATCATCGCTTCCAGTTCATTAGTTGTACTGTCTATACGCAATGTATCGGAAATATATGACCCGATATCAAGATCATTGGTATATAAAACATTTAGTTTCTTGACGCCTGCAGCTTGCAGGGCTTCCAGTAGTTCCGGCGTGATTTCATCATTGGCATTAGCAATAATTTCACCGGTAGATTCATCTACGACGGTATTGGCGATGGCTTTACCGTGCAGATATTCTGCAGGCACTTCCAGCGTTTTAACTTTTGCCTTTTCCAGTTCACGAATATGTCGAGCAGTAATTCGTCGACCGGTTTCAACCAGCTTATTCCCTTTAATAGCAATATCGAACACTGCCATTTCGCCACGCAGACGTTCGGGAATCAAATCAAGCTTGATTGTATCCTTGCTAAAATGGAAAGTATTTGTATCAAAAAACAAATCCAGAATTTCTTCTGTGGTCATACCAATACCACGCAACAAAATTGTTGCTGGCAACTTGCGACGTCTGTCTATACGAACAAACACGCAGTCTTTAGGATCAAATTCAAAATCCAGCCATGAACCACGATAAGGAATAACACGGGCAGAAAACAGTAATTTGCCTGATGAATGTGTCTTGCCTTTATCATGCTCGAAAAATACACCTGGTGAACGGTGTAACTGGGAAACAATAACGCGCTCAGTACCGTTAATGACGAAAGTGCCAGTATCAGTCATGAGTGGAATTTCACCCATATAGACTTCCTGTTCCTTTACATCTTTAACCGGTTTCTTTGCGGCAGAAGATTCCTTGTCATAAATAACAAGGCGTAACTTTACGCGAAGAGGTACTGAATAAGTTGCACCTCGTAACTGACATTCCTTTACATCAAATGCCGGTTCGCCCAGACGATAACTTACATATTCCAGTGCCGCATTCCCTGAATAACTTACAATAGGGAATACCGCATGGAACGCTGCTTCCAATCCGGCCATTTCTTTCTTATCCGGAGTAACATCCATTTGCAGAAATTTCTTGAATGAATCAATCTGCATTTCCAGCATATAGGGTGCTTCCAGAATACCGGGACGCTTGCCAAAGCTATTACGAATACGTTTCTTTTCAGTGAACGAGTAGGCCATGCCTTTTCCTCACAATCTTTAAGTTACCAACCACTGGACGGGACTTCATTGACTCAACTTCCCCCAACCAGACTCACCAGACTTCTAAAATCCTGCGCATTTCCAAAACAGAAATACAAAAAACAGTACACGCGTAAAACCAGACCAACGGATTTCCCGTTAGCCTGATTTACGCCCAACTGTTTTCAGGTTTTATCAAGTAATTACTTGACCTCAACCTTCGCGCCAGCTTCTTCAAGCTGTTTTTTAACATCTGCAGCTTCATCTTTAGAAGCGCCTTCCTTAATGGTAGAAGGAGCACCTTCAACCATGTCTTTCGCTTCTTTCAGACCCAGACCTGTGATGGCACGAACAACCTTGATAACAGAAACCTTGTTATCACCAAAGCTGGTCATTACAACATCAAACTCAGTCTTCTCTTCAGCAGCTTCACCACCACCTGCAGCAGGTGCTGCGGCAGCAGCAACAGGTGCTGCGGCAGATACACCAAATTTTTCTTCCATTGCAGAAATCAAATCTACAACTTCAACAACAGTCATATTGGAAATAGTTTCCAGAATATCTTCTTTACTTACAGCCATGATAACTCTCCTAAACGTATTTATTACCGGTTGTTTTTTCAACAGGCAACTAAACTAAAAAAATATTAACCTGCCTTTTGATCTCTCACTGCAGCAAATGTACGAGCCAGCTTGTTATTTGGTTCAGCCAGAGTACATACAAATTTGGTGATTGGTGCCAACATCACACCCATCAACATACTGATTGCCTGCTCACGTGTTGGCATTTCTGCAAGCCGTTTCAACTCAGACGGCTCCATCATTTTGCCACTTAACACAATTGCTTTAACTATCAGCTTGTCACTTTGCTTTGAAAAATCACGCACAATACGGGCGCCTGATGCCGGATCTTCCTGTGAGAAGAACAGAACCAGAGGACCTACTAATGCGTCTTTCAGGCAGTCGAAATCTGTGCCGTCTACAGCACGTTTTGCCAATGTATTCTTCACAACACGTAAATAAACACCCGCATTACGGGCTTCCTTACGTAGTGAAGTCATTTGATCCACAGTCAAACCACGATATTCCGCGGCAATAGCTGACTGTGCATTGGCAGCAACGTCTGCGACCTCGGCAACAATTTCTTTCTTCTGCTCAAGGTTTAACAAGACATCAACCTCCTATTTATTGCAGCTCCGCAACACTCCTGTTATTGCTTCACTGCTGGATCACCAGAGAAAACATTGTTTTCTCCACCTTTGATGACCGTCGTCAGGAAAATCCTGTCTCGGGTACACCATCTACGCAGGCCGGGTGCCGGAAGGCCCCATTAAGTCATTGGTTTTTCCTTAAAACCAATTCCACCTACGGTCTTTGACGGTCTGGAAAACTACTCCAGCCCGACTAATCACCAGTGCTTAAAGCCCCAGTGATGAAATATCAACTGCGATACCTGGCCCCATGGTGCTGGAGACAGTTATCTTTCTCATATAAATACCTTTGGCTGAAGTTGGCTTTGCCTTCTGTAAATCACTTAACAATGATTTCAGGTTTTCACGCAGAGCATCAACTTCAAAATTCACTTTGCCAATTGAACAATGAATAATGCCGCCCTTGTCTGTGCGATAACGAACCTGTCCGGACTTGGCGTTTTTAACTGCGCCAGCTACATCAGGTGTTACCGTACCCACTTTAGGATTTGGCATCAAACCACGTGGTCCAAGGATCTGACCCAGTGTACCAACAACACGCATGGCATCAGGACTGGCAATAACAACATCAAAATCCATATTGCCCTTTTTAACTTCTTCTGCCAGATCATCCATGCCTACGATATCTGCACCGGCAGCTTTGGCTGCATCTGCATTGGCACCTTGTGTAAATACAGCAACACGTACTGTTTTACCTGTGCCATTCGGTAGCACGGTTGAACCGCGCACAGCCTGATCAGATTTACGTGGGTCAACGCCCAGATTCACTGATACATCCACTGACTCAAGGAACTTGGCCGCTGGCATATCTCTCAAGATTTTTAATGCATCATCAATCGCGTAAGTTTTACCCGCTTCACATTTTTCACGAATAATTTTTGCTTTTTTAGTCAACTTTGCCATGTCTTATACCCCTTCCGTCTCAATACCCATACTGCGGGCACTGCCAGCGATAGTACGAACAGCGGCATCCATATCCGCCGCTGTCAGATCAGGCTCTTTGGTTTTGGCAATTTCTTCAAGCTGGGCACGAGTTACC
>Ga0224506_10003109_pt1 | contig 11082 bp, 9 predicted proteins | sample SF_Jan12_sed_USG_2_FD_169108 | JGI IMG/M metagenome (GOLD analysis project Ga0224506, IMG submission 169108) | Sediment microbial communities from San Francisco Bay, California, United States - SF_Jan12_sed_USGS_8_1 | ecosystem: Environmental > Aquatic > Marine > Sediment | place: USA...
TCGTTAAACTAATAAAAATAATGTATAAATATATAACTAACAAAAAGTAAAATTTTAAATAATTCAATAAAAATGAAGTAGAAATATTGTTTTTGGTATTGTATATTAGCAATTTTTCATCAAAAATTTTATTACTGCACTAATTAATTATATAATAATTGCAAAAATTTAATATCAATAGGTAGAAATAAAATTATTTATCAAATTATAAATTATAATAAACGATAAATCATTGAATTCAAGGTGGTAATCTGATGATAAAATATGTTTCAAACATGAAAATTCATGATTATTAAGTAATTAAATTTATAATAATAAGTAAACAAACATTTAATTAATTAAAAATATAAAATATTGAGGATTATTTCAGATTACTACCTTGAAATATTCATAAAATCAATGTTTAAAAAAACATGAATAATCTATCTAAAAAATAAAAATATTGCATGTAGATGAAATATCAATATAAAAAAATACTTACCACTATACATAGTCCTTAACACAAATACTCAATGATTTAAATGTATCTCATATTATTATATAATAAATGTGTTATAATGTTATTGAATATTCTAATAAAATAATTTAATAACTAAAATATTAGTTAACAACAGTAAATTTAATGATTTGTGATTACCTGAAAAATCGTCTGGAAGTTCTGTTTATAGATTTTCCGTATGGTTAGGTGTAGTCTAAATACTAACAATAAAAGATAAAAAAAAACTAATAATAATTAATAAAAAAGTTAAATGACGAATAAATAAGGTAATATCAAGAAAAATTAGATTAAATATAATATATCAAATAAATTGCAAAAATAAATATTAAATAAAAGATAAAACAAATAAAATTAATTAATATAAATTAATAACTATTAAAATAAATCATATGGTATATTATTTAGTATATTATTTAGTATACTATTATAATGAATGAATTAAACGTTTGGTTATAAAATAATCCTTATACTATACCTACCCAAATGATATTACGCGCGCATATGCGTATTTATGATCGTCTAATCATGTATACGGAGATGATATATGTGTCAACATACGGGTATATTGGAGAAAATGCAAACTCAAGTGCATTTGTCTAGTTTCATTATTATAGTTACCTCAGTATTGGGTATGATAAAAATATATTTGGTGTACGTTTAACTAATATGTATTCTAATACTTTTAAAATAATTCAATATTTGAATGTAGGTTTTCTAATTTACTATCAATACTGGTAATTAATTCAGTAGTATAAATTGGTCAAAAAAGTTTCATGATTTTTCTGACTTTCTCAAATATTTTGATATTGATGATTGATGTTTTAGAAAAGTTTTGCTTGTCTTTTTAATAAATTACTTTACTCATTGGTAATTATATCATTTGAATCCTTGCAGACTTGGTTTATTGTTTCTGATAATTTTTTAAAGCTAAAAGGTTTGATTAATCTATTCGCAAATCCATGTTCTTCAAATTTCACCATGATTGTTTCTTTAAAATAGGCACTAATAACAATAACCTTGACATTTGCGTTGATTTTCTTCAATCTTTCCAGTAATATCTTACCGTTTATATCTCCTTTAATGGTAAGGTCCGTAATTACTACATCAAAAGGATTTCCTTTTTTATAATCTTCTCTGTAATATATAATTGCTTGAGAGCTGTTGTAGGTGAATTCAACTTGATGTCCTAGTGATTTTAGATAGGTGGTCATACTATTGGCTAGTTCAACCTCATCATCAACAATTAGTATTTTTCTGGGTTGGTTTTCAAGAATAATATTATTCATCTCTGATGATGCGACTTTTCCATCGAATTTCCTTATGCCAAGTGTGAATTCAGTACCAACACCGACTTTTGATTGAACATTAAGAGAACATCCGTGACTATTGACAATTGATAAAGTACTTGCCAGTCCCAAACCCTTTCCATGAGATTTGGTGGTATAAAATGGATCGAATATTCTACCAAGACGATCTTCTTCTATTCCTATCCCGTTGTCTTTAATGGCTATGGTATAGAGTTCTGTATTTTCTTTATCTTCATCAACAGTGATTTCCAATTGAGGGTTTGGAATGTCTCCCATGGCATCAATGGCATTAAGCACAAGATTTGATATTACTTGATTCATCATTCCAATATCAACCATTACAGTTGCGTTTGGAGCATTAAAATGAAATTTGGGTTTAATTCTGGTGCCTATGGTGAAAAATCTAACTGAATCTACTACTATTTTTTCAAGTTCAATAACTTCTGCAGATATTTTCTTATCTTGGGCGAAGGTAAGTAGTTGGTTAGTTATTCTTTTTGATCTGTCAATCAGTTTTTCTATGGTTTCAACTGCTTCAACAATATCCGGTTGATTTTCAGTTTCTGCTAAATATTTGATTATAGTGGCATTTCCGAGTATTGCTGCTAGTTGATTATTATAATCATGAGCAATTCCTCCAGCAATAATTCCTATTGACTCTTCTCGAATAACATTGATCATTTCTTTTTCTAATTTTCTTTTTTGGGTAATATCTTCAAAAATAAGGAGATAGTTGGCTACTCTTCCATCGATCCATACTTTGGAGAGTTTCATTGAGCATAATATCTGATTTTGTGTATATCCTTTGAGGATGATTTCTCCTTCCCAAGTTGAGCTAGCTCCAATATCTGTTATTATGTCCTCGATGTTTGAGTATAGGTTTTCATCGGCAGTTTGATCGACTTCTAATACAGCAGAAATTGGTTCTGAAAGTAAATCTGTTGGATTTGCATTAATATATTCAATTATTTTATTATTGATAAATTCGATTTTAAACTCAAGGTTTAATATGACTACTACATTGGATGAGCTGTTGATGGCAGTATATAGTGAGTTTAGGGTATTTTCATATCTAATTTTGTCATCAACATCTCTACCGATTGCATGTACTACTTCTTCTCCAATTTCATTTTTAGTCAGCCAAAACACAAATTCAAAAAATTTTACAGTTCCATTTTTATGAAGTTGACCTATTGGATAGGGCTGAGTTGGATCAAATGCCAGAATTTCTTCTCTTGATAGCATTTTTTTGCTGTATGGGTTGAGCTTAGTTATGTTTTCACCTATCAGCTCACCTGGATTATAACTCAATACTTCTCGAATTGCATCATTTACATCAAGTATTGTACCATCGATAGTTGTAGAAAAAATAATGTCTTTCGTTTGATTAATCATCCGATTATAATATGCTTCTTTTTGTATTTTTGTTTGAAGGGAGGTAAAAGTACGGATAATCAGTGCTATTTGTTCGCTAAGTAATGTTAAATAATCTATTTGAAATTCGTCTAGTTCTAGTAATCTTTTTTTCGGCTTCCAAATAGTCAAGTATCCATATGTATTGTCTAATACTTTAAATGGGCAAAAAATTGCTGATTTGATACCGAAATCAGTAAAATCCTTGACTATTCCTTCAGGATATCCCTCTACTTCCTTGATGTTTGGGATATACAAGACATTTTTATCAATAATAACTTGTTTACCTATTACATGTTTTCTGATTAATACCCTGTGTTGTTGGGATATTTTCGTTTTCTGAGATTCACCTCGTTTGACATGGACACCATTAATTTTTGATCTATAAACTGGGTAATTGGGAAAATACAATTGACCTTCTTCTAATAGGATAATAGAAATATGGGCACCGTGTATTATTTTTCTTATTTCTTGTTCGAGAAAATCACCAAGATCTTCTGTAGATTCGAACTTTTTGATATTTTCCATTAAATTTAATACCGAATCTGATACTACTTTATTCAGTTTCAAATTTAACATACTTTTATAGTAATTCGCTTAAAATTAATTAAGTCATCGTTATGTTAACACCCTTTTGAAATATATCTTTTGAACTATTTTGTTTAATTGAATTCTGTATGTTCAATTCCCTAATTTGATTTATTGGTATATTTGCTTTTATTCTCTTTTCATCTGCACAACCTTACAATTGAACTAACGCTTTAAAATATATTTAAATTATCTTATTTTCCACTATTTTTCATTAATCCTTATTAATTTGATAGATAATATATATGCGATGAATGGATCTACTAATATTGTGACTCAACATCCCTCTCAAGATGTTGTTTATTGGATGACTCGCTCAATTGGACTATTTGTTGTATTAATTACTCTTCTTCTTTCTCTAGATGTTTTTGAAGAGGGTTATTCAGTATTGGAATTGATAATTGGTTTCACAATTCACCTCATACCTACTCTGATTATATCAGTTTCTCTATATTTGGGATGGAAGAATAATTATCGTGGTATGGTGATTTTTGCAATTGTCACTTTCATGTCTATAACCTTTGTTACTTTTTCTAATAATCCGTCACTGGAATTCTATCTCACCTTCGGTTTACCTCCTTTTCTTATCAGTATTGGGTTTTTAATCAGCTGGAGGCGTGAAAAAAGTATTTAATTAAAGGGAAATTCTTTAGATTGTGTCTTATGAATTGAGTTATATTGGATAATTGTTGTATTTCAGGTCATCTCATCTGGAACGCAATGTTTTTTTACTAGAATATGATAACCTACATTGTTGGAAAACTCTGTATTGCATAATATTAATATTTTGAAAGCAGAAATCCGATTAAGATTTGGAATACCACTTCACCAATTAGAGAATTTAGTTTCAGTTTCAAATAATCAAGTATCTGGGATAAATTTGGCAAGTTCTGAACTAGATGGTTTACCCTATTCAATCACTAAATTTCCCAATATTGTCTCCATCAATGCTAATTCAAACAAAATAACCGAGATACCTGATTTTATCACTGAACTTCTTGAATTGAGAGTATTGGAATTAAAAAGGAATAATATAGAAGAGTTACCGGAGTCATTTGGCAATTTATCTAATCTTCAAAGATTGGATCTTGATTACAATCAATTTTATAAATTTCCAATTGAATTATTGGACTTATCCTCTCTTCAGTTATTATACTTGGATGAAAATCCTTTACATCAATTACCTGAGGCTATTGATCGGTTGGCTCAGTTAGAATATTTATATCTGAAAAATTGTCTGTTGGAAGAATTACCCCTTCGATTTGGTAATTTGAATCTAAAATTTTTGGATTTATCTTACAATCAATTATTTGAAGTACCTCCATTAAATCAGGAAATTCGATATCTAAATTTATCCCATAATAACCTAGAAAATTTTCCACAATCGATTACGAAGATGCATAGTTTGGAAATTCTTGAATTGGGTCATAATACGATTGATCGTTTACCTGTTGAATTGGGATATATGACCAAATTAAAATTAATTTCAATAGTGAATAATCCGGATATTATCGTGCCTGATATTTTGAAACAAAATATGTCAATCAATTTAATTCAATAAGTTTAATTAAATTTATGAATATAGCAATATCAAATGCTATTTGAATGGGAATTCATTCTACAGATTGTGGTATATATTACAAAACTAGAGACTGAAGGGTCTACTAGTAAGTTTATTACACAGATTATGATGAATTATGGATAATTCATTGCATTGGAAAACATAATAGTAATTAGTTTGAGATAAGGAATTAAATATATTCTTGGATATCTTCAATATTCATCTACTTATTATTTTTACAATTATATTAATCTTGATCATAGAATATTGAAAATAAGATTGAATACGAAGAAATCATAATAGTGAATGAATTGGTAAAAATTTGATTCAATTAGGAAATTACATTAATTTTTTTTTTTTATAATATTTCCTCATATCTATCCAGTGGTAAATGTTCAAGTAAATACCTGCAAAAATACGTTTTATAAATGGTAAAGGTTTATTGTAATTTAATTTAAATACCTCCCAAATTTGAAGATTATCAGCCTTACTCTGTTCATAATTGTGTACATCTTCAAAAGGACAATTGTCACCACAAACGTCTCGATCTGTAAAATAAGGGAAATTGGGTAAAATTGCATTGTGAATAAGTTTTTCTTCAAACTCTTTTAATTCATTTTGCTTTATATGAGACCAATTTTTGTCCTTATAATCCTTATCTAAAACATTTTTAGTCATTTCAAAAAAAGTTTCAATTTTAGTATTATGTTTTTTATCATCATAAGTGTTATTAACTATCCCTACAGCAATTGAAACTCCACTAGGCATGGTTCGTTTTAAAATCAATTTAGTATAACCCATCTCAACACTTTTCAGATCCATATTTTCACCAAACATTTCTGGAATTGTCATTAATGCAGATAAAAAACCAGTAAGTAATACTTCATTAGTTCCAGCAATTGCACAAAATGTTCCAAAACACTTTGAATATATTGGAAGTCCATCGCTCTTATAGACAATTATGTATTCTAGTTTCAACTTTATCTCCTTTAGTTATGATACTACATGTTAATAAGTGTAATAACTTAATATGTGTCTTTCTATTCGAGCATCTTTTGTAGCTGTATAGACCTGATAATTATCTAAATTTTTTAATTTCATTCAAGTATAAAAATATTCAACATAAAGGAATTAAATTATCAATATATCGAATCCATTTCAATCTTAAGTAATCTGTTTGTTTACCTCAAATTAAACAGTATATCACTCAATTTATCTAATTCTACTCGATAATATTTTCACATTTTTGAATAATATTACATTAGTAAATCGATGTTACAAAGGATGTATTAGATGAATATTTCGAGGATGGAGATATATATATTATTTAGTTGCTATAATAAAATTTTTAAGAAGAAATAAAGAAATCTTAGAAACTATAATTGTAAAAGGTGCTAAAAATGTGGTAGCGACCTGTATACGGAAAAATGTTTCTCAATTCATTCATGACTTTGGATCATCGGCACAATACATTTATGAAAAAATCATTATCATTAATGAAATATGAACAATATTGGGTGATTTGATTTGTTGTAGATAATACCCGATATTCTCCGCGTTAGTTCATCAAATTTGATAATTACACCAAATTAATCTAACTTCAATTGCATTAAATTATCAAGTTTTGCTAGAATGAAATCAACGTTGTCTTCTTGACAGAAATGAGATGCATTTGGTATATCTTCATTTACATCGTGATTTGTTCCGGGTATATCAAGAAGTAGTTTTTTATACCGTATAGTTATCTTTTCATGGTCTCCGAAACAAACAATAAATGGTTTTTTCCAGTTTTTAAAGACCTGATTCCATATTTTTGCATTTTTTCGTAGTTGTGTAAATACCAAGCTGGGTAGTACTCTCGGACCTACTTTGTAAGTTTCATCAGGGTATGGGGCATTATATGCTGCAATTTCTTCTTCTGATAACTCTCTGTATGATCCTCCTTGGATTATATTTCCAATGTCTAATTTCTCAATGGTCGAACAATAAGCAACCCAATTGGGGAAGTTCATTTTCGCAGTTAATTGTTCTTCAGTTACCTTTCCCAGTTTCTTAATATCTTTTCGAATAAGATATGGTGCAATCAATCCTTTCAATCCTCCTTGAAAGGGAAGTCCAGTATTTGAAGCCATTATTCGACTAAATTTATCCGGTAAATTCGCGCATACGCGTAGTCCTATCAATCCTCCCCAATCTTGGATGAATAAGGTGATATCTGATAACCCTAACTCAGTAACAAATTGGGTTACATAATCAACGTGGAATTGATAGGTGTGATCTTTGGCAGAGGTAAATTTATCTGATTTACCAAATCCAATAAGATCTGGAGCAATAACTCGATGACCCTTTTCGACAAGTTTGGGTATGAATTTTCGATAAATATAAGACCAAGACGGTTCTCCGTGTAATAATAGTATGATTGGTCCATTTCCCTCATCTAGATAATGCATCCTAATCCCTTGATATTCCCAGTAATTTGGATTGAAATTATAATCAATTAAATTATTAAATCTTTCATCCGGTGTACGTAAAATATCTTTCATCTTTCTTATTTCACAAATAGTCTTATATTATCTCTCTTTTTATGACTATAAAATATCAGAAATTATTTTCACTATACTGAAGATTTATATTAAATAAACGCCATATATATGTTCCTGAATGCATAAAATGCTTAATGATGATTCTAAAATTGATTTGGATGACTTGTTCGATTCCATCTTAGATAATACAATTACTAGTATTGATGATATACCTTTGGAAGTGGTTAGTCATATTACAAATCGGGTTGAATTAATCGATGATAGCATTATTTTGATTCATATATTTCCAATAAAAATTAAACTTATTTCTGATTTATTATTTAGAAAAATGGATGAGTTAACCTCAAACTTGAGTAAATATCATGTGATCATTTATTCTGATGGGAATGATGATATTGGTGATGAAGAATTCCGGAATTGGGGGGTTGAACAGTTGCAATCTCGTGAAAAACTGATTCATATCTCATTTGTTTTGGAAGTAAATTCACTCATTCTAATACTTGTCCGGTTTATGATGACAAGAATCAAGTATAAATCTTATTCAATTCATAAAAATAAGATTGACGCAATCAATTATATCAAGGACTTGCAATCAAAATACACCACAATATAGCAAGATACTTTTTAACTAAAGTAGTGCCATTGGAGAAAATATCTGTATTGGCTCCACAATTTTTTGAATATTGTTTTTTAGAAATCTGTACTGGTTGTGTGTGTAAAAAAAGATTGTGGGGAGAATTATATGGATTATTGTAGATATTATATAAGTGCTACAAAAATAGTTGTGCGGATTATTTTACTACAAATACTATTTTCACACATAATATTTTTATTATAGTAACATCATCATCACTAAAGGTATAATTTACCTCTAACATTTGAGAATGATAATAATGAAGAAGAGAATGTTTATTATGGCACTATTTTCTTTGGCTGTGCTTATCGCACCGTCATTGATAAGTGCATCATATAATCAAAGAATGACTCTCGATGTGGATGGAATGCCATTTAATTTTCAAGATTTTCCTGAAGATTTCAATGCTGGTAATTCCATCATGCATTGGGGAAATGATATCATCGATCAAGATGTACTTAATGTAGAACATCCTGAAATTGATGGCAGTGGTGTCTACGTCGCGATTTTAGATACTGGATTAAAGTCCAATTGGAGAGACTATTTCCCTGAAGAAAGAATTGTTGAAGAATGGGGAAGAAGTTTCATCGACCAAGGAGTTATGCAAGCAGTAACCAGTGGTTTTTACAAATCAAATATTGTAGAATCCAATGATTTCCTTGGTGAGCACCCCCACGGCACACATGTCACTTCCACAGTCATTGGTTTTGGTATGGGTGGTGCCTATATTCAAGGTGTTGCTCCTAATGCAAATATTATTCCTGTAAAAGTATTGGATTATTATCCTGGTATTGGTGCAACATTTGGAACTTCCGAAGCAGTTGCTGCTGGTATAGATTATATTACAGATCTTGCTCTTGCAAATCCTGACAGTCGTTTTGTTATTTCAATGTCCCTTGGTTCTTTATCACCTATTGATCCAGTTGAAGAAGCAGCAGTTGATCGTGCAATCTCTGCCGGTGTGATTGTTGTTGCTTCTGCAGGGAATTCTGGTACTGATGGAATGGGATCTCCCGGTTCTTATGCACCAGTAATTAGTGTTGGTGCTTCTGGATTGGCATCATATACTCCTCAATATGGTTATTCTGGAGAATGGATGAGATCTTCATGGTGGGTAAGAGATGTACCTGAAGATAATGTTGCAGTGTCCTATGTTGCTGGATTTAGCTCTCGGGAGAGAAATGATCTATGGGCACAGGAATTAGATATAGTTGCACCTGGTTCTTGGATCGTTGGTCCATATCCTGTAGGACCCGGTCAAGCACATACTCCATGGTGGGCAGAAGGTAGTGGTGTGTATGGTACATACTACTATGTAGGTGGTACCAGTATGGCTGCGCCTCATGTTTCAGGAGTTGTAGCTCTTATGCTGCAAGCTAATCCAACCTTGATGCAAGCCGAAGTAGAACAGTTACTTCGATCAAGTGCTGATGTATTACCATTTTCTGGTTCTCAAGTGGTATATAATCCAAGAACTGGTTCATTTTATTCTGCAACTTGGGGTACTGATGGCCTCAATGCCGTTGGTTATGGCTTACTTCAGGCAGATGCTGCTGTTCAAGCAGCACTAGACGCCTAGTTTCCTCTATATTTCTTCGAATAATAAAATTAACCTATTTTGACTTTAAATCAATAATAAATTTATATTCTTTTTACAAATACTCAATTGTAATATTTCGTATAAATTTGCCCTTGAATTTGAAATAATATTTTAACAATGATATTCAACGAGATGGATTATCACATACATTGTAGATACGCAGATAAGTCAATTGATTGAAAAACGTGGATCGAACTTGACATTTGCAATATTATCCCAATTTTCAACAAATTAATTACAATGAAATAAATTCTTAGACATCACTTAATTACTAACCAAGTTACCATATAATGGGTATGTCTACGGTAAAATTTGATAGACAAGAAAAATTGGATGAATTGATTTCTAGGATCTATTTAGATACTAAAATAAAAATAACTAAAAAAGATCTGCTTGAATTGATTTTTGATATTACAAGTGAAAATTACAATTTAATATTACAAGAGCTAATAAAATCAACCAGTAGAGTTATCTCCTCAATTAATGTTGACGAAATGCTGGAATTTGTGCAAGATTTTGGCCCAGGATCTGAAAATCTATCAGAGAGTATCAATAATATTGTTTACAATTGGGATGAAAAATTAGTATTTTTGTCGATAGTAATTTCATTATTGCTCTTATGAACTCAAGGGATAAAAACCATCTTTGAACTATGGGCATAATTACCGAATTAGTGCTACTCAATTAACACTCTATAGTTCAGATTATATTGTTTATGAGGTAATTACTACAATTTGGGGATACTCTAAAAGAAAGGATTTAGTCGAAAATAGTTATAAAATACTTACTAATCAAAAATTTATTTCTATTATTCAAACTGAAATAGAAGATATGGGTAAATCATCGGCTTAACGTTATTTCTGACGAATTAACGCTCTAAGAGATATGCAATTGCTTTGATCTCTATAGGTGAAGCCACACCTTCTCTCTCAAACCG
>Ga0224506_10003110_pt1 | contig 11081 bp, 10 predicted proteins | sample SF_Jan12_sed_USG_2_FD_169108 | JGI IMG/M metagenome (GOLD analysis project Ga0224506, IMG submission 169108) | Sediment microbial communities from San Francisco Bay, California, United States - SF_Jan12_sed_USGS_8_1 | ecosystem: Environmental > Aquatic > Marine > Sediment | place: USA...
CCCATCCACCGCTGGGCGAAGTTGTGCCAGTAAGTCCCCCTCGGAACTGAATTGCATGGAAATGGGTGGGTTGAGAATCGAAACGTGATAGTGCAGATGCTTATATTCTTCAGTGGTCAGTGCTGGAAAGCGCGGATCCCGAAAGGCTGCGGCGTAAGCATTTTCGACCAGATCCTGAACCAGTGGCCGACTGGCGACGAGTGTACCGATACAGCCTCTGAGTTGGTCATTTATCGTTAAAGTAACAAAGCAGGCACCTTGTTCAGTGAGTGTATTTTCATATTCATTCAGATTTACAGGGAGTGGCGATGAATGTTCCAGTCCATATTTAACAGAAGCTGCTGCGAGCTTGAGCAGAATTTGTTTGTGTTTTGTTTCCAGCATGACTACTTACTGGAAAAGATAGGCGCCATAACCGACGACTTTGTCGTGAGTGCCGGCAGTGTCCCCTGAGTTACGCAGATCAATATTCGTCGCATGCAGGCCAAAGCGTTGGGCCAGATAGAGTAAACCATTAAGCGGATCACGACCGCAGGCGTTTTCATAGTGAATGTTTTTGTAATCCAGAGATTCAATCGCTTGTGAGGTTTGCCTGTCCAGCTGTTTAGCTGTTTCATAATCATGGTAATGGCTCAGATCAGAGCTAATCACGATCAAAGTTTCTGGTCCATTCCATAACAGTGACAGGGCGCGATCAACATCTTCTGGACTTACCTGCCCAACAAGTAAAGGTACAAGAGTAAATTCACCAAGAACCTGTTGTAAAAAGGGTAGATGAACCTCAAGACTATGCTCCAATGCGTGAGCTTCATCATTACTACGTACAACTGTTAACTCATTTAGCCTGGGTATACTCTCCTGATCGACAGGTATTAATCCAAGTGGTGTAGAAAAATGTGTCGCCGTGCTGGTCGCAATGCCACGGAGTGGAACCCGATGGGATGGGCCTAATAAGACAACTTTGCTTATCTTGCCCTGAACAGATTTCAGGTTGATATAGGCACTTGCCGCAACAGGACCCGAATAAATATAACCGGCATGTGGTGCAATAATAGCCTTTGGGGCTTTGCCTGATTGAGGTTTTGATTGAGATAAATAAGACTGCACCATGTCACGAAGTTCATGCGCATCAGCAGGATAAAACGTGCCTGCTACGGCAGCCGGGCGTATTTGTTGTTTCATATCTAAACAATAGGGGTTAGGGTCAATGTGTGCAAGCCAGTTAAATCATCCAAACCAAGAAAAATATATAACTAAAGTAGTCAACTAAATCAGTTAGGCGATTGCAGGATTGAAATACAACTATTATGCAACTATTAACTTAATATGTTAGTAGAGAAATTACTATGAGCGATTTCCCCATAGATTCTGCCACAGCTACACCCGTGAAGTTCTGGCATAAACTGGATGATGATCGTATTCAGTGCGATCTCTGCCCGCGTTATTGCAAGTTGCATGAGGGCCAGCGTGGACTTTGCTTTGTCCGGGGAAGATTGGGCGACACAATGGTATTAACGACGTATGGCCGCTCCAGTGGTTTTTGTGTCGACCCGATTGAAAAAAAACCATTGAATCATTTTTTACCCGGTACCCCGGTATTTTCCTTTGGTACAGCAGGATGTAACCTGGCCTGTAAGTATTGTCAAAACTGGGATATTAGTAAGTCGCGCGAGTTTGATACTCTCGCCGATCAGGCTACTCCAGAAATGATTGCGCTGGCAGCAAAAAAACATGGATGCAAAAGTGTTGCCTATACCTATAACGATCCCGTTATTTTTCATGAGTATGCTATTGATGTGGCAAAGGCCTGTAAGGAATACAATATAAAATCAGTCGCTGTGACTGCAGGCTATGTTTGCCCTGAACCTCGAGCTGAGTTTTATCAATACATGGATGCAGCAAATGTAGACCTTAAGGCTTTTACTGAAAGCTTTTACCACAAACTAACCGGGGCGCACCTGCAAGACGTTTTAGATACACTTATATATTTAAAGCATGAAACAAAGGTCTGGCTGGAGTTAACGACTTTATTGATTCCTGGAGAAAATGATTCAGACAAAGAACTTACTGAACTAAGCCAATGGGTTGCAGAAAATCTGGGGCCTGATGTGCCCCTGCATTTTTCCGCCTTTCATCCCGATTACAAAATGACTTCAACACCCGCTACTCCTGCATCAACATTAACCAGGGCAAGAGAAATCGCGATCAATAATGGCTTGCGCTATGTCTATACCGGCAATATTCATGACAAATCAGGTGGTAGTACCTATTGCCATAATTGTGGTCAGATATTAATTGGTCGTGACTGGTATGTATTGTCAGATTGGAACCTGACCGATGATGGGCATTGCAACAAATGTGGTGCCCAATGTGCCGGAGTTTTCGAAAGCGCACCAGGAACCTGGGGAGCAAAACGTCAACCGGTACGTCTTAGCTTATCAGCATAAAAAACGGGCTCCTGAGAGCCCGTTTTATCTGTTTTTAGATAACCAGAAAGACTTAGTCTTCTTTGTGGCCTCTAAAAACAATTAAGAACATCAGCAGGGCAATCAGACCGGCAATGCCTTCTTTCGAGAATTGACCAACAATCACGCCCAGATTGTTCACCACACCTGTGGTGCCTGGGAATAATACATCGATCGTTACGAAGGCAAGAATTAACGCCAGACCCAGTTCCGTACCTGTACGAAGCCAGTCAGTCGTTGCAGTCATCGTGTCTCTGATGATGTCTTTTTTAGCTTTCGCTTTAGATTTTGAAGCCATTACATTTTCTCCTGTTCAGTATTTCAGTGTGAATTGGAAGGATGTTCCTAATCACGTGAAAAAATTGTGATAAAGACAATGAGTGAAATCAGTCCTACCAGACCATGACCAACAAAGCTTTTAACTAATGTCGCAACATTAGCAACGATATTGGTGGTTCCGGGGAACAGCATATCAACAACTAGAAAGGCTGCAGCCAGAGTCAGACCCAGGCCCATGATTCCATGTAGAGAATCTGTAATTTTTTCTAATGCACTATTCATTTTCATAGTGATAACCTCACTTACTATTTGACTAATTTCATAGTAGACCAAGATATTAGCGACGGAATGGGCAAAGGCATTAATTTAATTAGAAAAATTTCTAAAGTAATGGGTATATAAAAATTATAAATACCTTGTAAAAAATAGTTTTTTAATACTTTATGAATTTTTTGTGTCTTTGGTTTAGTAACTGTTATTTTGTGATCAAGTGCACATTATTATAATGGTTATCCGATGCTTCCGATTTTAAAATTAATAACAACTTCCAACTGAGAGGTTCTTATGTATTTCTGATTTGGAATATTCGGTTTTTGTAAGAGCCATTCTTCAGGCATTTTATCTACTGGTTTGTTTATTATTCTTTCAATTAACGTCGGTGATTTTTACACATGACTTATGAAAAAAATTAGACTGACTAATCAATGACTTACAACAGGCTATGCAGGAATAAGGTTTGATACTTTATTAATATTGTCAGGATATTTTACACAATAATATTGTAGAAATGATATAAGCTATTGATATTTAATGGAATATTATAATGGCACGAAACATGCTAGCTATATAAAGGTGAATGGAATCACAGCAAATGGAATAACCGAGAATGGATTAACAGTTGAATTTTTCAACATAAAAAATGAGGAAACAATAATGAAAAAAACAGTACTTAAGCTACTTGCGGCATGTAGCATCGCCTTTTCGCTATCATTCAATGCACATGCACTTTCTAATCTAGGTGAACCAGTACCTGAAGACCTGATTATTACCTTTGGTGATTATGAATGGGTCTGGGCCTCTCCCTGTTCAGGTGGTTGTAGCACAATTACTCTTTATGATGACTGGGTCTATGCCAGCACTATCCCAGAACTCTCATTGGGCGATACATTAATTGCAGGTGCTGCTTTTGATCACGAGTTATGGCCAGATATGCTTTCTTCTTTCGTAAGAGAAGATGGCTCAGCTGTATGTGCGTCAGCCTATTTTGATAACACATGGAATCACTGTGATGTTATCAATCTTGAACAAGGTCTTGTTGCTGATAGAACAAACGGCAGCTACTGGGAAACATTCCTGGTACGTAGCGCCAATGTTCCTGAGCCAGCACCGCTTGCCCTGATGGCATTTGGTTTGCTCGGTCTTTTACTTACTCGCAAAAAAGCTAGCTAAGTAGTTAAGAACCACAAGCTCAATCAAAACCCCAGATTCTTACTGGGGTTTTTTATTTTATGTCACAGAAAATTCTGCTTGGGCTGTCTAAATTAGATATGAACATTTTTTGTTTAATCATCCATAAAAGCTATCAATAACTGATATTTGGTGATTTTGTTAAAGACTAAGCTTATCAATATTATTTTATTAAGTTGTAAGGAATAGTTTACACAAAATAATAAAGGGAAATTGTAAGTGATTGTAATTGAAGGAAAATATAGTTTGGCACGGAAACTGCAAGTATGAATGAAAGTTAGTAAAAATTTCGAACTTTTGTAAAATAATTTTCACTCAAACAGGGGACTATGTAATGAAAATGTCTTTCGTAAAATTAATTGCAGCAGTTGGTATCGCTCTGTCGTTATCATTCAATGCTAATGCACTTTCTAATCTGGGCGAACCAGTACCTGACGATCTGATTATCACTTTTGGTGATTATGAATGGGTATGGGCTTCACCATGTTCTGGTGGTTGTAGCACACTTAACCTGTATGATGACTGGGTTTGGGCCGGCGATGTTGCTGAACTCAATCTTGGTGCCTCTCTTTTACAGGGTGCTGCTTTCGATCACGCACTGTGGCCTGATATGGAATCATTCATCCGTGCCGATGGTTCAGCAATCTGTGCGTCAGCTTACTTTGATCCACGTTATGACCACTGTGATATCGGCGATATGCGCGCTGGATACATTGCTGATCGTAACAATGCTAACAACTGGGAAGCATTCCTGGTTCGTGCCGCCAATGTACCTGAGCCAGCTCCACTTGCGCTGATGGCTTTTGGTCTGCTTGGTCTGTTACTCACACGCAAAAAAGCTGCTTAAGTTAAACTTACTTAATTAGTTTGACTGTAAAAGCCCCGGTTTAGCCGGGGCTTTTTTTATGCAAGATATTTTTATATTAAGACTCGATACTTGAGTGAACATTTTTTACACGAATCCGATAAAATCTCCTGCTTACAGTTTTTGAGAATTGACAAATATGAGCCAGAGTAAAATCCGTATTGGTTTTTTAACTGTGTCTGACCGTGCCAGCCGTGGTGATTATGAAGACCTGGGTGGTCCAGCCATGGTGGATTGGCTGGAAAAGGCGTTAAGCAATATATGGGAGCCAGTAACTCGATTGGTGCCAGATGAACAGTCTGAGGTAGAGAAGACGCTGTGTGAGCTGGCGGACGATGAGGGATGTTGCCTGATTGTGACAACGGGCGGAACCGGTCCAGCCAATCGTGATGTGACACCAGAGGCAACCGAAGCGGTGTGTGAGAAGATTCTGGATGGCTTTGGTGAACAGATGCGCTCAGTTTCACTACAATTTGTCCCTACAGCGATCTTGTCACGTCAAATCGCCGGAATCAGAGGAAATTCCCTGATTATTAATTTACCAGGCAAGCCATCGGCTATCGCTGATTGTCTCAATGCCGTATTCCCTGCAGTACCTTATTGCATTGATCTCATCGACGGTCCTTATCTAGAGACAAACGACTCGTTTGTGAAGGCCTTTCGCCCCAAACACGCCAAAAAGCCGGAATCCTGAGTTGTGACACTGAAAATACCAGTGGAGATTCATACCCTTCGCCAGATTGTCGAATGGGGTGCAGAGCAGTTTGACCAGGCGGGTCTTTATTTTGGCCATGGTACGGAAACGGCACTGGATGAGTCTGCCTGGTTAGTCTCTCATGTGTTAAACGTATCGCCCGATTATTCCGGTGTTGATGTTGAGCAAAGACTAGATGAATCCCAGAAACAGGCGATTGCTAAGCTATTGCAACGCCGGATCGAAGAAAAGCGGCCTGCGGCATACCTGATCAATGAAGCCTGGTTTGCTGGACATGCATTTTATGTCGATGAAAGGGTACTGATACCCCGTTCACCTCTTGCGGAATTAATAAATGAAGAATTTCAACCCTGGATAGGCCAGCATCAGATAGAAAATATTCTTGAAATTGGCACGGGCAGTGGTTGTATTGCGATTGCCTGCGCATTAGCCTTTCCAGAAGCAAAAAAGCTTGTTGCAACAGATATCTCTGACGAGGCATTGGCGGTCGCGGCGATGAATCGATCTCGCTATGGACTGGAAGACCGACTGGAATTAATACAATCAGATCTTTTTTCGAGCTTAGCTACGCAGCAATACGATATAATAATCAGCAATCCCCCCTATGTTGATGCGCAGGATATGGCGGATCTACCGGATGAATTTCGCCATGAGCCCGAGTTGGGACTTACTGCAGGACAGGATGGTCTTGATCTGGTTGTGCCTATGCTTGCTCAGGCGAGTGATTATTTAAAACCCGGAGGGATTATTGTTATTGAGGTTGGAAATAGCTGGGAAGCTTTAGAACAGCGGTTTCCAGAAGTACCATTTACCTGGCTTGAGTTTGAGTATGGAGGAGAGGGCGTATTCCTACTCACCGCAGAGGTTTTATCAGAATTCCGAAATAGTTTTATTTCCGAGTCCTGAACATAGTTAAATTGATCAATATCAAGCCGATCCAGCCATAAAGAAGTGTAAACTGCCAGCTCAGGATGTTTAGAGCATGAATATGTCAGAAATTAGTTTTGATCCAGATTTAATCCGACGCTATGACAAGGCGGGACCACGCTATACGTCATATCCTACCGCGGTTCAGTTTCATGAAGGTTTTGCTGAGCGGGAATATAAAGATGTTGCGATAAACAGTAACGCGACCCATCAGCCTCTTTCATTATATTTTCATTTACCGTTTTGTGACACCATCTGTTTTTATTGTGCCTGTAATAAAATTGTCACAAAAAACCGGAAACACACAGCGCCATATCTACAGCGATTGTTTCAGGAAATTGCCATGCAAGCGGCGCTATTTGATCAGAATAGAACTGTGACTCAGTTACACTGGGGCGGTGGCACACCCACATTTTTAAGCCATGCTGAAATGCGTGAGTTAATGAGTGAAACGCGTCGTTATTTTAAATTGCTTGATGATGATTCTGGTGAATACTCCATTGAAGTTGATCCGCGAGAAGCTAATACAGAGACGATCAATTTATTAAGAGAATTGGGTTTTAACCGCTTAAGCCTCGGCGTACAGGATTTTGAACCCGCAGTACAAAAAGCCGTTAATCGCATTCAATCAGAGGCGATTACAGAAGAGGTCATTCAGGCCGCTCGTGCGTCAGGCTTTCATTCAGTCAGTATAGATCTGATGTATGGGCTTCCTCTACAGACGGTTAATACATTTTCTCAGACGCTGGATAAAGTCATCGCGATGTCTCCGGATCGTCTGTCTGTTTTTAACTATGCTCATATGCCACAGATGTTTAAAACACAACGACAGATCAACGAGTCTGATCTGCCATCAGCGGATGAAAAGTTAAATATATTGCAATTGTGTGTACAAAAACTTACTGCTGCGGGTTATGTTTATATTGGTATGGATCATTTTGCCAAGCCTGACGATGAGCTGGCATTGGCCCAGAAAAATGGCACTCTGTATCGAAATTTTCAGGGCTATTCAACGCAGTCCGAATGTGATCTGATTGCGATGGGTATTACATCTATATCCAAGGTTGGCGATAGTTATTGTCAGAACGTTAAGACAATTAAAGAATATGAGGAACGAATTGATAATGGCCATCTGCCCATGTTTCGGGGGATTGGTTTAACAGCAGATGACTTACTACGCCGAGAAATAATTTCACAATTGATTTGTCACTTTAATCTGGATATTCCAAGAGTGGAAAATCAATATAATATTAAATTTACTGAATATTTTGATGTGGAATTTAGCGAATTAGAACAAATGCAACAGGATGGACTGCTTAATTACTCAAGCACGCATATGCAGGTTTTGCCAGTAGGAAAATTCCTGATTAGAAATATATGTATGATATTCGACAAGTATTTGCGCGAATCAGGCGAAAAGAGATTTTCTAAAGTCATCTAGTTTTATGCTGCAGAAGTTTTGCTTGGTTTTTTGATAATTTTCTGCAGAGTGCTAACAGGTTCAGGTTTACCAAAGTGAAAACCTTGCGCAAAGTTAACACCAATTGTCTTCAGTTTGGCCAAAATTTGTTCGTCTTCGACATATTCAGCAATAGTTTTAATTCCCATCACCTTACCAATCTGATTAATGGATTCTACAAATGCCATGTCAGTCGGGTCGTTAATTATATCTCTAACAAAATAGCCATCTATTTTTAAATAATCTACGGGCATATTCTTTAAGTAGGCAAAAGAAGACAGACCACTGCCAAAATCATCTAAGGCAAATTGACAGCCGATACCTTTTAATACCTGAATAAACCGAATGGCCTGAGAAAAGTTAGCAATCGCCGCTGTTTCGGTTATCTCAAAAATTATCTGCGTCGGTGATATGTTTGTTTGGTTAAATTTGTCGATAACAAAATCAAGAAAGTGATTGTCGCACAAAGACTGGCCTGAAATATTAATGGAAAAATATATATTAGAATTGATTCTATTTAGAAGGATTAATTCGTCAAGTGCTTTTTCTATAACAACCTTGTCAATAACAGGCATTAAATTGTAACGTTCGGCAGCAGGGATGAATGCCATTGGCATGACCATGCTCTGATCATCGTTTTGAATTCGCACAAGCAATTCGTAAAAATACTGATTATGGCTCTCATTGGTGAGAGGGACTATTTCCTGACAAAACAGGGTAAACTTGTCATGATCAAGTGCATCTGTGATTCGATGTACCCACTGCATCTCACCGCGACGTTTTGTCAGACTGTCATCATCAATATGATAAACATGAATTCGGTTTCTACCCTGGTCTTTTGCTTCATAACAGGCCGTATCTGCGGCACTTAATATATCGGAAACATTTCCTGAAGTGATGTTTATAGGCACAACACCTATGCTGACACCTGTATCAAATGATTTATCACCCCAGACAAATCTGACTTCTTTTATTGCCTCGCGTAGCTGTTCTGCAATTTGTGTTGCTTTATCAATAGAGCAGGATTTCAGGAGTACGCCGAATTCATCACCGCCCAATCTTGCTATGGTATCTCCATCACGAAGTTTTGATTTTAATCGAATAGAAATTTGTTTTAATAACTCATCACCTGCAACATGCCCACATGTGTCGTTAATAATTTTGAATTGATCAAGATCTAAATAAAACAGAACATGGTTCTGATGGTCGCTATAGGCGCTGCCAATGGCATGCTTGAGTCGAATTTCAAACTCGCGCCTATTGACAAGTCCGGTAAGAGAATCGTGACTGGCCTGATATGATAATTGATAGGCCATTGTGCGCATAGGTGTTACATCCCTGAATACTATGATGCCACCATGATTCTTTTGATCACTATCGGTAATTGGCGCGGCGGTATATTCTATGGCAAAGACCTTATCGTCTTTGCGTATGAGCGTTGCATCCTGGTTAGAATAAATCGATTTATTGCTTTTTATAGACTCAATGACTGGATTAGGTATGTCATTATTTGATTCTTCGCTTTTTAAATTTAACACGTCATCTAATTGCTTTCTGAGGGCATTGCTTTTACGCCATCCGGTTAGTTCTTCTGCGACCGGATTCATTTCATTGATAAGATTGTCTGGGCCAATAGTAATGATGGCATCACCTATCGAGTAGAGAGTGACTTCAGCCAGTTCTTTTTCAATTTGTAAAGTTTTCTCTGAATTTAATGTTCGTCGGCTCACATTAAGCGCAATGATAATGCTCAAACTCAGGGCAAACATACCGAGCATTACGATTATGGAATTACTTTCTTCAATATGGTTACCACTTTGTATGGCAAGCTGCCGTGCATAATCCTGTTGTAGAACCGAGAGTTTGTGTAAGGGTTCCATTACCTTATTCTGATAGGGAACTGCCTTGGTCACGAGCAGTTTATAGGCTTCGGGTATTTTATTATCAATCATCAAATCAATAATTTTATCCTGTACAGGAACCGTTATGCGCGTGTAACTTGCCTGTTCGTTTAATAGTTCCCTCTCCTTGGGGCTTAACTTCATTTGCATGAGCTTGATTCTTGCGTTTCCGAAGGTGGCGGCATGACTATTGAACTGCATAAAAATATCATCGCGCTCAAATGGATCATTAATGCTGACCATGTGATAAAGATTAAGGCTTCGTTCTCGTGCCGCCCACATCATTTCAGCAATCAATCCAGTTTTGACATTGTGTTTATCCACGATGGACTGGATTTGTTCATGGGTGCGTTCTGTCTGATACAGTCCCAGTAAAATAACAAGGGCAAACAAACCAAAAGAAAAACCAAAGCCGAAGGAGATCAGATACTTGGTATGAACCAGTAACTGGACAAATCGGTTGTTTCGCAGCATGTTTGTAAGTGAAAAAATACTCATTGGACACTCATTGAATGAAGCTCCATGCCTATGAATTAAAAAGAGAAGTATCCCCAGCATATGTAACGGCAAAGAGGCATATAAGCCTTAGAGATGAAGGAAGATTATAACCATGTAAATAGTGTGGAAAATGGGGGTAGGTATTGTATATTTGATTGATAGAAATTCAGAATTTCTCTTTGAATTAAAGCTTTTACGAGACGAAAGACATCTAAATTCTGTACAATAACCGGATGTCTGGAAATACCATTGGAAAACTTTTTACTGTAACGAGCTTTGGCGAAAGTCATGGCCCGGCCATCGGTTGTATTGTCGACGGTTGTCCTCCTGGTCTGGAAATTAGTGAGTCAGACCTGCAAGCTGACCTGGATCGGCGTAAACCGGGTAAAACTCGCCACACAACTCAACGGCGAGAACAGGACGAGGTGCAGATCCTCTCTGGTGTTTTCGAAGGTAAAACAACTGGGGCGCCCATTGGATTAATCATCCACAATACCGACCAACG
>Ga0224506_10003111_pt1 | contig 11078 bp, 10 predicted proteins | sample SF_Jan12_sed_USG_2_FD_169108 | JGI IMG/M metagenome (GOLD analysis project Ga0224506, IMG submission 169108) | Sediment microbial communities from San Francisco Bay, California, United States - SF_Jan12_sed_USGS_8_1 | ecosystem: Environmental > Aquatic > Marine > Sediment | place: USA...
TCCTGACAGCATCAATAGTAAGAAATAAAAAACCGTTTTATTCATTTTGTAATTCAACGTAGTAAAAGTGTGGTATTGCTAACCGTATCGATTATATGGATTAAATAATAGTCGCTTTTAATGCGTATTTGTTTCATCTCATTTATAATTCCTACGATTTGAAGGTCTTTAGTACTTTAATTATCGAACAAGAATACATATTCTCCAGTCTCAACTTCACGGAAGGCAGAAATGACGGATAAAACAATATTGGTGCCCGCACATTTGCAGAGCAGGGTGCAGTCTGAACAGACGGAATTGCTGTACAAGGCAATGCCTGTTTCAGTTACCTTCAGTATTATCAATGCCAGTATTATCGCTTTCATTCAGTGGGGAGTCATTGAGCACGCGATTATTGTTGCCTGGCTGGCAGCAACTGTTGCCATTTATCTTGGACGTGGTGTCACAGCTATTTTATATGTCAGGCGTGAAAATAAGCATGGAAATAATGATGACTGGCTACACTATTTTCTGATAGGAACATTTTTATCCGGTGTTGCCTGGGGTGGTGCCTCATTTTTCCTTTTTCCGGAAGACAATGTGGCACATCAGGTTTTTATTGCCTTTGTTATAGCGGGTATGACAGCTGGTGCCTCTTCAAGCCTGTCAGCACGTTATGAAACAGCAATTGCATTTATTGTTCCGGCAATATTATTTCTGATTATCAAATTAATGATAGTAGGCAGCACCATTTCCTACATGATGATGGTGATGACCGTGCTTTTCATGATTCAGGTACTGAATAGCACCAAACGAACCTATACAAATACATGCAACAATATTGTACTCAAGCTACAGAGTAGTGAGAGGGAAGAAGTATTACGCCAGAGTGAAGAACGGTTTCGTGCACTGGTCAATAATTCAATGGATGCCATTTTTCTGCATGATCAGCATGGTGTCATTATCGATATTAATCAGCGTGCTTGTGACACTCTGGGCTATTCACGCAATGAGTTACTCAGGATGACGGTTTTTGATATAGAAAAGGGAATTACTCAGGGTGATTTGAACAAGATTTGGCAAAAAATGAAAAATGGTGAGCCAGTAAGGCTGGAAGGAATGCATCATCGTAAGGATGGCAGTTTTTTCCCTGTTGAAATCAGTCTCGGTATGTTTGATAAGAATGGTGATAATTTTATTTTGGCTTCAGTGCGCGATATTACTGAACGTAAGCGGCGTGAAGATGCACTGAATGAATCAAGACAAAAATTATCATTACATATACAGCAAACGCCGCTGGCTGTAATTGAATGGAGTACTGATTTCAAGATCACCGAATGGAATCCGGCCGCCGAGAGAATATTTGGATTCACTAAAGAAGAGGCAATGGGGCGTCATGCGGCGGGTCTTATAGTTCCTGAATCTGTACGTGAACATGTTGATGATATCTGGCAGGCATTGATGGCGCAAAGAGGCGGCTTGCGCAGCACCAATCAAAATATTACCAAAGATGGAACCAGTATCATATGTGAATGGTACAACACCCCTCTGGTTAATGAATACAACAAGGTGATTGGGGTGGCATCACTTGCTCAGGATATTACAGAAAGAAAACAGGCAGAAGATTCAATGCTGCTTGCAAAGGAAGAAGCGGAAAAGGCAAACAAGGTAAAATCAGAATTTCTGTCACGCATGAGCCACGAACTACGTACCCCCATGAATGCAATTCTCGGTTTTGGCCAGTTGTTGTTACCGGAAATGGAGACAGAAGAACATAAAGAATACATGCAGGAAATTATTATTGCAGGTAATCATTTGTTAAAGCTTATCAATGAAGTACTGGATTTATCACGAATTGAGAACAGCACTCTGGATTTATCTCTGGGAGAAGTTGAGGTAGGGCAGGTGTTGCGTGAAAGTCTGGCACTGGTAAAATCATTGGCGGATGCGCGCTCGATTACATTAACTGACAGGATTAATCCAGAACCTGTTCATGTATATTCGGATATTACCCGTCTGAAACAGGTGATGATTAATTTGTTGTCCAATGCAATTAAATATAATCGCAGTGGTGGTAGTGTCACCATCAAGTCAGAAATCATTGGCAATAAGGCAAAAATCACGGTAGAAGATACTGGCAATGGAATAAGCAAGGATAAACAGAAATATTTATTTACACCATTTGAGCGACTCGGTGCTGAAAATAGTGGTATTGAAGGTACCGGCATAGGACTTGTGATCACGAAGCAACTGGTTGAAATGATGGATGGTTCAATTGGTATGGAAAGTGATGAAGGTGAAGGAGCAAGCTTCTGGCTGGAATTGAATCTGGCAAGCTCAAATGTGATTGAGATTAACAATAAGCCGGAAACAGTTTCTATTAACAAGGAAGAAATAATAGAAGGAACACATAAAAAAATACTTTATATCGAAGATAATCCTGCCAATATGAAGCTGGTTGAATCCGTCATGAACAAGCGTTCAAATATTGAATTGATTACTGCAAACAGACCGGAATTGGGATTGGATCTTGCAGTTACACACTTGCCGGATTTGATATTGCTGGATATAAACCTTCCCGGTATGGATGGGTATCAGGTGATGAAAAAATTATTAAATAACAAATCGACAAGACAGATACCGGTTATTGCTATTACTGCTAATGCAATGGAAAGTGATATTGCCAAGGGCAAAGAGGCCGGATTCAGATATTACCTGACAAAGCCGATTGATGTTAAACGATTACTTGATGTGGTTGATACTACTCTATCACCGATGTAGCAAATGTTATTTCAATTTTGACTGCAGAAATGCCACAATCCCATCCAGTGGAATGTCCTGATTATCTGCATCACGTCGACCTTTGTATTCAACCACGCCTTTATCCAGGCCCCGATCGCCGATAACGATACGATGCGGGATGCCGATCAGTTCCATATCGGCAAACATGACGCCGGCACGTTCCTTGCGATCATCAAATAATACTTCAATACCGGCTTCGCTGAATTGATCATAGAGTTTTTCGCAGGCTTCACGTGTGCGTTCTGATTTATGCATGTTCATTGGAATCATCGCAACAGTAAAAGGGGCGATTGCATCAGGCCAGATGATGCCCTTGTCATCATTGTTTTGTTCAATAGCCGAGGCAACAACACGTGATACACCGATCCCGTAACAACCCATGGTCATGATGATGTTCTTGCCATTTTCGTCCAGCACACCGGCATTCATGGCTTCACTATATTTTTTACCCAACTGGAAGATGTGACCAACCTCGATGCCGCGTTTGATGGAAAGCGTGCCTTTACCATCAGGGGACAGGTCACCTTCGACTACGTTGCGAATATCGGCACATTGTGGCGCAGGGAAATCACGCTCCCAGTTAACACCGGTCAGGTGTTTTCCATTTTCATTGGCACCACAGATAAAATCAGCCAGATGAGCAGCAGCATGATCGACAATGACAGGAATTGTCAGCCCAACCGGGCCAAGTGAACCAATATTGCAACCGATCACTTTTTTGATATTTTCTTCATCCGCCATTACCAATGGTGAAGCTACCTGAGTGAGTTTGGCGGCCTTTATGGCATTCAGCTCATGATCACCGCGCAGTACCAATGCCACCAGTGAATCATCAACACCGTTTACGATTAACGTCTTGATGCATTGCGCCGGTGTGGTTTTCAGAAATGCACTGACTTCGTCAATTGTATGTTGTTTGGGGGTGTCTATAGTTTGCATGTCCTGCGATGGTGCAGGACGTTTATTCTTTGGTGGCAAGGCTTCAGCCAGTTCAACATTGGCGGCGTAGTCACCTTGATCACTGAAGGCAATTGCATCTTCACCGGAGTCAGCCAGCACATGAAATTCGTGTGAAAGATTGCCGCCAATAGAGCCGCTGTCTGCCTGTACCGGGCGGAATTCAAGCCCCAGTCGTTCAAAGATGCGGCAATAGGTACTGTGCATGATTTCATAGGTTTCATTCAGTGAATCATGACTGGTGTGGAAAGAGTAGGCATCTTTCATTAAAAATTCGCGCGCACGCATGACACCAAAGCGAGGACGAATCTCATCACGGAATTTGGTTTGTATTTGATAGAAGTTGGCAGGCAGTTGTTTATAGCTCTGGATCTCGCGTCGTATCAGATCGGTAATCACTTCTTCGTGAGTTGGCCCAAAACAGAATTCACGCTGATGGCGATCATTCAGGCGTAACAGTTCAGGCCCATATTGTTCCCACCTACCTGATTCCTCCCATAACTCGGCAGGTTGTACAGCAGGCATCAACACTTCCTGTGCGCCGGCATTATCCATTTCCTCGCGTACAATTTTCTCAACCTTGCGTAAAACACGTAAACCCAGCGGCAACCAGGTATAGAGACCGGCGGCCAGTTTACGGATCATACCGGCCCTGAGCATGAGTTGATGGCTAATGACTTCTGCATCAGCCGGTGTTTCCTTGACGGTGGCAAGGAGAAATCTTGATACACGCATGACAGTTAATTCTTGTTTTACAAAAGAAACCGGATTTTAACGGGCGAGCAGGGTGTGAGTACAGTGTTTAAGCGAGAAAGACGTGAACAGAACAATTATTTTTTCTGTTTTTGCTGGATAATGGATGGCATAACGTTGGCATCATGATGGTATTTTAGTTTTTCGAACGGAATACCATCAGCTGGAGGCTCGTCAGTGATTTGCCAATTGCCATTTGTGTCCTGCCATTTGTAGACCGCAGTGCTGTTTTCAATCAGGCCGCTTTGTTGAGGCAATGATTTGGCTTTGGACAGCAATTCCGGGTGCTGATAGAGATAAAAGCCAGCGCCGATGAGGCAGATGATGAGCAAAATCTTGAACATAGCGAAAACAGTATAGATGGCTTGAGAGGCACCTGATACAGTCCTGTTTTTGTGAAGTGGTTCACAAAAAAACCAAGTGCTTGAAACTTAAGGAATTACTTGAAAGAGGTAAAATTAAGCTAAATCATGTGGTTACGATAAAAATCAAAGAAATTACCCTAATATGATTAAAGTAGTTTCTATTAAGTAAGTCCCTGATTTCCCGATATATACTATATAGACAACGGTTTTATGCGGGGTTGAAGTTATGCCGTTTCGAATTGCCTTAAGTGGCATCAACAGTTATTCATCCAGCCTGCGATCCACCAGCAATAATATTGCAAATGCTGGAACGACAGGTTTCAAACGATCCAGAACCGAGTTTTCTGATGTCTACGCATCGTCTACAGGTAGTGGTACTCGAGTTGCGGCGGTTGAAAATCAGTTTACTCAAGGCAATCTGGTATTTACCGGTAATACACTCGACATGGCGGTGGATGGACAGGGCTTCTTTCGTCTGGAAGATAACGGAACCACCGTATTTTCACGTGCCGGTAATTTTCATCAGGACAGAGACGGCTACATCGTCAATCAACAGAACCAGCGTTTGACCGGTTTTCAGGCTGATGCCAGCGGCAATATCACGGGTTCACTTGGTGCCTTACAACTGGATGCGAGTGGTATTCAGCCGGGTGCGACAACACGAATCGACATGGGACTTAATCTGGATGCATCAGGCGATGTACCGGGCATGCCTTTCGATCCTGATAATGCGGACAGTTACAATCATTCCACAACTGTCACGGTATATGACAGTCAGGGTTCAGAACATGAGCTGAGTCTTTATTTCCAGAAGACTGCAGATAACACATTTGATGTTTATGGCTACTCGGGTGGTAGTCAGGTGTTGGCCGCAAGCAGTATTCATTTTGATGACGGTGGACAGGTCTCATCACCATCTGCGCCATCTGAAATAAGCATACCGGCTTTTAATCCCGGCGGTGGTGCAGCAGATTTGAATATCACACTGGATGTAGCAGACGTTACACAATACGGCAGTGATTTCAGCGTTAACTCAATTTCGCAGGATGGGTTTGGTACAGGACAGCCATCCAGTTATGACATTAGCGGTACGGGTGTGATAAGCGCACAGTTTACCAATGGTCAGTCACGGGTACTGGGACAGGTGGCGTTGGCGAACTTCACTAGCCCTCAGGGACTGACACCATTGGGTGATGCTAGTTTTGCTGACAGTTATGAGTCAGGTGCCCCATTGATTAGTACACCGGGTAGCGGCAGTCTGGGGCTGGTACAGTCCGGTGCACTGGAGACATCAAACACCAATCTGGCTGAAAGCCTGATAAACCTGAAAATGAATGCCTATCAATTACTGGCTCAGGTCAAAGTAATTGAAACTGCGGAGGAAACAATAGGTTCACTTTTTGACGCAACGGCGTAAAATTCGGATTATCTTCCCAAGGGGGTGGTGATTAATGCTGGCGATTACAGCAACAAATCAAACTCTCGTTTCTGGTTACGGGTTGTCTATCACGGACAAACAAACACCGGAACAAGCCCCACTCGTGCCTCCTGCCGAGGAATCAGACAAAATCAATGGCAATAAAAAACAAGCTGACAATAAACAGGCGGTAAACTCATCCAGCAAAGACAAGGAATCAGACAAAACAGAACAGTCTGAAAAAAAAGAAGGACCAGAAAATTCAGAGTTAAGTCCCGCAGAGCAACGTCAGATACAAAAGCTGGCATCTCGTGACAGAGAGGTGCGTGCGCATGAACAGGCACATTTATCAGCTGCTGGCGGTTTGGCCAAAGGCAGTGCCAATTTTCAATATGTAAAAGGGCCGGATGGGAAACAGTATGCTGTCGGTGGTGATGTTACGATCGATGCTTCCGAGGTGGCTGGTGATCCGGAAGCGACGTTGCGTAAAGCCAGCAAGATTCGGGCTGCAGCACTGGCACCCGCCCAGCCATCCGCTCAGGATGTCGCAGTAGCTGGCAGGGCATCACAAATGGCAGCCGAGGCAAGGGCGCAAATCAACGCTGAAGCAGTGCAGGCACTTGCCGAATCGGCCAGTCAAAACAATACTAGAGGGGAGGCCGCAGTAAAGGCCTATCAGGAAAACACTGAAGAAGGACAACAACAACCGGAACTGGCCTTGTATGCCTGATCCCAAAAGGACACTGCGTGAACGTAAAAATTGAAGACATACTCAAACGAAAAGGCAATGACATTTTAACCGTGACACGCAATGTGTCGATTGATGAAGCCGTTCATACCATGGCCAGTAACAAGATCGGGGCACTGGTGGTTGAAGATGACGGGATGCTGGAAGGCATTATCACTGAGCGTGATGTTCTGCATGCACTGGACGAACGTGGCTTCAGTGCTGTTTCCAAACTCAAGGTTGAAGATTTAATGACAGCCCAAGTGCATACCGGTGCGCTTCAGGATGACATTGTGTATGTAATGACCACCATGGACAAACATCGTTTCAGACACATGCCGGTTGTCGACAATGGCAAGCTGGTCGGTCTGGTATCAAGCAAGGACGTTGTGAAAACGGCGTTGGCGGCAGAGAGTATGGAGAACAGGATTCTAAAACATTACATCAAGAACTGGCCTGAAGACGAGTAAAACGATCCGGGCTGTTTTCAGAAAATGGTTACAAATTGTTTTTAGAAAACAGAAATTAAATTGGCAGGAACACTGCTGATGCCAGTGTCTGCACGATTCTTTTGATATTGCGATTGGTTTGTTCTGAAATAATTAATGCCATGGTATCCTGTTGCGAAATGAGCTTTCCAAACAGGCGTTCAAAACTCAGATTTTTCACTTTCCCGTTGACCGCATTACTGAGTAAAAACAGGTTGCCTTTGGTATCACGGGTATTATTCAGCCGCCACGCGGCAATTTCAATATTGCGGGCGCAGTTATAGAGTTTTTGCGGATCCAGCTCATCAAACATGAAAAATTCTTCCTTGTGGTTATAGGAAGCCGTGATCATGATTTTAAGCCCCTTGATAAAGGCCTTTACCCGATCGCCGGTATAGGCCTCATCAAATGCATGCTGAAAGTGAATGACACCATCTCCTGAGCCGGTTAATCCGCTTTCGTAAACAAAAATATTCTGGAGTGCATTTTCAACAGACGAATAGGAGCTTTTTGACAGTTCTTTTGGATTGCGCAGATAGAGCTTTTTTGCCAGACGGCGTAACTGTTTCAGCGTGGTTTTAAGATGAATATCACTGACAGTATCAATGTCTGATTTTGCCAGATAGGAAATGGGCGATTTGTTTTTTTGTGATGCAGTCTGGTTGGCGCAGGAAGACAGAAACGTGACCATAAATGAGCCAAGAAAAACAACAATCAGTGCGGAGTAAATCCGGTTCATTTTGTAATGACTATCTCCCGATTATCAGAATTCAGTGGCATAAAATATTTAATAAATCAAGTCTCGATCTTTGGTCTGGATATATTATAGTTGAAACTGAAACGCATAAAAACGGTGTAATTTGTAAATACATGAGTCATACGATATACAAACAGAAAATACACAGATTGATCAGTCTGTATGAGTATAATTATCGTCGTCTGTGTGCACTGGTTCCTGCTCTTGCTGATGCAGAAGGCGAGCTTATGTTGCGTGATGATACTCATGTGCGTTTTTCATTACAGATAACGGAACAATGCAAATACACCACAATGCTGGCGTTGAAACACTATTTTGATCATGAAGATCATGTAGTGGATATGGAACTCAATATTCGTGTTTCACATGATGCCGCGGTTGCAGAAGTTGTCTCCTATCAGCATCATGGCCGTCTCGAGCCTGTTTACGAATACCCGAATGCGAAGATGTATCACAAGGATGAGAAATACCAGCATAACCGCCTGCTGGCAGACTGGCTGAATTTGTGTGCCGACAGGCAGTATGTCCTTATCAAGCCAGATAGCGTATTGATATAGGGTTTTTCCAGTTGGTTAACCACCTGCTTTTCATATAAAAATACCTGCCTGTATCCCTTTTTAAAGTTGATGCCGCTTGCTGTCGATATATATAGCAAGAGACAGTTTATCCCTTTAATAAGGCAGTTAGGGGTGTATCACATAATAAAAGGGCAGGATAATGAAAAAGTCGAATAAGGAAAAAATGAAAACAGCACGCCTTATGGAAAAGGTGGAAGACATTGCATTGCAGTCACATGCGGATCACAGCAAGAAAACATCGGAAGACATTCAAAAACGGGTTTCCAGACTCATTGAAAAATGGGAAGAGGAAGACTGGAAGCAGAGGCTCGAATCAAAAGATGATTTTGAGGAAAGCATCCATTACGAATGGGGTAATAATACCCGCCACTAGTTTTTCAAATTGATTAGCGCCGCTTCGGCACGTTTATCGTTATGCGATGCCAGGCGCGAAATCAGATTATCCAGTCCACCACGTCTTATTTCAGAAGCAAAATTATTTCTGTAGGTAACAACCAGACTGATCCCGGCCACGGTCACGTCATAGATTTTCCAACCATCCTTTTTCAGATGTAAACGATAATTAACAGGCACTGGTTTGCCCGTTGTGCTGTTAATTTCAGTTCTGACGGTAAGATCGTCAACCGAACCGCTGTCTTCGGTCATGGGCAGGTAATTCACCTTGCGTGTCAGTGCAATATCGATATTCTCTGCAAGCGCAGTAGCATAGGTCTGCATCAGCATGGAGATAAACAGGGATTGAAACTGTTCCTTTTGTGTATTAGTGGCGCGACGCCAGTGTTTACCTAGTACAAGGCGGGACACCTTGGTCAAATCCAGATGTGGCAGTAATAATCTCTTGGCCAGGTCCTGAATGCTTTCAGGGGAGAGTGATTTGGATTCACGCACATTCTGCAATTCCTTGATAAAGGAAGTGGTGGCAGTTTCAATAATATCCTTAGGTTTCGCCGGTGCTGCCTGTACAACAGAAGCCAGCAGGCTTGCCAGAAATAGGAGGGAAACGGCTTTTGTCACTGTTTGCTTTTGCACTGTTCAAATCCTTGTATGACTGCTTGTGGATACAGATGATAAGGGAATCCAGACATAACTCAAGTGGTTCATAAACATAACTGATTCGGCTCATTGACCCTGCTTATGTCTTTTACCCGTAATTCATAGCATTAGACGCCAGTTATGCGTAAACGTTTCAAATCAGGATGGGGTTTTCCACCAGAGAGAGAGTTCGGGAACGTAGGTAATCAGCATCAGCCATACGAGCATTATCATCAGAAAGGGGATAGCGGCCCTGAAGAGCGCCATAATGGGCTTACCGAAGCGCTGGCTGGCTATGAAGAGGTTTAGACCAACGGGTGGCGTGATATAGCCGATCTCCAGATTGGCCAGAAAAATGATCCCCAGATGAACAGGGTCAATACCGTAGCGGTTAGCCAAAGGCAGTATCAGGGGCACAATCACAACAATGGCAGAAAAGATATCCATGATACTGCCGGTGAGCAGCAGGAATATATTCAACAGGATAAGAAAACCAAGTGGAGTGTCTACATAGGACTCCAGAAACGCGAGCAACTGCATGGGTAACTGGGCATCAATCAGCAGGTTGGTTAAACCCAGCGCCACACCGAGAATGATCAGAATACTGCCCACCAGTATGGCCGTGTCCTTGAGGATAACAGGCAGATCTTTTGTCAGATTTATTTCTTTATAGATAATGCATTCAACGAACAAAACATACATGGCAGCAACTGCTGCAGTTTCAGCAACAGTAATCAGTCCACCAAAAATACTGCCAATAATAATTACCGGTAACACAATGTCCCATGCGCTTTCTTTTATTGCCTGTCCCAGCACATGCCAGCGAAACCGCTGCAGGGTCACGGTTCTTTTAACACCACAGTAATTACTGTAAATCGATAACATGACAATCAAAAGTATGCCTGGGAAAATGCCCGCCAGAAACAGTTCATTGATATTGACCTTGGCAACAATGGCATAAAGCAGAATGACCAGACTGGGTGGAAATAACAAACCGATTGAGCCCGAAGCCGTGAGTATGCCGGTAGCAAAGCGTTCCGGATAATCGGCAATTTTCAGTAATGGATACAGCAACCCCCCAAGCGCCATGATAGTCACACCGGATGCTCCCGTGAATGCGGTAAAGAAGGCACAAGAGAAAATGGTGACAATGGCTACACCACCCGGAAACCAGCCAACCAGTGCATTGAACAAGCGAATCAGTCGATGAGGTGCTCCACCTT
>Ga0224506_10003112_pt1 | contig 11077 bp, 6 predicted proteins | sample SF_Jan12_sed_USG_2_FD_169108 | JGI IMG/M metagenome (GOLD analysis project Ga0224506, IMG submission 169108) | Sediment microbial communities from San Francisco Bay, California, United States - SF_Jan12_sed_USGS_8_1 | ecosystem: Environmental > Aquatic > Marine > Sediment | place: USA...
GGCATATTCAATTTTAGGTATTTCTTCCTTGAGCGTTTCGGCCAGGATGCCGGGAGTAGAAGAGGTGGTCATGAGGTTGTCGGCATATTGCTGGTGTTCCATGACCTGATAGAGCCGGGGCTCCTTTTTATGAAACTTGTCCATGCTGAGTTCGTCATCCACCCAGAGGAATATGAGCAGGAAACAAGCCAGGCCAGTGGCCAGGCCAAAAAGGTTGATAAAAAAGGAGCCTTTGTTCTTTTTGAAAGAACGGAAGGTGAGCAGGATATTACGCTTGATCATGATAGTGGATAGTATCGTTATGGGTTAAAGACAGGCCAGATGACCTGTAGTTGCACCTTGGATGCTATATTTGACTGCCAAAAGCAGAAAAGGTTACTTTACTACTTTGACATAACAAACTTCTCTTTCTATTCCACCATGAACTCCTCTACGAAAGTAACCGGCCTTCCATCTTTACCAAATCCTTCAATGACCATTTCATATAAACCGGTTAAATCTGATGTGTGAAACCTGATCACTGCAGGTGTATCTTCTGTAACCGTAAGCCTAGGCTCCCAAAACAATTGGTCACGCTGGTCGGGTGTTCTTACCCGGGTATCTTCTTCATAGTTTGGGAAAAAGTATTTTTTCTCAAGAGCCAGGCCTATTATAGGCTGTTTGATCACATGATCAGGCAAACGAAGGCCACCCAGTTTGCCCTCGAAGGTTTCGAAATTAACCACTCCGTCAAAGGCCAGTGGGCCCAGGTAAAATCGGTTGTTCACGATACCTATACTGCGAATTTTATAGGGGCTGGAGGCCAGTACCAGGGTGTCGGCAATGGGCACGCCATCGACCATGACGAGTGCCGGGGCGTTAAATGTGGGGTTACTAAACTGTTTGCTGATCATAAAGTTACCCCGTCTGACCCGGGCTGTTGGGATGTATTCAATAAAGTGCTCCCTAAGCGTCTTAAATCGGTTATAATCATCCAGTATGAAAAAGGCATTGTAGGGCATAAACTGTGAATCCCATGGTTTCCTTTCCAAAATGGAGTCCTGCCGTGTTAACTGATAGGCATTTTCCACCTGTATTCGTAAGCTGCGTTCGATGACCTCCATGATTTGCAGGGAATCCAGATGAGGAGGGGAATAATCGAATTCGGGATATTCTGCCAACCAGTTTAATTGTACTTTGAGTTGGTGTCCTTCGGCAGAATCGAGGAGTTGAATATATGAAGTGCTGTTTATTGCAGGGCTTTCAAAATGTATTTCAAATTGCCCCATTGTATTGGTCAGGGCGGTTTGCGTTTGAAAAGGGGGTTCGGAAAAAGACATAGCTACCTTTTTGTCAACTAAGGGGATATTATCTTCGCTAACCACACGGCCTGAAATGATTTCATCCCGGAGTTCGGGAAGGTATTTGACTGTATCCGTCAATTTGAACCATTCTTTTTCCCGATGTAAAAGCAATATATCATCCAGTGCTTCCTGTATTTCTTCAGGGGAAATGGGGCGATTAATATCGTTTATCTTACTGAAATAAAAATTCAGCGGTGAAATGGTAGCATGTGCAAGAGATGACGCCAGATACTGAGCTTTTTTTCTCACTGAAACAGAGTAATTTCCCTCGGGAAGGACAGGCGAGAGATTGACTTCTTTGCGTGTTCCATAATTCCTGGTTGAGGATTTCTTTGTTGGGGACAATGATCCGTTGTAAAACCACCTTTTACCCCTTTCCTGTCCATCTTGATTTACGCGTACCAGAAATAAACCCACAGGTAAGTTTTCTTTGTTCAGGGTTACATCCGTTTTTCCATTTACGGCCTGTTGAAACAACACTTCCTGGGAATTTTCAACGGATAATGTTCCATTTAATTGATGTCCGTTTACCGTAATTTTAAAGGTGGTATCCAGCGCTTTGGCTGAAATAACCACTCCTTTATTGGTAATTTGGGGCAAATCAATAAATTGAAATGTTCCCTGATCATCTTCAATTAATATCCTGTATTTCCCTCCTGATTCGGGTATGATATTAAAATGGCCAATGCCGTAGCGGTTGGGCCTGAAAGTGAGCACCACCTGGCCGGCGTCATCCATCACCTTGCCCGATATGCCGCTATAATTGTTTTTACTGTTTATTATAAATCCAATGGTATTTTCAATGCCCCCAATGATGGAACCACCAGCGGGATATAATTTAATCAGCGGCTGGTCCACATGATACTCCGGTACCTCATATTTTTCAAAGGGATTAATGACCTCCACTGAAGTTTGAAAATAGTCATCGAAGTTTTTCATCCAGCGCGTATAAGCCAATAGCTGATATGTTCCTGTGGGCAGTGTGGAGGGAAGGAAAATATCACTCTGGCCCCTTCCATGCATCAGTGATACTTTTTTTTGAGCGATGACCCCTTTTTCACCGATGAGCTCAACGTATAAAATACGACTTAACGGGGAAGGCTTTCCTGTGAGGTCGCTGTTACAATAAGCTGAAAAAAGGAGGTTTTCCCCCACCAGAAGGGAAGGGCTGTTGAGGTGTAAATACACCCTTTCCCTGATGTTGGTTTTTTGAGCCAGCCCGTTGGTACAGGTAAGTAGGAATAAGGCGATGAAAATGGTGTTAATCTTTTTCATAATTCATTAATCAACCCAGAAATCAGGCTTTTTATTAGAGGCATAATTTGAACAATCGGCACACTTTTTGGGAGCCATATCAAAAGTAACGGGCATAAAAGGCAACCCGGTATCATTGACAGTCACCAAAGACATGTTGTGTTGTGTGTAATAATAAGCTACACTATCTTCAGACGTTGTGAATAACTGATCTCTGCAATCGAAAGGATATGATGGTCGTATTATTTTGTACTGGAGGTCTCTGGAATAACTGAAGAAGGATCTTAATGCTGTTACCCCTGCAACTTCAAAATATCCCAGAACCAGAGCTGTGGGGTGATCTATACTTTTCATATTGCCAGGAAGGCTGCCCAGTTGTTTATCAAAAAGGGATCCTCCGGACTCTATGCTCTCCTTAATTTTTCGATAATAATTATAGGCGTTTTCATCGATGCAGTACTGTCGTACAAGGATACTATAACGGTGTCGCAGTGTAGGGGGTTCCTGACTTACGAAGTGAACAGGCACTTCGGCCAATCTGTTTTGGTTTTTCCCCTGCATGTTACCCAGAATGATGCGTGATGACTGATCTGAAGTGTAACAAATGCCCACACTTTCATCCTGACCCCGATACGACCAGGTATGGCTTTCCGGATAGTAGATAAAGATGGATGGAAAGGGTACACGGATTTGATAGGTGTCTTCCCATTCGTAGCGAAAGTGCCTTGCTATGCCTGTATCATCATGCGTGTCAATAAAAAACTGCAGTCCCCCTTCGTTGCGGTGTAATTCATCAGAGGGCAATTCCGCATAACGGTTATAGATACTGTCTATGGGTGGTGATTTTTTCAGGGTAACAATGTCTGATTCATACATTAATCCATCTGAAGTCGTGAAATGGAGTTGGTAGGATTCACCGGATACCCCGGCAAAAGGGGCTGATAGGTATTCGCCTTTTTCGGATTCGACATAGGAATACCGATTACCTTTACCATCCTGTACCCATACAGTGGCGCCTTGTATGGGCGTGATGCTATTTTGATTGACGGGGTAGGTATAGTGGAGCCTTACCCGGTGTGATTTGTCAATATCAGTCACCGAACCATCTACAACGATCACTTTTTCATAACTGACTGATTCATAATCAAATGGTTTGACGCAGGAAGCCAGAAGTAAAAGAGGTACAATATACAGTATGACCAGTTTATTTATTTTCCTCATTGAAAATGGTCGGTTATTTTTTTCATAATTCATTAATCAACCCAGAAATCCGGTTTTTTAGTAGAGGCATAATATGAACAATCTGCACATTCCCGTGGTGCAAGCTCCATACTTGGTTCAAAGGGCATTCCCAGGTCATTGACAACCACTAATGTTCTGTTCTGATTATAATAATAAGCTACGCTGTCATTGGTTGTTAATATAAGCTGGTCTCTGCAATAATAGGGAAATACCGGTTTTTTTAACTTGTCTTTCAGGTCTCTTGTATAGTCGAAGAATGTGCGCATTTCGGTTATCCCGGCAACTTCAAAATACCCAAGAACCGGTTCGCGGGGATTGTCTGTTCTTTCAATATTTCCCGGAATACTTCCCTGTTGTTTGTCAAACAGCGAGCCGCCGGATTCAATGCTTTCTTTGATTTTTTTGTAATAATTGTAGGTGTTCTCATCCAGAGAATATTGGCGAATAAGGATGGTGTAGCGATTTCGCAATGTAGGATTTTCCTGGCTTACAAAATGAATGGGAACCTCAGCCAGCCTGTTTTGACTTTTTCCCTGCATGTTACCCAGGATGATTCGCGTTGACTGGCTTGATGTATAACAGGTGCCTACCTGCTCTTCCCGCATCTCCCAGGTATTATTTTCGGGGTAGTAGTGGAAGTTGGATGGGTAGGGAACCCGTATCAGATAAGTGTCTTCCCATTCATAGCGAAAATGCCTGGCTTCCCCCTTATCATCATGCGTATCAATAAAAAACTGCAATCCGCCTTCGTTGCGGTGCAATTCATCAGAGGGCAGTTCAGCATAACGGTTATAGATACTGTCTATGGGAGGAGATTTTTTCAGAGTAACAGCAGATGACTCATACACTTTTCCATCTGTTGTGGTGAAATGGAGTTGGTAGGACTCACCGGATATCCCTGCAAAAGGAGCTGAAAGGTATTCCCCTTTTTCGGATTCCATAAAGGGATAACGATTGCCTTTACCATCCTGTACCCAAACAGTAGCGTTTTGTATGGGCATGATGCTATTTTGGTTAATGGGGTAGGTGTACTGAAGCTTTACGCGGTGAGGTTTCTCAACATCAGTTACCGACCCATCTACAACGATTAATTTTTCATAACTGACTGATTCATAGTCAAAGGGTTTGACACATGAAGTCAACAGCCAAAGAGGTGCAATGAAAAGCAATATCCGTTTATTTGTCTTCCGCATTATCAAAACCTGAAATTGTACGAAATTGTTGGAATAGGTGTACCAAAAATAATCAGTTGGTATCCATTGACTATTCCTTTTTTGATGTCAAAAAATACAGAGTAGGGATTTTGCCTGCCCAGTAAATTATAAATAGAAAAAGACCAATAGGAGTGTGCAAGCTTCTCTATTTTATGGGCCTCTTCTATATTGATGCCGATGTCCATCCGAATGTAATCCGGGATGCGGTAAGCATTGCGATCGGAATAGTGAACGATCTGGATGCCTTTAAAATCATAGGATGCAACCGGATAGGTGACTGGTCTGCCGGAATTAAAGGTGAAATTGGTTGACATACTGACCCGGTGGGTGAATTTATAGTTGGCCACCATGTTGAGGGCGTGGGGTTTATCATAATTTGTGGGGAAAAAGAGCCCGTTATTGACAATTTCTTCCGGGTAATTTCCATCCAGCTGAATAAAAGTCCGGGCATAGGTGTAGTTGAGCCAACCGTTGAGCTTGCCTGACTTTTTAACCATCAGTTCCACCCCGTATGATTTTCCCGGGCCTTGTAAAATGGCTGTTTCCACTGCATTGTTAAGTAAAAATTCGGCCCCTGTTTTAAAATCCACCAGGTTTTTCACCTTTTTATAATATACTTCCACTGAGGCTTCGAGTTGTTTGGAAAGTATATTTTTGTAGTATCCTGCTGAGAGCTGATCTGCTATCTGGGGCAACAGGTGTGGCCCAGACAATCGCCAGATATCTGTTGGTGAAAGTGATGCCGAATTGGACAGCGCATGAATATTTTGTCGTGATCTGCTAAAACCCACCTTTATCGATGCCTGGTCATCCAGGGAATATCGGGCAGATAGCCGTGGCTCTAGTCCGTGGTAGCTTTTAATAAACTGGCCAGGGCTATAGGTGGTGGTGTCGGTAAGTGAAACAGCATTGCGGGGTGATCCTTCGGTATAGCCGTACATGGAACCTGGGCCAATACGGCTGAAGAGGTTGTAACGCAAGCCACCATAAATGGAAATATTTGGCCCCAGTTCATATTGGTCGGAAATGTACAGCGCATTTTCCAGACCGAAATCATCTTCTGTTTTTTGGGGTATTATAAGCGATGAAGCATCATTGGGGTAACGGTGTCCCGGGTTTATATGATAGTATTTGCTAATCAATCCAAACTGTATTTCATGTTCCTCCGATGGATAAAAATTCATATCCGAACGTAAGGTGTATTCTTTTAGTCCAAAGTCCTGCTTGAAGGCATTGTATTCAGACTCATCATAAAGCAGGTTATAGCCATAACTTGATCCGATGGCTGATAGCTTACCATTTAGTTTATCATTAAATCGTTTATTCCAGCTAACAGATCCATTGGCATTGGTAAATGAAAATTCAGAAAATGAAAAAAGAGTATCAGAAGGCAATCTGAATTTATCCTTACTAAAATAGCCTGAAATGGTCAGGAAATTATCCCGGTTAAATTCATGATCGTAACGCAGGTTGAAGTCAGCAAAAGAAACTTTATTTTCCCTGAAATTAGCGTTATTTACTTTTTTGAGTACCCAATTGGAATAGGTAGTCCTTCCGCCAACCATCAGCCCCGCCTTATCCTTGATGATCGGTATTTCCAGGTTTAGTTTGGAAGTAATGGGTGAAATGCCCCCCACGCCTACAAATTTTTCGGTGTTGGCCTTTTTGCTTTGAATATCAAACACCGATGACAGGCGGCTGTCGTACTGTACAGGCACACTGCTTTTGTATATTTCCATATTATCAATGGCATCGGAATTGAAAATAGAGAAAAACCCAAAGAAATGTGCCGGGTTGTAAATGTTTGCCCCGTTGAGCTGGATGAGGTTTTGGTCTGATTTTCCACCACGAACATTGTACCCGGAAGCCCCTTCTCCAACGGTTTGTACCCCGGGCATCGTGGTGGCTACTTTCATAATGTCTTTTTCACCCAGGACTACCGGCATATTTCTGGTGTCTTTGGCGCTGATCTTGGACATGCCCATTTGCGTGCTTTTTACGTTTTGGTCGCGATCAGCGTTAATGGTCACTTCCATCAGGGCGATGATGTCCTCTTCCATATCAATGTTAAGCTGACCACTGGAAAATAATACGATTCGCCGGCTGGTAGCCTTCATGCTGACATACTGGACAATCACTTTTTCCTTACCGTTTGGAAGAGTGAGTGAATAAAAACCATTTTCATCTGAAATTGTGCTGGCAGAAGAACCTTCTGCAAATACAAATGCGCCCTCAATCGGATTGCCTGTTTGTTTTTCGCGTATATATCCGGCAAGTGTGGCACGTTCACCAGTTACCATCAGGTTTCTATTGCCTATTTCAAATACCTGATCTTCAATGCCTTTGTTGGCACCCGCTGAACCCAGATATTCACGTTCAAAAATCAGGCCTTTCTCAACGGATCCATCAACAGGATGTTTAGAAACACTGCGGCCTATTTCCGGTGAAGTAATTATTTTAACATTGTAGGTAAGTATGATCTGCTCTTTGTCTGGATGATAATTTAGCGGAGTATACTGAAAAACGATGTCAAGGGCTTCGTTAAGGGGTGTGTTTTGGAATGTCGCTGTTGTAAATAAGGAATCAAACCATTGCAGTTGATAATAAAATAAATAACCTGTCTGACTTTCAAAATCATGGATAACGTCAAGCGTTGGTTTATTTTGGTATTGCCCTGAAACGACCGGAAGGTTTTGGGCCAGGATCACAGAAGAAACAAGGACCATTAGACTTGCTAGTATATTTTTCATTTTCAATCAATCAGGGAATCACAATACTCAACAAAACCGGCAAGCCTTTCCTCATTATCGTTTCCGAAGATAACTTGATGTTCCCGAATATACTTTCGGAGTTGTTTCCGGTGTTCTTTGAAAAGCCGGTAAAATAGCATTCTGCTTTTTATTTTATAATAATCGGCCTTGTAACGAATGATCCTACTGTCCTTGTTTACAAATTCCAGCTCCATGGAAGAGTTTGTTTCCAATCGGCGTACCCGTTTAGTCAGGAGATCCATCGAATGCCCCTGATAATGTACCTCGAAAAACCCCGGTGAGTGAAGCAGAATTCTTTCGTGATAATACATAAAATAATGTCCCTGCATTTCAAACGAACTTACCAGGTGTTGCAGAGGCTTGATGGGCTGCATGATGTACTTGTATGTCTCAGGATGCCGTATAAGTATAAAATCATTTTCCATGTCATAGAGGAGGGAGATGTTGGAGAAATGTTCACCATTATAGGTTATGTCACCCTGCACCCATTTGTCGGAAATAAAAAAAGGATGGTTAAACTTTGTTTTTTTGACCACCTGAAAATAGCTGCCTGTAGTCAGGAGGGTGTTGCTCAACCCCACCTGTTGATCATACCAGTTGTGTACCTCCTCATTCAGCGAAAGGCCTGTTGTAGTGTACTGCCCCTTCAATGTCCAGGGCAACAAGATGAAGAGGAATAATATATGTCGTTTCATATTTTCATAAAATGCGAAAATAGAAAGTAAAAGTCAGAACAGAAGAAAAACTTCAACGGTTATACTAAAAAAATTACATGAATGGTTTATCAACCTCCGGACAACTGTTGCTGCGCAACAATTATGGCAGAGTGTCCTAAACAGGCTTGTTGTTCACAGGCGGATTACCTTCGGTGATCCGGTGGTGGTGGTTTATCAACCCCCTGACAACTGTTGCTACGCAACATTTAAGGAAGGGAATTCTAAACAGGTTTGTTGCTCACAGGCGGATTACCTTCGGTGATCCGGTGGTGGTGGTTTATCAACCCCCTGACAACTGTTGCTACGCAACATTTTTTGTTTTATGAGTGAGCAGATTCAAATTTCATTTGATCTGCTCACTCATAAAACAAAAAACCCTTCTTGCGAAGGGTTGTCAGGGGGTTGAGGCGCTGAGCGGATTCGAACCGCTGTAGAAGGTTTTGCAGACCTCTGCCTAGCCACTCGGCCACAGCGCCATCATATTTTTGAAGCTGCAAAATTAGGTATAAACAAATTCAGAACCAAACAATAAAAAATTCTTTCATTGCTCCGATACCCGGAGGTGGGATTAACTCAATATCCCTTTATGCGGAAACCAACGATTCACTACCTCTTTTCATTGGAATCGTAATTGCGGATATTTTGACCCTCTTTCTGGTGAGGTGAAGATTAGCGCTTAACAGGCAGAACCAATACGGCATTCGCTACCTTTCTTTCGCCTTTGTGGTCAAAAGTCTTATTGTCGGAAGGATAATTTACTATGCCATTGGCTGTCCGGTCTTTGATCCAGAAAGTAGTTGACCCACCTCCATCGAGATTAAGTGCATCTGTGCAGCCGGTCTCCTGCATTAATTGAGATAATTCCGCTATAGACATGCCTATGGCCTGTTTGTTTCGACCATCAACAGTGACCAGAAGTAATTGTTTTCCGGCTGTGAGGCCTATAGCAGTACGCGGGTGTCGGTTATTGTTGAAGGCATCGTCAGTTATGGCTTCCTCCTGTCCATGAAACAGGAGCAACGGCCCACTGGAAAGGATATCATGGTATTTACCGTTTTTTTTCCAGCCATCATCTGGCTTTTTAATGATTGATACTTCCCCCTTTTTGTCAATGGCGAAGGCAGCTTCGTCTGTAAAACGGTCTTTGCGCACCGACTGATTTATGACGTTTTTGTCTTTTTGCAGAAACACGACAGATCCTCCCTTTTTCATATCAAAGAAAGATCCGTTGATGGCCGCCAGGGCCTTGTTTCTGATCGCCAGTTCACTGGTATAAACCAGGCTGGTGTCTTCAATGGCAATTGAAAGACGGTAATTGTTGGTTGTCTGATCCAGGATCAATATGTTGATGCTTTGCATACCATCACTTGTGTTGTAGTGATAATACCGCCACACAACACCTTGCGTCAGTTCATCCTCAATGAGGGGTTGGTGTCCGAAAAGTTCCTGGCATACCGAATCATTTACCCCGATGTAAAGCCAAAGGGCTATAATAATAATGATCTTCCGTCCCGGATTATTAAACAACAAGGTTGATGATTTTTCGGGGTACAATAATCACCTTTTTGGGTGGTTTGCCTTCCGTCCATTTTTGCACAATATCCGAGGCGAGTACTGCTTTTTCCACTTCTTCATGAGGCGTGTCGAGTGCGAATTTCATTTTCGCGCGCATTTTGCCATTGATCATGATCGGGTATTCGTGTTCCTCTTCCCGGATATACTTCTCTTCAAATTTCGGGAAAGCGGCGTTTACGATTGAAGTATCATGTCCGGCAAGGTGCCACAATTCCTCACAAATATGTGGGGCGTATGGAGCAATGACACTGATGAGATCCTCCAGAATGGCCCTTTTGTTACATTTTAATGAAGTGAGTTCATTGACACAAATCATAAAACTGCTGACAGAGGTATTGAATGCCAGTCTTTCAATATCTTCAGGCACTTTTTTAATCACCTTGTGCAGGGCCTTAAGTTCCTGATCTGAAGGTTGCTGCTCTGAAAGCTCAAAATCTCCGCTTTTGTTGTGAAACAGGTTCCATAATTTTTTCAAAAACCGGTACACACCATCAATACCATGTGTATCCCAAGGTTTTGACTGTTCGAGGGGACCGAGGAACATTTCATACAGGCGAAGTGTATCTGTACCATAAGTTTCAGCCACATCATCGGGATTTACCACATTGTGAAGCCTTTTTGACATTTTTTCTGTTTCCGACCCGCAGATAAACTTACCGTCTTCCAGAATGAACTCGGCATCATTGAGATCCTGGCGCCAGGTTTTAAATTGCGCGATATCCAGTTCATCATTTTTAACCATGCTGATATCAACATGGATAGGAGTGGTCTGATGCGCTTTGCGCAGGTTGTACGAAACAAAAGTATTGGTGTCTTTGATGCGATGGGCTAAGCTGGACCGGCCCTGGATCATACCCTGGTTTACGAGTTTTTTAAAAGGTTCTTCATGATTTATGAATCCCCGGTCGTATAAAAAAAGGTTCCAAAACCTGCTGTATAACAAATGTCCCGTGGCATGTTCC